>Ga0070741_10003748_pt1 | contig 36822 bp, 34 predicted proteins | sample Coa_R1_4_FD_66440 | JGI IMG/M metagenome (GOLD analysis project Ga0070741, IMG submission 66440) | Surface soil microbial communities from Centralia Pennsylvania, which are recovering from an underground coalmine fire - Coalmine... | ecosystem: Environmental > Terrestrial > Soil > Unclassified ... | reverse complement strand
TTGTTGATGCCGAGCAGATAGTCCGAGCCGAGACCCGCGCGCAACACCTGCTCGAGCTCCGCGCGATCGTGCACTTCGATCAGCACGTCGAGGCCGAGGCTGCGCGCGATGCCGTGCAATTCGGCGAGCTCCTCGCCGGGCAATGACGCCGCAATCAGCAGCACGCAGTCCGCGCCGATCGCGCGCGACTCGTAGATCTGCAGCTCGTCGCACAGGAAGTCCTTGCGGATCACCGGCAGCTTCGACGCGGCGCGCGCTTGCTTCAGGTATTCGTTCGCGCCCTGGAAAAACGTTTCGTCGGTGAGCACCGACAGGCACGCAGCGCCGCCGCGCTCGTAGTCGCGGGCAAGGAACGCCGGGTCGAAATCGGCGCGGATCACGCCGCGGCTCGGCGATGCCTTCTTGATCTCGGCGATCACTGCGGCACCGGTTCTCGCGCGCTCGCGCAGCGCACGCGCAAAACCGCGCGGCCGCGATTGCTGCTCGATCAGCTCTTCCAGCGCGCGCTTCGAATAGCGGCTGCGCAGCTCGCTGATCTCTTCGCGCTTGCGCGCGAGGATGGTTTCCAGGATGTCGCTCATGACACGCTCTTCTTGAGCTTCTGCGACGTCGCGACGAACGCGTCGAGCTTCTTCGCAGCGTCGCCGGAGGCGATGACGTCGCGCGCCTTGCGCACGCCTTCGGCGATCGACGGCGTCACGCCGGCGACGTAGAGCGCCGCACCGGCGTTCAGGGTGACGATGTCGCGCGCCGGCCCCGGATGATTGTCGAGTGCGGCGACCAGCATCGCCTTGGACTCCTCGGGACTCGTCACGCGCAGCGCCTTGCTCGCCGCGACGTTCAGGCCGAACTCGCCAGGGTGGATCTCGTACTCGGTGATCACGCCATCGCGCAGTTCGCCGACCATCGTCGCGGCGCCGAGCGTGATCTCGTCCATGCCGTCGTGGCCCCAGACCACCATCGCGCGCGACGCGCCGAGCGCGCGCAGCACGCGGATCTGGATGCCGACGAGATCGGCATGGAACACGCCCATCAGGCTGTTCGGCGCGCTGGCCGGATTGGTCAGCGGCCCGAGGATGTTGAAGATGCTGCGCACGCCCATCTCGCGGCGCACCGGCTGCACCGCCTTCATCGCCGGATGATGGACCGGCGCGAACATGAAGCCCATGCCGATCTGGTTGATGCTAGCGGCAACTTGCGCAGGCTGCAGGTCGATCGCGGCGCCGAGCGATTCGAGCACGTCGGCGGCGCCGCACTTGGACGACACGCTGCGATTGCCGTGCTTGGCGACGCGCGCACCGGCGGCCGCCGCGACGAACGAAGCCGCCGTCGAGATGTTGAACGTGTGCGTCGAGTCGCCGCCGGTGCCGACGACGTCGACGAGGTTGCCACGCTCCACGCCGACGACCTTGAGCGAGAACTCACGCATCACGCGCGCGGCGGCGGCGATCTCGCCCACCGTCTCTTTCTTCACGCGCAGCCCCGCGATGATGGCGGCCATCATCACCGGCGAGACTTCGCCGCGCATGATCTGGCGCATCAGGTCTTCCATCTCGTCGGCGAAGATCTCGCGATGCTCGATCGTTCGCTGCAGCGCTTCCTGCGGAGTGATCGGCATCAGTTCGACTCCAGGAAATTCTTCAGCAGATCGTGGCCGTGCTCGGTCAGGATCGACTCCGGATGGAACTGCACGCCTTCGACCGGCAGCGTCTTGTGGCGGATGCCCATGATCTCGTCGACAGTGCTGCCGCTCTGCGTCCACGCGGTCAGCTCGAAATCCTTCGGCAGCGACTCGCGTTCGACGATCAGCGAGTGATAGCGCGTCGCCGTGAATGGCGACGGCAAATCCTTGAACACGCCGCGCCCGCGATGATGAATCTGACTCGTCTTGCCGTGCATCACGTTGCGCGCGCGGATCACCTTGCCGCCGAACGCCTGGCCGATCGCCTGGTGGCCGAGGCAGACGCCGAGGATCGGGATGCGGCCCTTGAGCGAATCGATCAGCTCGAGGCAGATGCCTGCTTCATTCGGCGTGCACGGTCCGGGAGACAGCACGATGTGCGAGGGCTTGAGCGCCGCGACGTCCTTCACGCTGATCCGATCGTTGCGATGGACCGCGACCTCCGCACCGAGCTCGCCGAGATACTGGACGAGGTTGTAGGTGAACGAGTCGTAGTTGTCGATCATCACGATCATGACGCGACTCCTTCGGCGAGCGCGACCGCGCGCATCATCGCCATCGCTTTGCTCATCGTCTCCTGCCACTCCGATTCGGGCACCGAGTCGGCGACGATCCCCGCGCCCGCTTGCACGTTCACCATGCCGTCCTTGATCACCGCAGTGCGGATCGCGATCGCGAGATCCATGTTGCCGTCCCAGCCGAGATAGCCGACCGCGCCGCTGTAGATGCCGCGCTTCACCGGCTCGAGCTCCGCGATGATCTCCATCGCGCGCACTTTCGGCGCGCCGGAGAGCGTGCCTGCGGGAAACGTCGCGGCAAGCGCGGCGAGCGCATCGCAATCCTTCTTCAGGTGACCGGTGACGTTCGACACGATGTGCATCACGTGCGAGTAGCGCTCGACGAACATCTTCTCCGACACGCGCACGGTGCCGGTCTGGCAGACGCGGCCAACGTCGTTGCGCCCGAGGTCGATCAGCATCAGGTGCTCGGCGATCTCCTTCGGATCGGCGAGCAGCTCGGCTTCGAGCGCGCGATCCTCTTCCGGCGTTTCGCCGCGACGTCGCGTGCCAGCGATTGGGCGTACGGTGACTTCGCCGTCCAGCGCGCGCACGAGGATTTCCGGCGACGAGCCGACCACGTGGTGATCGCCGAGATGCATGCAGTACAGATAGGGCGACGGATTCAATCGACGGATCGCGCGATACAGCTGCACGGGCTCCGCGTGGAAATCGGCGGTGAGCCGCTGCGACGGCACGACCTGCATGCAATCGCCGGCCGCGATGTAGTCCTTGATCCGGTTCACCGCAGCGCTGAACTTGTCGCGACCCATGCTCGAGACGAAGTCGGGCGTGCGCCCACTGATCTTCACCGGATGCAACGAGGCGTTCAGCGGGGCGGCGAGCTGCTGCTCGATCTCGTCGAGCCGCCTGCGCGCGCGGGCCATGTCTTCCAGCGATCTCGGATCGGCGTGGACGATCACGGTCGCCGTCGCGCGCAGATTGTCGAACGCGACGAGCTCGTCGGAGAGCATCAAAAGGATGTCCGGCGTTCCGAGCGGATCGTCCTTCTCCTTGTCGAGGCGCGGCTCGAAGTAGCGCACGCACTCGTAGCCGAAGTAGCCGACGAGCCCGCCGTTGAAGCGCGGCAGCACAGGATCGGGCTTCACGCGCACGCGCTGCGCGTAGCTGCGCAGCCAGTCGAGCGGCTGTTTCGCCGTTGCGCGCTCGGTCACTTTGCCGTCGCGACGCACTTCGATCTTGTCGCCGCGCACTTCGACCACTTCGCGGCACGGCAGGCCGATGAACGAGTAGCGGCCCCACTGCTCGCCGCCCTGCATCGATTCGAGCAGATACGAATACGGGGCGTTGGCGAGCTTGAGATAAGCGCCGACCGGCGTGTCGAGATCGCCGGGCAAGTCACGGGTGAGCGCGACGCGGTTGTAGCCTTGAGAAGTCATCTGGTGATCCTGCGAAAGATGGCTGCAATGGGCAGCCGGGCGAACGGCGGTTACGAAAGAACCGTGTTCACCATCGCCAATGACGCCGCGCCGGCAGGACCGGGCGCATCAGCTGGCCTTCGCAATTGCGTCACGCATGGCGCGGATTGTAGCCGCATAGTCCTTCGAGCCGAAAATCGCGCTGCCGGCGACGAAGGTGTCGGCGCCTGCCGCCGCGATCTGGGCGATGTTGTCGACCTTCACGCCGCCGTCGATCTCCAGGCGGATGTCGCGCCCGGAAGCGTCGATCATCTTGCGCGCCTCGGCGAGCTTCACCAGCGCCGAGGGCAGGAACGATTGGCCGCCGAAGCCCGGGTTCACCGACATGATCAGGATCATGTCGACCTTGTCGAGCACGTAGTCGAGGCAATCGAGCGGCGTGCCGGGATTGAACACGAGACCGGCCTTGCAGCCAGCCGCCCTGATCGCCTGCAGGCTGCGATCGATGTGGCGCGTGGCTTCCGGATGGAAGGTGATGTAGTTCGCACCCGCCTTGGCGAATTCCTGCGCGAGCGCGTCGACCGGCTCGATCATCAGGTGCACGTCGAGCGGCGCCTTGATGCCGTACTTCTTCAGCGCCTCGCACACTGCGGGACCGAACGTCAGGTTCGGCACGTAATGGTTGTCCATCACGTCGAAGTGGACGATGTCGGCGCCGGCTTCGAGCACGCGCGCGACGTCGTCGCCCAGTCGCGCCAGGTCGGCGGACAGGATGCTCGGCGCGATCAGCGGCGGATGCGGACTCTTCGCCATCGAGGGCCCCTTCAAGAGGCGCGCATTATCTCAGATGGTAAAGTTGCGGTCCTCATGCAGCTCGCCATCGCCTTGCACGTCGTCGCGGCCGTGATCTGGGTCGGCGGCATGTTCTTCGCCTTCGCGTGCATGCGTCCGACGCTGAATCTGCTGGATCCGCAGCTCCGGCTGCGCATGTGGGCAGGCACGCTGTCGCGCTTCTTCAAATTCGTATGGGTCAGCATCGCCGTGCTGCTCATCACCGGCGTCTGGATGGTGTTCGGCCACTTCCACGGCATCCGGCAGGTCGGCGCCTACGTGCACCTGATGCTCGGGATCGGCATCGTGATGATGCTGCTCGCCGCGCACGTTTACTTCGCGCCGTACAAGCGGCTGAAGCGACTGATCGCGCGCTCGCAGTGGTCGGAAGCCACGCATCAGGTGCAGCAGATCCGCTTGCTGATCGCGATCAACCTCACGCTCGGCTTCGCGGTGCTGGTGATCGCGAGCGCCGGCCGCTACATGCCATGACCGCACCGCTCTTCGAATCGAACCTGACCAGCCTCGAGCGCATCCACCGCGGCAAGGTGCGCGACATCTACGCGCTCGGCGACAAGCACATGCTGATCGTGACGAGCGATCGGCTGTCCGCCTTCGACGTCGTGCTGCCGCGGCCGATTCCGGGCAAGGGTGCGGTGCTCACCGCGCTCACTTCATTCTGGATGCAGAAGTTCTCTTCGCTGCTGCCGAATCAGAACGCGCCCGAGGTGCGGCTCGCCGATCACCTCAAGCCTGACGAGTTGAAGCAGTGCGAAGGCCGCGCGATCGTCGTGAAGAAGCTGAAGGCGCTGCCGGTCGAGTGCGTCGCGCGGGGCTATCTGATCGGATCGGGCTGGAAGGATTATCAGAAGACCGGCGCGGTCTGCGGCATCGCGCTGCCGAAAGGCCTTCAGCTCGCGCAGCAGCTGCCGCAGCCGATCTTCACCCCGGCGGACAAGGCGCCGATGGGGAGCCACGACGAGAACATCTCCTTCGCCGAGGTTGAGCAGAAAGTCGGCAAGGATCTCGCGCGGCAGATGCGCGACATGACGCTGCGCATCTATCGCGAAGCCTCCGAGTACGCGCGCACGCGCGGCATCATCATCGCCGACACGAAGTTCGAGTTCGGCGTCGACGACAACGGCGTGCTGCACTGGATCGACGAGGCACTGACCCCGGACTCGTCGCGCTTCTGGCCCGCGGCAACGTATCGCGCCGGCATCAGCCCGCCGTCGTTCGACAAGCAGTTCGTGCGCGACTATCTCGAGACGCTCGACTGGGACAAGAAGCCGCCGGGGCCGATGCTTCCCGACGACGTCGTGGCAAAGACCGCGGCGAATTACCGCGAGGCGCAGCGGCTGCTCACGGGGCGCTGATGTCGCTCGCCTCCGCCGCGGTCCTGCTGTTCCTGGTGATGGATCCGCTGGGCAACATCGTCTTCTTCCTCTCGGCGCTGAAAAACGTTCCCGCAGCGCGCCAGCGTTTCGTCATCGTGCGCGAGCTCGTCGTCGCGCTCGTCGCGCTGCTGGTGTTCCTGTTCCTCGGCGGCCCCGCGATGCGCTTGCTCGGACTTTCCGAGCAGGCGCTCGGCGTCGGCGGCGGCGTGATCCTCATGCTGATCGCGCTGCGCATGGTGTTCCCGACGCGCGATCATTCGCTCGAAGAAGAGGTCGACGAAGAGCCGTTCATCGTGCCGCTCGCGATTCCCTACGTCGCAGGACCGTCGGCGATGGCGACGGTGCTGCTGCTGATGTCCCGCGAGCCCGCGCGCTGGATGGAATGGACCGCCGCGGTCCTGCTCGCCTGGGGCGCGTGCGTGCCCATCATGCTCGCGTCGGGCAAGCTTTCAGAAGTATTCGGACGGCGCGGCCTGGTGGCGATGGAGCGACTGATGGGACTGTTGCTGGTTACCATTGCCGTCGAGATGCTGATGACCGGCGTCGCAGATTTCCTCGCGCAGCACCGTTAGGAGAGTTTTCATGCAGATCAAGATCGAGATCGACGTCAAGCCGGAAGAGCTGCGCCGGTTCATCGGATTGCCCGACGTCGCTGGCCTGCAGGAGGACCTGATCAACTTCGTGCGCTCGAAGGTCGGATCGGCTGCGGAGAATTTCGATCCGGCGTCTTTCGTGCGATCGAATCTCGAAACGCTCCGGCGCAGCCGCGCGTGGCGGCGGATCATGGACGGCGTCGACGCCGCCGAAGAGGCCGAGGAAGCGCCGCGGCCGCGCAAAAGAAAAGCGGGCCCGAAGGCCCGCTCTCCTAACCCGACTGCCGAGTAAGACGCGTTTGGCTTGATCGGCAGCCCTTGCGGGAAACCTCTTAGGCAGCAGCGACCGTCTTCTTCGCGGCGCTGGTTGCCTTGCGCGCCGTCTTCTTCACGGTGCGCGTAGCCTTCGCGGTCGTGCCGTTGAACTTCGCGGCGACGTCCTCGTAGCCCGACTTGATGACCTTCGCCAGCTTCTCGCCGGTCTTGGTGACCGTGCCGACGGTGTCGTTGAACGCAGCGACGATCGGCTCGCGGCTGTCCGGGATGTAGCTCACCGGGTTCGCGGCAACGGCCTTGAGGCCGTCGGCGATCGCCTTCTCGAAGCTCGTCTTGGTCGACTCGAACACGACCTTGATCGTGTCGCTGTGGGTCTTGAACAGATCCTGCGCGCTCGACACGACGATCTTGTTCGCCTGCTTCAGCGTCGCCAGCGAAATCTCGGCGACATCCTGCGCATGACCGCCGACCGTCTCCAGTCGATCCTTCACTTCGCTCACCACCGTCTCAAAGTTCATTGCATTCTCCGTAAGTTACTGACCAGGAACCCTTTACTCGCAAGTTCTGCTGCGTCGCAGCAAATTGTGCGGTGCAATATAACCACAGGTGCGGAGGATGTCAAGACCGTATGGTGATGCCGACTCGAGCCGCGCGGGTGCGCGCGGCTCAATCGGCTTGGCGAAAGCGATTCGGGGTCACGTTCGCTGGCATTTCGAGCCAGGCGCGGACGGTCCTGGCGCCGTCCTTCTTCGCGAAAGCAGCTTCGGCGTGGCCGAGCATCTCCTCGACTTCGGCGCTGACGTCGGATCGACGATGCGCAGAATCGCCGAACCCGGCGCGGATCTGCGTCCACAGCTCGGCGACGGTGAGCGAATCGAGATCGCGTCCGGGCAGCAAACCCGCGCGATCACTCCCCGCCTCCGCGATCACGCCCTGCTTGATCAGCACTTCGACGACATGCTCGACGTGATCCGGCGGCGCACCGAGCTTATGCGCGAGCTCGTCGCGATACAGCATGCGCTCGCCGGCCACGAAACGCCGACCGATCAGCGCGACGATCGACAGCCCGAGGAATTCCGCCGAGCGCGCCGACAAGTACGGCGCGACGCGTGCCGGCCGCAGATGCTCGGGATGCTGGACATAGAACGACAGCTGCGATCCGATCAGCAGGATGAGCCAGCTCACGTAGAGCCAGATCAGCAGGAACAGGAAGATCGCGAAGCCCGAGTAGATCGCGTTGTAATTGGTCGCCTGGGCCACGAACTTGGCGAAGATGATGCTCGCCCACTGCCAGCCGACGCCGCCGAGCAGGCCGCCGATCAGCGCCGCGCGCGTCTTCACCTTGGTGTTCGGCACGAAGGCATAGAGGAACGTGAACGCGCCGACGATCAGCACATACGGCACGAGTCGCGTGATCAAAAAGAGCGCGAAGCCGAACGGCTCGATGGCGACGAGGCTCGCGACGAAGGTCGACTTCATCATCGCGGCCGTCGCGCCGATCGCGGAGAACACCAGCACCGGCCCGACCATCAGCACCGACAGGTACTGGCCGAAACGCTGCGACAGCCCGCGCGGCTGCTGGATGCGCCAGATGAAGTTGAAGCTGCCCTCGACCTTCTGGATCAGCGAGATCACGGTGAACAGCAGGAAGCCGACGCCGACCGACCCGAGCACGCCGACCTTGACGTTGTCGACGAAGCCGATGACGTTGTGCGCGATCTCGACCGACTGCGGACCGAGCGGCTCGAGCAAGCGCTGCAGGAGCGGCTCCAGCATGTTGTGCACGCCGAGCGCCTTCAGCACCGAGAACGCCAGCGCCAGCAGCGGCACCACCGAGAGGAGCGACGTGTAGATGAGGCTCATCGCCCGCATCGACAGCTGCCCCTCCATCAGGTCGCGCGTCAGCACCACGGCATAGCGCGCCGCGGTGAGCAGCATCCGCTGATGACGAGTGAGCGCCTCGTGCTCCTGCCACAAGCGCTCGCGCAGCCGCTGCAGTCGCTCGTTCATGCGGCTAGCATACCGGGGCAACCCGGGAGAGTCGCCGTGTCACGAAATGCGCCCCTTCGCCTGCCCGCCCTCGATCCCTCCACCCTGCCCGAGCTCCGCTCGACGCTCTACCCGGAGCCGCTGAAGCGCCGCGTCGCCGGCCGGGTGAAGAAAAAGCTGGGCGACGCCTGCGGCCTCACGCAGTACGGCGTGAACCTGGTGACCCTGGAGCCTGGCTCGGAATCTGCATTACGCCACTGGCACACGCACGAGGAGGAGTTCGTCTACGTGCTCGAGGGCGAGGTCATGCTGATCACCAACGCGGGCGAGCAGACCCTTCGCGCCGGCGATTGCGCCGGCTACCCGGCCGGCACGGCCGATGGGCATCATCTGGTCAATCGATCGGGCAAGCCGGCGCGCTATCTGGAGATCGGCACGCGCAACGACGATGACGTCTCGACCTATCCCGACGACGATCTGCAATGGCTGCACGGCGAGGTCGACGGCAAGCAATCGCTGATCCCCGCGCACAAGAACGGCAACCGCTACTGACGCATGGCGATCGACTGGCAGCGCTATCGCTGCGAGAAGTTCTACGACGAGCTGTTCGAGGCGCCCGGCAAGGCACGCCAGGCCGCGTGCCGCCTCGCCGAATATCTCGACGATCTCACCGACGCCGAGCTCGCCGATCGCCGCGTCGCCGCCGACCTCGCGATCAAGACGCAGGGCATCACCTTCACCGTCTACTCCGAAGGCAAGAACGTCGACCGGGCCTGGCCGTTCGACCTGATCCCCCGCGTGATCCCGCGCGCCGAATGGGAGCGCACCGAGCGCGGGCTGAAGCAGCGCGTCACCGCGCTGAATCACTTCATCCAGGACATCTACGGCGCGCAGAAGATCGTCAAGGACAGGGTGTTCCCCGCCGAGCTCCTCGCGGAGTCGGTCAACTTCCGCAAGCAATGTGTCGGCGTGACCCCGCCGCACGGCGTGTGGGCGCACATCTGCGGCAGCGATCTCGTGCGCGACGGCGACGGCACGCTCTACGTGCTCGAAGACAACCTGCGCGTCCCGTCCGGCGTCTCCTACATGATGGAGAACCGCGCCGTCACCAAGCGCGTGTTCCCCGAGCTCTTCGAGACGACGACGATCCTGCCGGTCGACGACTATCCGGCGCAGCTCCTCGAGATGCTGATCGAGATGTCGCCGCGCAAGGTCGAATCGCCGACGATCGTGCTGCTCACGCCCGGCATCTACAACAGCGCCTACTTCGAGCACAGCTATCTCGCCCAGCAGATGGGCATCGAGCTCGTCGAAGGCAGCGACCTCACCGTCGGCGACGACGACTGCGTCTACATGCGCACGATCTACGGCCCGCAGCGCGTCGACGTGATCTATCGCCGCATCGACGACCTGTTCCTGGATCCGGAAGTGTTCAATCCCGATTCGGTGCTCGGCTGCAAAGGCCTGCTGCGCGCATGGATCAAGGGCAAGGTCGCGCTCGCCAACGCGCCCGGCGCCGGTGTCGCCGACGACAAGGTCGTCTATTCGTTCGTGCCGCAGATGATCAAGTACTACCTCGGCGAGGACGCGATCCTGCCGAACGTGCCCTCCTTCCTGTGCATGGACGACAAGCAGCGGCGTCACGTGCTCACGCATCTCGACCAGCTCGTCGTGAAGCCGGCGAACGAGTCCGGCGGCTACGGCATGCTGATTGGCCCGCGCGCCAGCGAGAAGGAGCGCGAGAAATTCAAGGAGCTGATCAAGGCGAATCCGCGCAACTACATGGCGCAGCCCACCCTCGCGCTCTCGACCGGGCCGACACTCGTCGACGGCGGCGTCGAGCCGCGCCATCTCGACCTGCGACCGTTCATCCTCTCGCGCAAGGACGCGCCCTACGTGACCATGGGCGGGCTCACGCGCGTCGCGCTGGTGAAAGGCTCGCTCGTGGTCAACAGCTCGCAGGGCGGCGGCAGCAAGGACACGTGGATCGTCGACCTCGACGCCGAGCCGGAGGCGACACAGTCGCAATCGCAATCACAGAAGGCTGTCGCGTAAATGCTCTCGCGCGTCGCCGACAACCTCTACTGGTTCGGGCGCTACCTGCAGCGCGCGGAGAACACCGCGCGGCTGATCATGGTCAACGCGAGCCTGCTGCTCGACCTGCCCAAGCACGCGACGTTCGGCTGGGGACCGCTGATCGAGATCGTCGGCGCGAAGGAGACCTACGCCAAGCTCTATCCCGACGCGACCGAGGCCAACGTCGTGCGCTTCCTGGTGCTCGACCAGAACAATCCCGGATCGATCTTCTCGTCGCTGCACTTCGCGCGCGAGATCCTGCGCACCTCGCGCGACATCATGCCGCGCGAGATCTGGGAGAAGCTCAACGATCTTTACCTGTTCGTCCAGGAGAAAGGCGATCGCGTCACGTCGCGCGCGCGCCGCCAGGATTTCCTCACCGAGGTGATCGAGAGCGCGCTGCTGATCTACGGGATGATCGTGTCGAACATGAGCCGCGAGGTGGGCTTCCACTTCCTGCGCATCGGCACCAATATCGAGCAGGCGGACATGACCACGCGCATCATCGAGGTGCGCTCGACCACCATGATCCGTGCCGGCAGCGGCGACCAGCTGGCGCCGTTCCTCAACATCTGGTGGATGAGCGTGCTGCGCTCGCTCACCGCGTATCAGATGTATCGGCGCCACGTGCGCATCCGCGTGAGCGGACCGTCCGTGCTGCGCTTCCTGCTGCAGAACCGGCAGTTCCCGCGCAGCGTGGTGTTCTGCCTCAACACCATCGCGTCGACGCTGCCCAACCTGCCGCCGAACCGGAAGATCGAGCGCTCGATCGAGCGCACGCGCGCGCTGGTGCAGGACGCGGACGTCGAAGGCCTGCTCGCGACCGACGCCGGCCTGCACCGGCTGATCGACGAGATCCAGATCGGATTGGGCGACCTGCACGACGCGATGCGCGCGGCGTGGTTCAAGCTCTAGGGGAATCGTCATTCCCGCGTAGGCGGGAATCCAGTTCTAGCTTTGCGTCTGCTGCTGCGACGCGGCCTGCTGGAACGTCATCTCCTGCTGCACTTCCCAATCGAACCGCGGCAGGTTGCGGAACGCGCGCACGAGCTCGCGGCCCCAGCCTTCGCGGATCTGCGCGAACATCGGCGTGTCGAAGTCGAGCCGCATGCGGCGCGTGACTTTCAGCGCACCGGTCGGGACGATCACCAGGTCGATCGGCGGGCCGACCGAGAGATTCGACTTCATCGTCGAGTCCATCGACACCAGCGCGCAGCGCGCGCCATCTTCCAGCGACACGTACGGGCGGATGATGCGGTCGAGGATCGGCTTGCCGTACTTGAGCTCGCCGATCTGCAGATACGGCGTGTCCGGCGACGACGAGATGCAATTGCCCTCGGGATAGATGAGATAGAGCGACGGCTCTTCGCCCTTGATCTGGCCGCCGAGGATCAGCGTCGCGCGCAGGTCGACGCTCGAGGGCTGCATGTTGGCGGCGGTCTCGCGCTGCGATCGCACCGACAGCGCCCCGAGATATTCGGCCGCGTCGTACATGTGCATCACGTTACGCAGGCTCGTCGTCGCGGCCGGGTTGTTGAGATCGCGGTTGATGTTGGCGAGCACGGCCTGCGTGGTCGCGAGATTGCCGGCGGAGAGCAGCACGAAGACGCGCTCGCCGGGGAACTCGAACACGTGCAGCTTGTTGTAGGTGCGCACGTCGTCGACGCCCGCGCTGGTGCGCGTGTCGCCGGCGAACACCAGTCCCTCGTTGACCTTGATCGCTACGCAATACGTCATGGCGCGATTATCTCATCCCGCCAAGCGCCGCAGGTCCAGCGTCAGTGGGAAATCCATATTCGGCCGCTCCTCGGGCGGTGAGTAGTAGCCGGGCGTGTGCCCACGCGGCTCGAAGCGCGACAGGCGTCGCGACTCGGCCTCGTACGCGTTGACCGGGAACGTCTCGTAGTTGCGACCGGCCGGATGCGCGACGTGATAGGTGAAGCCGGCAACGGCGCGCTGATTCCAGGTGTCGTAGAGATCGAACCAGAGCGGCGTGTGCACGCCGATCGTCGGATGCAGGCACGAAGCCGGCTGCCACGCGCGGAAACGCACACCGGCGACGAACTCGCCTTCGGTGCCGGTGCTCGCGAGCGGGAGGCGGCGGCCGTTGCACGCGACGAGATAACGCTTGCCGTTCAGATGCCGCGCGGTGAGCTGCACCCGCTCGAGCGACGAGTCGACGAAGCGCGCAGTGCCGCCGGCGCCGGGCTCTTCGCCGAGCACCGGCCACGGCTCGAGCGCATGGCGCAGCTCGAGCTCGGTCCCCTGGAAGTTGATCGCGCCGTGGCGCGGGAAGCGGAACTCGAAGTGCGAGCCGAACCACTCGCGCTTGAACGCGTAGCCCGCAGAGCGCAGATCGTCGAGCACTTCGCAGAAGTCCTGCCAGACGAAGTGCGGCAGCATGTAGCGATCGTGCAGCTGGGTGCCGAAGTTCACGAGCTTGCGCGTGTACGGCTGCTCCCAGAACCACGCGAGCATCGCGCGCAGGACGAGCTGCTGCGCAAGGCTCATGCGCGCGTGCGGCGGCATCTCGAAGCAGCGGAACTCGACGAGCCCGAGCCGGCCGGTCGCCGAATCCGGCGAGAACAGCTTGTCGATGCACAGCTCGCTGCGATGCGTGTTGCCGGTGAGGTCGGTCATCAGGTGCCGCAGCACGCGATCGACGAGCCAGGGCTGCACATTGGGCGCGCCCTTCACCGGCAACTGCGACAGCGCGATCTCCAGCTCGTAGAGCTGCGTGTCGCGCGCCTCGTCGACGCGCGGGTGCTGCGACGTCGGGCCGATGAACAGCCCGGAGAACAGGTACGACAGCGACGGATGGTTCTGCCAATAGCGGATCAGCGAGCCGAGCAGATCGGGCCGCCGCAGGAACGGCGAGTCGCCCGGCACGATGCCGCCGACCACGACGTGATTGCCGCCGCCGGTGCCGACGCTACGGCCGTCGATCAGGAATTTCTCGGTGCCCAGGCGCGACTGCCGCGCCTCTTCGTACAGCGCGTTGGTGTTGTCGCGCAGATCGCTCCACGAGCGCGCCGGATGGATGTTCACTTCGATCACGCCCGGATCCGGCGTGACCTTGATCAGATTCACACGGAGATCTTGCGGCGGCGCGTAGCCTTCGATGCGCACCGGCGCCCGCGTCTCGCGCGCGACGTCTTCGATCGCCGCGACGAGCTCGAGATAGTCCTCGGTGCTCGACACCGGCGGCAGGAAAACGTTGACGAAGCCTTCGCGCACTTCGACGGCCATCGCGGTCCTTACCGCCGCCGGAATCGTCGCAGGGCGCGCCATGTGCGCCGGCCTCTCGAGCTGCGACTGCTGCGGCAGCTCCCGGGACTGCAAGCTCGGATCCTGCTCGAACACGTGCGGATACGACACGCCCGGAACCCATGGCAGCGACTCGAGCGGCAAGCGCAATCCCACCGGCGAGTCGCCAGGGATCAGGAACAGCTTCCCTTGCCGCGTGGTCCAGCGCTCGCTGATCCATGCGCGCGCCTGCCAGCGCTGGATCGGCAGCACGAAGCCTTTCGGCGCGTCGAGCCCGCGCTCGAACACGGCCGACAGCCGCGCGCGCTCTTCGACGTCCTTCAATTTCGAATCGAGCGGCGTGACGTTGTACGGAAGCTGGCGCTCCTTGTGCAGATAGTGGAACGGATCCTCGTACGCCGGCAGCACGTAGTCCGGATCGATCGCGAGGCGCTCGGCAATCCCGCACAGGAATCGTTGCGCGACGGTCGTCGTGATTGGCTCGCGCGAAGGCTGCGGCGCGCCGAGATTCCACAGCGGCTTGCCGTCGCCGCGCCAGTAGAGCGAATACGCCCAGCGCGGCAGCGACTCGCCGGGATACCACTTGCCCTGCCCGTAGGTGATCAACCCTTTCGGCGCGAAGCGATCGCGCAATCGCTGGATCAGTCGCAGCGCGAGCTGCTGCTTGGTCGGACCAACCGCGGCCGTGTTCCATTCGTCGGACTGGAAGTCGTCGATCGAGACGAAGGTCGGCTCGCCGCCCATCGTGAGACGCATGTCGCTCGCGCCCAGCTGCGCGTCGATCTTCTCGCCGAGCTTGTCGACCAGCTTCCACTCGTCGTCGGAGTATGGGTAGGTCACGCGCGGCGTCTCGAAGATGCGCGTGACTTTCATGTGATGTGCGAAGGTGACTTCGCACTTGTCGACCGCGCCGGTGATCGGCGCAGCCGACTGCGGCTCGGGCGTCGCGCACAGCGGGATGTGCCCTTCGCCGGCGAGCAGGCCCGAGGTCGGATCGAGCCCGATCCAGCCGGCGCCGGGGATGAACACTTCACACCACGCGTGCAGATCGGTGAAGTCGTAATCGGTGCCCGACGGCCCGTCGAGCGACTTCACGTCGGGCTTCAACTGGATCAGATAGCCCGAGACGAAGCGCGACGCGAGACCGAGGTGTCGCAGCAACTGCACGAGCAGCCAGCCGGTGTCGCGGCACGATCCCGAGGCGTTGCGCAGCGTTTCCTCGGGCGTCTGCACGCCCGGCTCCATGCGGATCAGATAGCGGATCTCGCGCTGCAGACGCTGATTGAGATCGACGAGGAAGTTGACCGTGTTGTCCGCGGCGCGTGGAAGCGAGTCGAGCAGCTTCGCGAGCAGCGGCCCGGCCTCGTCGCGCCGGAAATACGGCTTCAGCTCTTCGGCGAGCGTCTTCTCATACGCGAAGGGGAATTTCTCGGCATCGGGCTCGACGAAGAAGTCGAACGGGTTGTAGACGGAGATGTCGGCGACCAGATCGACGGTGACGTGGAAGTGCTTCACGGCTTCGGGAAACACGACGCGCGCCTGCCAGTTGCCGAACGGATCCTGCTGCCAGTTGAGGAAATGCGGCTGCGGCTCGATCTTCAGCGAATACGAAAGGACTGGCGTACGCGAATGCGGCGCCGGCCGCAGGCGGATGATCTGCGGCGACAGGCCGACGCGCCGGTCGTAGTCGTACAGCGTCTCGTGCTTGAGTGCCGCGTGGATGCTCATCGATGCCCGCCGGGAAATCCCACAGTTCCGATACCTGCAGCAAGAGCCGCGCCAGTATCTCCTATACTCGATCCATGAACGACCTCTCCGCCCCCGTCGGCGCCGTGCGCAGCGAATTCCTGCAGGTCCGCGGACTGCGTTATCACCTGCGCCACTTCGGCGCGGCCGGGGCGCCGAAAGTATTTCTGCTGCACGGATTCCTCGACTGCTCGGCGACCTGGGTCGAAGTCGGGGCCGCGCTCGGGGCGAAATTCCACGTGATCGCGCCCGACATGCGCGGCTTCGGCGAGACGCAGTGGACCAACGTCGATTACTGGTTCCCCGACTACGTCGCCGACCTCGACGGCATCGTGCAGCAGATCGCCCGCGACGAGCCGCTGCGGCTGGTCGGTCACAGCATGGGCGCGCAGATCGCGAGCCTCTACGCGGGATTCCGGCCGGAGCGCGTCGCCAAGCTCGTCATCCTCGATGGCTTGTTCCTTCCCGACATGCCCGCGGAGATCGCGCCGAAGCGTGGCCGCAAGTGGCTCAACGAAGTCCTCGATCCGCCGAAGCAGAAGTACTACGCGTCGTTCGAGGAGCTCGCAGAGCGCATCCGCAAGAAGCATCCGCAGCTGTCGAACGCGCGCTCGCTCTGGGTGGCGCGCGGCTGGGGACGGCTCGAGCCGGACGGGCGCATCGGCCTGTGCGCCGATCCGATGCATCGCATGAGCGGGCCCGGTCTCTACAAGGCGGCGGAATCGGCTGCGATCTGGCGGGAGATCACCGCGGAGACGCTGTTCGTCGACGCCGAGAAATCGGTCTTCGCGAAGGCGATCAGCAAGGATGAGAAGGCCATGCGGCGTGCCTGCTTCCGCAACATGCAGGAAGCAGAGATCGCTGGCGCGGGTCACATGCTGAACTTCGACGCGCCCGAGGAGACGGCGAAAGCAATCCTCGGCTTCCTCTAGAGCAGCCGCAGGACCAGCGGCAGCAGATCTCTGGTCGCGCGCCGCGCATCGAGCCGCAGCACGTCGCGCTCAGGCTGCGTGAATCGCACCGCCACCTCCCGCACCAGCGCCGCGCTCCGATCGCGCGATGGATGATCCGCTTGGGCGGCGACGCGAGCGATGGCGACGTCGACGGGGCAATCGAGCCAGATCAAGACCGTCTGCGCCGCGCACTCGCGCGCGATCTCGCGCACACGCGCACGCTGCTGCGCCGACGACAGCGTCATGCCGTCGAGAATGCAGCTGCGGCCTTGCAGGAGCGCTTCGCGCAACGCGGTGAATGCGGCGTCGGTCGCTTCGGCTTTGCCGGCATCGTCGAACGTCGGGCGCGGGAAAGCGTCGCGATCGACGATTGGCCAATCCTTCTCCGCCGCGATCGCCCGCGCCAGCTCGGACTTGCCGGCGCCGGGCAAGCCGATCAGTGCGACGAGCGTCGCCACTATTCAGGCCACAGCCACGCCGCGCCGCGCACGCCGCTCGAGTCGCCGTGGATCGCCGGCACGAACTTCGTGTCGACGCGATCGGAGAACACCCACTGATCCCACAGCGCCGGTACGTTCTTGTAGATGCGCGCGATCCGCGACACGCCGCCGCCGGCGACGATCACGTCGGGATCGATCACGTTGATGATGGTCGACAGCGCCCGCGCGAGGCGGTCCTCCATACGTGCGAGCGTCGCATTGGCTTTCTCATCGCCCGCATCCGCCGCCGACACGACCTCCTCCGAGGTCTTCTTCTCGCCGGTCACGCGCGCGTGGTCCTCGGCGATCCCGGGACCGGAGCAGTACGCCTCGATCGAGCCGTAGCGGCCGTCCCAGCCTTTCGGGCCCGGCACCTCGTCCCATTCCGGGCGCGGCCAGGGCATCGGGTTGTGGCCCCACTCGCCCGCGATTGCGTTGGCGCCGACGACGAGCTTGCCGTCGATCACCGCGCCGCCGCCGACGCCGGTGCCGAGGATCACGCCGAACACGTTGCCCGCGCCCTTGGCGGCGCCGTCGGCCTGCTCGGAGACCACGAGGCAGTTGGCGTCGTTGGCCATGCGCACTTCGCGACCGAGCCGCTTCTCCAGGTCCTGGCGGATCGGCTGGCCGTTGAGCCACACCGAGTTCGAGCCCTTCAGCAGGCCGGTCGCGGGGGAGATGCAGCCCGGATGGCCGATGCCCACGCGCAGCCGCGACTGGCCGGCCACGCCCTCGAGCTCGCCGACCAGTCCCGCGATTGCGCGCAGCGTCTCCTCGTAGCTACCCTGCGGGGTCGGCACGCGGCTGCGGTGCAGGATCCGGGATCCGGGGCCCATGACGATGCCTTCGATCTTGGTGCCGCCGAGGTCGATGCCGATTCTCATGCTGCTCTCATGACGAAAGTTTAGGTCCGCTGTCCAAAACAAAGTTCGGCAGCGTACCGAATTGTCGCTCGCGCTGCCGGCACAGTACTTAATTGGTGTTACCTCACGTCGACCAGGAGGCTTCAATGATGGCTGCAAAATCCCGTTGGCTCGCGTATGCGCTCTGCTGCGCGTTCATCGCCGCATGCGGCGGCAATGACGACAACAACGATACCGGCGCCGCCCCGACTTCCACGCAGATCGCCGCCCAGTCCACCAACCAGGACACGGCGACGTCCGCGATCCCCTTCACCGTCGGCGACGCGGACACCAGCGTGTCGGCGCTCACCGTCACCGCGAGCTCTTCCAACACCACGCTGGTGCCCAACGCCAACATCGTCGTCGGCGGCAGCGGCGCCAGCCGCACGCTCACCATCACGCCCGCGTCGGGCCAGACCGGAACGTCGACCATCACCTATAACGTCAGCGACGGCACGCACACCACGACCAAGACCTTCGTGCTGACGGTCGCGGCGAGCACCGCGAAGACCTTCGACACGCCGGCGGACGGCGCGCAGATCGCGGCGACGATCGCCAACCTGTTCAATCAGGTGAGCGGCACGACTCCGTCGGCCAAGGCCGCGCGCAACGCGAAGGCCACCTTCCCTTGCCCGGGCGGCGGCACTTTCGACTCCACGAGCGACGACAGCACGACGTTTGCCGGCGATGGCACCTTCATGTTCAGCGATTGCGAGAATACGGATGACTCGAACACCACGACGACGCTGAACGGTCAGTTCGTCCTGAAGTGCACCGACGATGCGCAGACCGCGCAGGCGTGCAACGACAATGACGAAGACATCACGCTCGGCCAGGCGAACACGCCGTTCTCGGCGCACGTCGTCAACAGCCCGGGCGTCGACATCCTCGGCGACTTCTACAACTTCCTCGTTTCGCTCACCGACAACGGTGATCAACAGACCGATTCACTGTCGCTCGACGGCCGTCTGGTGGTCACCGACAACAGCGCAGCCAACAATTGCGGCTCGGGTGACGTCACCGTCGAGACCGTCGATCCGCTCACGGTCTCGCAGTCGGATACGTCGCAGATCACCGGCGGCGAGCTCAACCTCACGTCGCCGGACGGCAGTGAGGCGAACGTCGTGTTCAACCAGGACGGCAGCCAGACCGTCACGGTCAACGGCGTCGGCCAGACCTACACCGCGGCGCAGCTTGCGGAGATCTGCAGCGCCGGTGGCTGAAGCAACGCGGGAGGCAAAAAAGAAGGGGCGCCCTCGGGCGCCCCTTTTTCATTGAGCCGATGCGCTACGGATTGCCGTCGCGATCCTGCCGGACCTGGGTGGCCTGCTGGAAGGTCGGGCGATTGAGCCAGGGCATATCGGGCACCGGGATCAGCGCGAACGAGGTGTGCACGACCGAGTCGCACGCTTCGACGTTGCCGCAGCCGCTACCCTTCTGATAGGTGAGCTGCGAGCCGTCCCAGTTCGCCTGGTTCGACAAGCCGCCGAGATCGCCGAGCGCGAGATCGAGCGCGTCGAGGATCGCGGCGCGGCAGCCGATCAGCGTGCCGTCGGCGCACTTGATCTGCTTGTAGTCGGTGTGATTCGCCGGCACCAGCGGATCGGTCGGCAGCACCGTCTCGAGCACGCGCTTCATGTGCTCGAACCAGCCTTCCTGGTACGCCGAGCCCTGGCCACGCGGTGCGTCGTAGCGGCCTTGCAGCACGCCCACGCCCTGCGCCTCGATGGCGACGAGCTGCGGCAGCATCTTGTCGATCAGATGCGGATACCACGCGTCCATCAGCACGACCTGCGCGCGCATGTCGTAGACACCGTCGCCATCGCGATCGCGGCGGAACGAGCCGAAGCCTTTACGCGCCGCCGCATTGGGATCCGAGACGAGCGGGCCGTTGATCCAATCCATCGATCCCGACTGGCGCCACGCGTCCATCATGTCGATGACCTGGTTGAGCTGCGCCATCGTGGTCACGTGCGGCCGGCCCGGATCGGTCGTCTGCGTGCGCAGCACGTCGAGCAGCAGCCCGAGCACGGCTTGTCCACGCAGATCGGTGTACGCGGCGTCGGCCATCACTTCGATCATCGTGCCGATGTCGTGCTTGCGGCCGCTGTCCTTGAACGCCTGCAGGCGTCCCGCGAGCATGCGCTGCCGATGCGTCGCGCCGAACGTGCCGTTGCTGTCGGCGGCCCACCAGCCCGGCGCGCCGGCGTTGTTCCAGTTCGCGAGATAGCCGAGCGAAGGATTCGTGGTGTTGATGTGCGAATCCTTCGGCAGATAACCCGGCCACTCGAAGTAGCCCTGCAGCGGATCGCCCACTGCCGCCGGGATCGCACGGCTCGGGAAGCTCTTCGCGCCGTTGTTGCCGTCGCCGCCGTAGAGCGTGAAGAAGTTCGACGGCAGGCTCTGATCGGCGGCCCACTCGAAGCGGCCGTCGCCCCAAACCGGGAGCTCCGCCGGCGCGCCCGCTGCGCGGATCGGATACAGGCCCGACTGCATGTAGGCGAGATCATGGCTGTCCGCATAGATCCAGTTGAACGTGCTGGTCATGCTGGTGAACAGCTGCTTGAACTTGTCGGCGTTCATCTTCATGCCGGTCGTCGTCAACAGCGCGAACGGCGCGGTGGTGTCGACGTCACCGAAGAACGTGCTGCGCTGCTCGGAGATCGCCACCGGCTCGCCGTTCACCGTCGCGGTCGCGGTGACCGGACCGTAGTGCGTGCGCAGGATGTAGCGCGTGACCAGCTCACCGACGAGATGGCAATCCGGACCCGGACCGCCGGCACAGCCGAGCGCGATCGACGCCGGCGTCGGATTGGCGACCCACTGGTCGATGCGCTTGTAGAACTTCACGCACTGGCCCTTGAAGATGTAGCCGTCGGCGTCGGGGAAGCCGTCGTGATCGGCGTCCTCGCGCGATGCCGGCGTGCCGTCGGTGTTGCACATGCGCGAGACGCGCGTGTCGATCAGGTCGGATTCGGCCGAGGTCGCGCTCCAGCCGAAGTCCGCGCCGTGGCCGATGACGATGTACGGAAGATTGACCGTCGTGATGCCATGCGCCTTGATGTCGTACGGCGTGCCGCCGTGCGAAACGACGGAGGCTTCCCACAAGAGCTGCGGCGCGAAGTAGCCGGTCTGCGGACCCGCGACGATGATCGGATGGCCGTCCTTGGTCTGATCGCGATTGACGCCGATCCAGTTCGACGACGTCTTCGGCAGGCCGAGCTTGTTGAGCGCGTCGTGCATCGCTTCGGTCGGATCGGCCGACGAAGCCATGATCGTGCGCTCGCCGGCGTTCTTGAACGGGATCGGGATCTCCTCGTTCTTGCCGATCGGCGGCGACGACGGGAACGGGATTGGCGGCACGCCGAGCAAGCCGGAGAACGCATTGCCGGCGAGCGGCAGCGCGAGCAGATCTCCCGACGTCGCGAGGAACGGGCGCCCTTGCAGCGAGCCCGCATCCCAGATCGCCGCGCCCGGCGGCAGCTGATAGCTCGTGCAATCGTCGCTGACCGTCGAGGGCGACTGCGTCGTGAACGTCGCTTCCAGCGTGTTGGCGCGCTCGGGATCGTTGGCGTGACGCAGATCGCGCCACATCTCGCACGCGGCTTTGGGCAGGATCGTCGTATTCGGGCCGATGCTGGAATCCAGCGCCTGCAGCAGCGCGACGTTGCTCGCCTCGCCACCACCGCCGCGGCCGAACTGCGCCTGGATCAGCACAGCATTGGCGACGATGTCCTCGACCGTGAACGGCCGCGACGGGATCACGGTGGGCGAAGGCAGCTGCAATCCGAGCGTCGCGTATTCCGGCGGGCGCTTGAGCGAAAGGATTCCCGCCGGCGTCTGCAGGAACGCCACCCACGCATTCATGCCGTCGACGAAGCTCTGCACGTCGTTCAGGAACAGATCGCCGAGGTTGAACTGACCCGGCGTCTGGTTCGCGCGGATTTTCTGCACCGCTGCGTTGACGAGGTCGGTGAGCTCGTCTTCGCTGTAGCCGCCGGCGCCGCCGAACTGCAGATCGAGATCGAACGTCGTCGACACCGGGCCGAGGATCTCCGACGCGCGACCGCGTCCGACGTAGCGCAACAGATCGAACAGCCAGAGACGATCCTGCGCGGCGGCGTAGCCCATGCCGTATTCGGCAGAAGCGCGATCGGCGCCGTCGATGTAGGGAACGCCCCAACCGTCGCGCGCGATGGTGACCGTCTTGCCCTTATAGGTGAGCGAGGTCGTCGACACCGGCGTATCCGGCGGCGCGAAGCCGGCGGACTTGAAGTAGTTGCACGCCTGATCGGACGCGGCCTGATGCTCGCTGATCGACTTCGGCGGATTGCAGGGCTCGCCCTTCAGGCCGGCCTTCGCGTACGAGAGGTTCCCGTACATATCGAGCTGATCGCGATAGTTCGGAGGATACGAGAGCACGGGGAGCGGCGAAGGACCGCCGATGCCGCCCGCGGAATTCCCATTGGAGCCCGGCGGCACGATCTCCATGAAGATGTTGTCGCCCTTCGGCCCGACCGGACCGACGTCGCCGCCGCCGTTGTTGCCACCGTTATTGCCGCCCGTGTCGCCGCCACCGCCGCCACCCGGCTGCGGCAGGCTGCTGCCGCCTCCGCACGAAGCGAGGAAAACGACGAGCGCGCATGTCGCGGCCTTAAGATACGTATGCATGGAATCCCCTGAACTCCCCAGTGCAAGCAACTATATCGCAACGGGTCCCGAGCCCCGGGTGACCTCATGCGAGGGCTTCGTCGAGCCGCTGCGCGCACTCTTCGGCGGCCTCGGCCTGCAAGTGGTTGAGCTTGGACGCGGCGATGAGATTCCCGGCAGCTATTGGGGCGCGCCGGAAGCGGGCCTCGTCGGCAATCGGCTCTTCGTGCGACCTGACACTCCGTTACATTCCGCCCTGCACGAAGCGTGTCACTTCATTTGCATGGACGCCGAGCGTCGCGCCTCGCTGCACACCAACGCGGGCGGCGACGACGTCGAGGAAGTCGCGGTCTGCTATCTGCAGGTCGTGCTCGCCGATCGCATCGCCGGCTACTCGCGCGACGCGCTGTTCGCCGACATGGACGCGTGGGGCTACAACTTCATCCTCGGCTCGGCACGCGCGTGGTTCGAGCGCGATGCGGAGGATGCGAAGCGGTGGCTCGAGAAGCGAGCGCTGATCTAGACCTTCGCAGCCGCCTTCGCCTGATTCGCCACCGCTTCGGCCGCGCGCTTGATCGCTTCCGGATCGCCGAGCCAGCGCCACGACTTCACCGACAGATCGTCGTGCAGCTCGAACGCCATCGGCACACCGGTCGGGATGTTGAACTCGACGATGTCGTGATCGGAAACCTTGTTGAGGTACTTGTGCAGCGCGCGCAGCGAATTGCCATGCGCGGCGACCAGCACGACCTGACCGATCTTGAGCTGCGGCGCGATCATGTCGTTCCAGTACGGCATGACGCGATCGAGCGTCGTCTTCAGCGACTCCGTCGCGGGCAGCGCGTTCTCATCGAGACGCGAATAGCGCCGATCGTATTTCGGATGGCCGCCCGCGTTCGCATCCATCGCCGGAGGCGGGATGTCGTACGAGCGGCGCCAGATCTTCACCTGCGCTTCGCCGTACTTCGCCGTCGTCTCCGCCTTGTCGAGCCCCTGCAGCGCGCCGTAATGGCGCTCGTTCAGGCGCCAGTGCTTGTGCACCGGGATCCACGCCTGATTCATCGCGTCGAGCGCAACCTGCAGAGTGTGGATCGCGCGGATCAGAACGGACGTATGCGCGACGTCGAACATCAGCCCGGCCTCGCGCATCAGCTTGCCGGCCTCTTCCGCCTGCTTGCGGCCCTTGTCCGTAAGATCGACGTCCACCCAGCCGGTGAACTTGTTGTCGAGGTTCCACTGGCTCTCGCCGTGGCGAAGCAAAACGAGCTTGCGTGTCATCTGCTTTAAAGCAACTCCTCGCGGGTGATGCCCCTGAAATAGTCGAGTGACTGCGGATTCGCGAGCGCGTCGGCGTTGCTCACCGCACGGCCGTGGATCAGCTCGCGCACCGCGATCTCGGTCACCTTGCCGCTCATGGTGCGCGGCACTTCCGGACAAGGCAAGACCTTCGACGGCACGTGGCGCGGCGACAGCTGCGCCCGGATCGCGCTTTTCAGCTTCTGCTCGAGTGATTCGGTGAAGCGCTCGCCGTCGCGCAGCCGCACGAACAGGATCACGCGCTCGTCGTTGTCGTGGCGGAAGCCGACGGCCACCGACTCCACGATCTCGGGCACCGCCTCGACCACGCGATAGATCTCCGCGGTGCCGATGCGCACGCCGCCGGGATTGAGCGTCGCGTCCGAGCGGCCCTGGATGATCACGGTGCCGCGCTCGGTGATCTCGCACCAGTCGCCGTGATGCCAGACGCCCGGGAATCTTTCGAAGTACGCGGCGCGATACTTCTTGCCGTCGCCGTCGTTCCAGAATCCGATCGGCATCGAGGGGAACGCCTTGGTGCACACGAGCTCACCGGGCTCGCCGCGGACGGGCCTGCCCTGCGCGTCGAACGCGTCGACGGCCATGCCGAGCCCGCGGCACTGCAATTCGCCGCGCACGATCGGGTCCCACGGATTGCCGAGCGCGAAGCACGAGACGATGTCCGTGCCGCCCGAGATCGACGACAGCCGCTGATCGCGCTTCACCGCGTCGTAGACGAAATCGAACTGCTCCGGCGCGAGCGGCGAGCCGGTCGACAGGATCGCACGCAGCTTGTCGAGCTTGGAATGGTCCTTCACGCGATAGCCCGACTGCTGCAGCGACGCGAGGTATTTCGGGCTCGTGCCGAAGTGCGTGAGCTTCTCGCGCTCGGCGATCTCCCAGAGAACGGCCGGGGACGGATGCATCGGCGACCCGTCGTAGAGCACGAGCACCGCGCCAGCCGCGAGTCCCGACGCGAGCCAGTTCCACATCATCCAGCCGCAGGTGGTGAAGAAGAACAGCCGATCGCCCGGCTTCACGTCGCAATGCAGGACGTGCTCCTTCAGGTGCTGCAGCAGCGTGCCGCCAACGCTGTGCACGATGCACTTCGGCACGCCGGTCGTGCCCGACGAGTACAGGATGTAGAGCGGGTGCTCGAACGGCAGCTGCACGAATTGCATCTCGCCGTCGGTCGCGAAGTCGTCGAACAGCGTCGCGCCCTTGCCTTTGAGCGGCGCGAGATCGGGCTGCTCATTGAGGAATGGAACGATCAGCAGATGACGCACGGTCGGCAGCGCCGCGCGGATCTCGCGCACGCGATCGCGCGTGTCGATCGCCTTCCCCGCGTACAGATAGCCGTCGCAGGCGATGAGGATCTTCGGCTCGATCTGCCCGAAGCGATCGATCACCGCCTTGGCGCCGAAGTCCGGCGAGCACGACGACCAGATCGCGCCCATGCTCGTGGCTGCCAGCATGCCGATCACCGCTTCGGCGCAATTCGGCAGGAAGGCAGCGATGCGATCGCCAGGCTTGATGCCGTCGCGACGCAAGGCGGCTGCGAGGCGCGCTACGCGCATGTTCAGCTCGGCGTGCGAGATGTTGCGGCGGCGGCCACGCTCGTCGCACGCGACCAGCGCCGGGCTCTGATCGTGCAGGCGCAGCAGGTTCTCCGCGAAGTTGAAGCGCGCGCCGACGAACCACTTCGCGCCAGGCATCGCGTCGTCGACGAGGATGTCCTTCGGCTCTTTGGACGCGTGGATGTCGCAGTACTGCCAGATCGACTTCCAGAACGCGGCGCGATTTTCGATCGACCAGCGCCACAAGAGCTCGTAATTCTCGCCGTCGTTGGGGAGCACGCCGGTATCGTCGAGCCAGCTCGCATACGCCGACAGGTTGCTGGCGGCGCGCTGCAGCTTGCGCGGCTTCCAGATCGGCGCCGGCTTCACGCGGGCTCGGTCTTGCGCACGCGCGCGAGCTTGCTGGTCGGCGCGCGCTCGAGCTCGCGATTGATCCAGCGCGCGACGTCGGTGAGCTTCTCCAGGTCGACGCCCGTCTGCATGCCGACGCCGTGGAGCATGTAGACGAGATCCTCGGTCGCGAGGTTGCCGCTCGCGCCGTCGGCGTACGGGCAGCCGCCGAGTCCGGCGACGCTCGCGTCGACGACGCGGCAGCCGGCTTCGAGGCACGCATAGGTGTTGGCAAGCGCCTGGCCGTAGGTGTTGTGGAAGTGCACTGCGAGCTTGCCTGGCGCGATCTCGGCCGCGCACGCGTGCCAAACCGCGAGCGCCTTGCGCGGCGTGCCGACGCCGATGGTGTCGCCGAGCGAGATCTCGTAGCAGCCCATGTCGATCAGCGCACGCGCGACACGCACCACTTCGCCGATCGCGACCTCGCCTTGATACGGACAACCGAGGACGGTCGACACGTACGCGCGAACACGCACGCCCGCGCCGATCGCGGCGAGCACGACGGGCGCAAGGCGCTGCAGCGATTCGCTCACCGTCGCGTTGATGTTGCGCAGGTTGAACGCGTCCGACGCCGCGGTGAACACCGCGATCTCGCGCGCTCCGGCAGCGAGCGCAGCATTCAATCCTTGCGTGTTCGGCACCAGAACGGGATAGGACACACCGTCGCGGCGGCGCAGTGCCGCGAGCACCTGATCGGTGTCCGCCATCTGCGGGACCCATTTCGGAGAAACGAAGCTGCCCGCCTCGATCGTGCGCAAGCCCGCATCGGCGAGCTTGTCGATCAGCGCGACGCGCAGCGCAACCGGGATCGTGCGCGATTCGTTCTGCAGGCCGTCGCGCGGTCCGACTTCGACCACGCGCACTGCGTTATTCATTGCGCCGTCGTCTTCGCCTGCGCGCGCACGAAGCGCACGATCTCACGCAGCGGATCGGGTTGCGGATGGCCGCACGTGATCGACGAGGTCGACAGGACCGCCACCGCGCACGAATGCGAGAGCTTGTCGTAGATCAGCGTCTCCACCGGGCCGCCCGCGTTGCGCACGGCGTCGGCGAGGTTGCGCGTGTTCTTCACCCACACGTCCTCGTCGTCCTGGCCGTGGATCAGGAGCAGCGGCGGATTGCGGCCGTCGACGAAGAACGTCGGCTGCGACTGCTCGAAGTTCTCCGGCGGGTAGAACACGTCGCGCAGCTGCGGATCGGTGGTCGGCATGAAGTCGTACGGCCCGGCGAGCCCGATCATGCCGGACAGTTTCAGGTTGTCGATGCCGACGGCCTTCAGGAACTCGGGATCGATCGCGAGCATCGCGGCGATGTGCGCGCCGGCGGAGTGGCCCATCACGAACAGCTTGTCGGGCGATCCGCCGTACTTCGCGATGTTGCTCTTCACCCACTTCACTGCCTTCGCAGCATCCTCGACGAACGCCGGGAAGCGCACCTTCGGATACTTGCGGTAATCGGCGATGACGACGACGAAACTCTCGGAGGCGAGTCGCTGCCCGACGAAGGCGTACTCGTCCTTGGTGCCCGTGGTCCAGCGCCCGCCGGCCCAGAACACGATCGTCGGAGCGTTGCGCGCGGCGTGCGGCGTGTAGACGTCGAGCTTCAGGCCCGTCGCGTCGTCGAAGATGATGTTCTTCGCGACGTCGTTGCCGAGATCGCGATCGAGCCGGTTGGCGAATTCGTTGGGCTCGCAAGCGGCGAGCAGCACCGCGGCAAAGCCGATCAGGAAGAAGCGAAGTGCGTTCATCAGTTCATGGTGACCATCTCTTCCGCGCTGGTCGGATGGATGGCCACGGTGTCGTCGAAGTCCCTCTTGGTCGCGCCCATGCGCAGCGCGACCGCGAATCCCTGCAGCATCTCGTCGGAGCCCATGCCGATCGTGTGCAACCCGACGATCCGCTCGTCGGCGCCGACGCACACGAGCTTCATCGCGCTGCCCACCTTGCGATGCTGAATTCCATAATACAGCGCCTTGAATCGCGACTCGTACACTTTCACGGCGTCGCCGAACTTCTCGCGCGCCTGCGCTTCGGTCAGTCCGACCGTACCGATGGTCGGATGGCTGAACACCACGGTCGGGATCATCTCGTAGTCGAGCTTGCGCTCCGGCTGGCCGCCGAACAGCCGATCGGCGAGCCGTCGCGCCGCCGCGATCGCGACCGGTGTCAGCATCATCCGCCCAGTGACATCGCCGACGGCATAAACGTTCGCCGCGCTGGTGTTCTGGAACGCATCGACGCGGATCGCGCCGAGCTCGTCGGTCGCGACGCCGGCGCGATCGAGCGCGAGCGATTCGATGTTCGGCGTGCGCCCGACCGCCCAGATCAGCGCGTCGGCGGTGCGCGTGCTGCCCGATGCGAGCTTGGCGGTGACGTGCGCGCCATCGCGGCGCAATGAATCGATCGGCTCGTCGAGCACGAGCTCGATGTCCTGTGCGCGCATCTCGCCTTCCAGATGCGTCGACAGCATCGCGTCGAACGTGCGAAGCAGGCGCTTGCCGCGCGCGATCAGCGTGACCTTCGCGCCCAGCGCGCGCAGCATGCCGGCAAGCTCGACTGCGATGTAGCCGCTGCCGGCGACGATCACCGACTCGGGCCGCCGGTCGAGCGCGAAGAAGCCGTCGGAGTCGATGCCGAGGTCGGCGCCCTCGCACTTCGGATGGAACGGCCGTCCGCCGGTGGCGATCAGGATGTGCTTCGCGGACAGCGTGCGCTCGCCGGCCACGACCTCGCGCGGGCCCGCAAATTGCGCATGGCCTTCGATCAGCTCCGCGCCGCTCGCGAGCAGGTTGCGTCGATAGATGCCGTTGAGCCACTCGACATAGGCGTCGCGGTTCGAGCGCAAGGTGTGCCAGTCGTGCGTCACTGCGTCGGCGCGGCCGAAGCCATAGGCGGCGGCCTCCTGCAGCGACTCGGCAATCTGCGACGCGTGCCACATGATTTTCTTCGGCACGCAGCCTACGTTGACGCAGGTGCCGCCGAGCCGGCCGGACTCCACGAGCGCGACCCGCGCGCCGTGCTTGGCGGCGCGCCGGGCAGCCGCAATCCCACCGCTGCCGCCGCCGATCACCAATAAGTCATAGGACATGGCCGGGAAGTTTCGCACAGGGTCAGGGACTTGCCCGAGCCGGCTTTGAAAGCGGCCGCGGCCGGCCCCATTTTTGGGAAACCCTATGGTCTAATCCCGGCCCCCGAATTCGCGCCCTAGCCCGACCCCAACCGCCATGCTGTCCCAGCTCCCCGCCTTCGACCGCTTCAATCCCACCGAGGCCCAGGCCGAGCTCGACAAGGTCCTGGCGCAGAACCGCAGCGAGCTCGCCGAGCTGCTCAAGCGCGAGTCCCACAGCTGGGAAACACTGATCGAGCCCCTCGAGGACACCGGCGATCGGATCTCGCGCGTATGGGGCCCGACCGCGCACCTGTTCTCCGTGTGGAGCACGCCGGAATGGCGTGCGGCGTACAACGCGGGGTTGCCGAAAGTCACCGAATACGGCGTCGAGCTGTCGCAGAACGAAGCGCTCTATCGCGCGTACCAGTCGATCCACGACAGCCCGGCCTTCGCGAGCTTCTCGCCTGCGCGCAAGAAAGTCGTCACCGATGCGCTGCGCGATTTCCGGCTCGCCGGCGTTGCCTTGCCTGCGAAGGACAAGGAGCGCTTCAAGGCGATCTCGCTGCGGCTGTCCGAGCTGCACGCGAAGTTCGAAGAGCATCTGATGGATTGCGTGCAGGCCTGGAGCAAGCACGTTACCGACGAGCGCGAGCTCGACGGCATGACCGACGCCGCAAAGTCGGCTGCGCGTGAGAAAGCGCGCGCGAAAGGGCTCGAAGGCTGGCTGCTCACGCTCGACTTCCCGAGCTACGACGCAGTCATCTCCAAGTCGACCAATCGCGCTTTGCGCCGCGAGCTGTACGAAGCGTATGCAACGCGCGCGTCCGAGCAGGGCCCGCACGACAGGAAATTCGACAACACTGCGCTGATGAGCGAGATCCTCGCGCTGCGCGACGAGCAGGCGAAGCTGCTCGGCTTTTCGAATTTCGCGGAGCTCTCGCTCGCAACCAAGATGGCCGAGTCGCCGGACGAGGTCGAGAAGTTCCTGCGCGATCTCGCGATCCGCGCCAAGCCGCGGGCGCAAGCCGAGCTCGACGAGCTCCGCGCGCTCGCGCGTGAGGACGGCATCGAGCTGGAGGTCTGGGACACGGCGTTCTATTCGGAACGACTGCGCCAGCGCAAGCTCGGGCTCTCCGACGAAGCGCTGCGCCCCTACTTCCCGTTCCCGCAGGTGGTGCGCGGCATGTTCGATCTGGTCGAGCGGCTCTACGACGTGAAGATCGAGCCGGTCGGCGGCATCCCGACCTGGCACGCCGACGTCACCACGTACGCCCTCAAGTACCGCGACGGCGAGACGTTCGGCATCTTCTATCTCGATCCGTACGCGCGACCGGCGACCAAGCGTGGCGGCGCGTGGATGGACGAGTGCGTCGTGCGTCGCAAGCTTGCAGGCGGCGTGCAGATCCCTGCCGCGTATCTGGTCTGCAATTTCACGCCGCCGCTCGGTGGCCAGCCCGCGCTGCTCAATCACGACGAAGTGCTGACGCTGTTCCACGAATTCGGCCACGGCCTGCATCACCTGCTGACGCGCGTCGACGAAGCCAGCGTCGCTGGCATCCGCGGCGTCGCGTGGGACGCGGTCGAGCTGCCGAGCCAGTTCATGGAGAACTGGGCGTACGAGCCGGCGATCCTCAAGCTCTTCGCGAAGCACTGGCAGACCGGCGAAGTGATGCCCGACGCGATGATCGAGAAGCTGCGCGCCGATCGGCAGTTCCAGACCGGGCTCGCAACCGTGCGCCAGCTGGAGTTCTCGCTGTTCGATCTCCTTCTGCATCGCGATTACGACGCGGCCCGCGGCGCGCGCGTGCAGGAAACGCTCGACGCCGTGCGTCGCGACGTCGCGGTGATGACGCCGCCGTCGTGGAATCGCATGCCGAACTCGTTCTCGCACATCTTCGCGGGCGGTTACGCGGCGGGCTACTACAGCTACAAGTGGGCCGAAGTACTTTCGTCCGACGCGTTTGCGGCGTTCGAGGAATCGAACTTCTCCGCCGAGACCGGTCTTCGCTTTCGCGACACGGTTCTCGCGCAAGGCGGTTCGCGTGAGGCGATGGAACTGTTCATCGCGTTCCGTGGCCGCAAGCCGAACGTTGACGCGCTGCTGCGACACTCCGGGCTCAGCGCTGCTTGAGAGGCGGCCGGCTGTTCAAGCCCGCCGGGGGACGCCTGCAAAGCTCCTTCAGCTCGGACGCGGCCATCCCTGGCCGCGTACGCTCCCGCCGGACTTGAACAGCCGACCGCATCAAGCGACAGTTGAGCCCGAATGAAAATCGCGACGTGGAACGTCAACTCGCTGCGCCAGCGGCTCGCGCATCTGCTGGATTGGCTGAAGCTCGTCGAGCCCGACGTCGTCGGCTTGCAGGAGCTGAAGCTGCAGGACGAGCAGTTCCCGTTCGCCGAGCTCGAAGCTGCCGGCTATCACGCCGTGTGCAACGGGCAGAAGAGTTACAACGGCGTCGGCATCATCGCCAGGCATCCGATCACCGACGTGTCGCGCGACATGGGCGGGTTCGACGATCAGCAGAAGCGCGTGATCGCGGCGACGGTGAACGGCGTGCGCGTCGTCAACGCGTATGTGGTCAACGGTCAGAGCGTCGCGTCGCCGAAGTTCGAGTACAAGTTACGCTGGCTCGGCGCGTTCAAGGACTATCTGACCGATGAGCTCGGCGGTGGCGCGCCCGTCGCGGTCACCGGCGACTTCAACATCGCGCCGACGCCGGAGGACACGCACGACGCGGGCTACTGGGCCGGCAAGATCCTCTGCAGCGACGCCGAGCGCGCAGCGTTCCGCGGACTGCTCGAGCTCGGGCTCACCGACAGCTTCGACAAGCTCGTCGCCCCGTCGGGCCGCTTCACCTGGTGGGATTACCGCATGGGCGCATTCCGCCGCAATCTCGGCCTGCGCATCGACCATGTGCTGCTCTCGCAGCCGCTCGCGCAGCGCTGCGCGTCGTGGCACGTCGACACCGCGCCGCGGCGGCTGGAGCGTCCATCGGATCACGCGCCCGTCGTCGCCGAGCTTGGGACATGATCGGCGCATGACCAAGGCCGCCGCCGAGCAGGAGCGCCCGCTCAATCACTTCGACGTGACCGGGCGCATCCGGATCTCCGATCCGGTCGCCGTGCGCGACGCGGTCATCTCGATCCTGCGCGCGCGCTTCGTCGACCTGCACACCGCGCCGCTGCATCACGCGTTCCTGACGTTCACCAAGCTCTACGCGGGCGAGCTGCCGGGCTACGTCGGCGTCGACACGTGGTATCACGACGCGCAGCACAGCCTCGACGCTGCGCTCGCGATGGCACGCCTGCTCGACGGCTTCCAGCGCGACACGCCGCCCGGCGAAGGCTTCTCCTCGCGACGCGCCGTGCTCGGGATCGTCATCGCGCTGTTCCACGATGCGGGCTACATCCGGCGCACCGCCGACACCGCGAAGAACGGCGCCGAGTACACGCTGGTGCACGTGCGTCGCAGCGCGGAGTTCCTGCGCGAATACCTGCCGACGATCGGCTTCGAGGCCGAAGCGGGACTCGCCGCGCAGCTGGTGCACTTCACCGGCTATGAAGTCGAGCTCGATCGCATCCGCGTCGACGACCGGCGCGATCGCATCCTCGGGTTCCTGCTCGGCACCGCGGACTGCATGTCGCAGTTCGCCGATCGCTGCTACATCGAGAAGTGCCGCGATCTCCTGCCGAAGGAGCTGGAGATCGCCGGCCTGCTCGGCCCGCAGCGCCCCGCCGGCCCGAGGCCGATCTACGCGAGCGTCGACGATCTCATCGGGAAGACGCACGCGTTCCACGAGAAGCTGCGGCGCGAGCGCCTCGACGGTTACTTCGAGAGCGTGCATCGCTACGCGGCCGTGCACTTCGGCGGCGACGATCCGTATCTCGCCGCGATCGATCAGCACCTGCAGCACCTGCACGAGTACCTGCGCACCGGCGTACTACCGGAGGCGCGCAGGATGGCGGAAGTGATCGGCGCCGACGCGATGCGCGCCGCGCTCAAGAACCCGAAGCTTTAGCGACTCCCTGCCGGCGACGGCGTGACCGCGTCGAGCGGCACGACCTGCGCAGCGCCGACCGCGCGCGGATCGGCCGCCGCTTCGAGCCGGTTCTGATCGCGCCGCCAGATCACCACCTGCATGTTGCCGTAGGTCTGCTTGAGCAGCTTCAGGTTGTGTCCCATCTCCAGCATCGCTTTCTGCTCGGCTTCGGTCCACGCGAGCGGCTCGACCTCGACCTGATCCGGCAAGTACTGATGGTGGTAGCGCGGCTGCGTCGCGATCTGCGACGCGTCGAGGCCTTCGGTGAAGCCGAGCACGCCGAGCAGCACCATGGTGATGATGCGGCTGCCGCCGGGCGTGCCGAGGATCGCGACGCCGCGCGGGCCGTCGACGAACGTCGGCGACATCGACGACAGCGGACGCTTGCCCGGCGCGATCGCGTTCGGCAGCGAGCCGACGAGGCCGTACGCGTTCGACGCGCCCGGCGCCGCGGAGAAATCGTCCATCTCGTCGTTCAGCAGCACGCCGGTGCCCGGCACCATGAAGCCCGAGCCGAACGGCAGGTTGATCGACAGCGTGCCGGCGACGCGATTGCCTTGCGCGTCGATCACCGAGAAGTGCGTCGTGTTGCTCCCTTCCGTTCCGGTTTGCGCCGGCTCGAGCGCGCTGCTCGGCGTCGCGTGCTCGCGATCGATGCCTTCGGTGAGCTGTCGCAGATAGGTGCGCGAGGTCATTTTCGCGATCGGCATGCGCAGCTGATCGGGATCGCCGAGATACGCGGCGCGATCGTGATAGGCGCGACGCATCGCCTCGATGGTGAGATGCCGCGACGCCGTGGCGGTCGAGGCCGGCCAGCCGAGCATCTCCAGCATCTGCAGCATCTGCGAAAGCCCGACGCCGCCCGCCGACGGCGGCGGCGCGCTGGTCACGCGATAGTCGCGGAACCACGCGACGGTGGGCACGCGCTCGACGACGCGATAGTGACGCAGATCCTCTTCGGTCCAGATGCCGCCCGCGGCGCGCACGCCATCGACGAGCGCCTTGCCGAAGTCGCCGAGATAGAAGCCCTGATGTCCCGATTGCGCGATGCGCTCGATGGTCGCGCCGAGATCGGTCTGGATGAGCGTCGCGCCCTGCGCCAGCGGCGTATGGTTCGGCGCGAAGATCGCTTCGGCCGCTGGCGAAAAGCGTCCGCCGAAATTGACGATCGCCTTCGCGAGCTTCGGGTCGACCGGAAAGCCTTCGCGCGCGAGCCGGATCGCGGGCGCGAGGGATTGACCGAGCGGCAGCTTTCCGTACTTGCGCGCCAGATGCTCGAGCGCCGCAGGCTCGCCCGGGATCGCAGCAGAGAGCGCGCCGTCGCGCGACTTCTCCTCGATCGCCTTGCCGCTGGCGTCGAGATACATGTCCGCTTCGGCATTCGCGGGCGCGACTTCGCGGCCGTCGATCATCGTCTCGAAGCCGTCGGCGCGATGCAGCAGCCAGAAGCCGCCGCCGCCGATGCCGGAGCCGGTCGGCTCAGTCACGGCGATTGCGGCGGAGATCGCCACCGCCGCGTCGAACGCGTTGCCGCCCGCTTGCAGGGTCTCGATGCCGGCGGCGGTCGCCGCGGGATGCGCGGACGCGACCGCAAAACCGGGAACGCGATCGGCGGCGGCAACAGCGCCGACGAACAGCATCGTCATTCCCGCGCAGGCGGGAATCCAGTTCTTCTTTTTCACGACACGATGCTCACGAGCTTCTTGTACTTCGCCATCAATTCCTCACGCGTCTCGACGTGCGCCGGATCGAGCGGGATGCAGTTCACCGGGCAGACCTTCACGCACTGCGCTTCCTCGAAATGCCCCACGCACTCGGTGCACAGCGCCGGGTCGATCTCGTAGATCTCGAGACCCTGCGAGATCGCGTGATTCGGGCACACCGGCTCGCAGACGTCGCAGTTGATGCATTCGGAAGTGATCTTCAAAGCCATGACATGTGCGCTTGGACAGCGCGCGATCAGCTTTTGCGGCGACGGCGTCCGAAGCGCTCGAGCAGCACCGGGATCACCGGCTTCGGCACCAGCTTCTCGACCGGCGCGCCGAGCCCGGTGAGCTCGCGCACGAGCGACGAGGACAGATGCGCGTACTCCGGCGACGGCGCGAGCATCACGGTGTCGAGCCGCGGATACAGATCGCGATTCATCACCGCCATCTGCTTCTCGTAATCGACGTCGCCGACCGTGCGCACGCCGCGCACCAGCACGGTGACGCCGTGGTCCTTGGCGAAGTCGACGACGAGGCCGTCGAAGCCTTTGACCTTCACGTTGGGCAGCTTCTCCACCACTTTCTCGATCAGCTTGACGCGCTCTTCCATGTCGAAGCGCGGATTCTTCGCGATGTTGGCGCCGACCGCGACGATCAGCTGCGGGAACATCGCGGCTGCGCGCTGGATGATGTCGTAGTGACCGAGCGTGATCGGGTCGAAGGTGCCGGAATACGCCGCGACGACGGGCATGTGGCTACTCGGTGAAAGTGGCGAGCCCGTAGCTTACCTGACCGGCCTGCTTCTCCTTGAGGAGGTGCAGCTTTGCGGGAAACACCGGCTTGCCGCTCGCCGGCCATTCGAGATAGATGCGATGCCCGGTTTTCAGCACGCGCGGCAGCCGCGCGAGCGCCTCGACCAGCAGATCGCTGCCGTACGGCGGATCGAGGAAGACGACGTCGAAGCGTTGGTCGGTTTGCTCGAGGAAATGCAGAGCGTCACCGGCGTGCAAGATGCCGCGTGTCTGAGCCTTCAGGATGACGAGCGCGGTCTCGATCAGCTCGATCTGCCTGCGGCCGCTTTCGACCAAGGTCACCGAGCCCGCACCGCGCGAGAGCGCTTCGAGTCCCATCGCCCCGCTGCCGGCGAAGAGATCGAGGCAATGCGCGCCCTCGATGATCGGCGCGAGCCAGTCGAACACGGTTTGCCGCACGCGGTCCGGCGTCGGCCGCACGCCGGAGCCGCCGTCGAACTCCACGATGCGGCTGCGATGCTCGCCGCCGATGATGCGCAGCTGCGAGAGCCGCGGCTTCTTCACGGCAGCATCCGGAACTGCCGCCGCAGGACGCGATGACGATGCGTAAAGACCGTCGTGATGAACCAGCGCAGGAACGGCGCGGCGAGCGCGACGCGCGGCTCGAAGGAAAGCTCGTCGACGATGTGCGTGCCGCCGTCGATCGGCGTCAGGGTGCGGCGATGGTTCCAGACGCGGTTCGACCACGACGACGAGCGCTCGTCGAATCCTTCACCGGTCGTGACGGACGTCAACGAAAGGAAATGCCGATCGACCGGAAGCCAACCGAGCAGCAGCACCCACGATTTGAACGCGAGCTTGCCGAGCAATTCGCGCGGCGCGGCGTCGAGGCTGGAGAGCGTCGGCGGATAGGTCATGCGCAGGATTGGCATCAGCTCCGCGTTGACGCCCTGCATGGTCGCCACGCGCGACCAGACTTGCTGCGGACTTGCGGCGACGAGCGACTCGAAGCGAAGCCCGATCAAGCAGTGCTCACGCGCTTTGCGTGCCGCCGACGGTCAGCCCTTCGATCTTCAGCGTCGGCTGCCCTACGCCGACGGGCACGCTCTGCCCATCCTTGCCGCAGACCCCGATGCCCGGGTCGATCTCGAGATCCTTGCCGACCATGGTCACGCGG
>Ga0070741_10003747_pt1 | contig 36853 bp, 32 predicted proteins | sample Coa_R1_4_FD_66440 | JGI IMG/M metagenome (GOLD analysis project Ga0070741, IMG submission 66440) | Surface soil microbial communities from Centralia Pennsylvania, which are recovering from an underground coalmine fire - Coalmine... | ecosystem: Environmental > Terrestrial > Soil > Unclassified ... | reverse complement strand
CATCCGGCAGGTGCTGGCGCTGTGGCGCCGGCGTCATCAGGATCGCGCCATGCTCCGCTCACTGAGCCCGCGCCAAATCGCCGATTTCTGTCCCAGGCAAGCTGACGTCGAAGCGGAAATGAACAAGCCATTCTGGCGCGCCTAAACCCTGCACTATCTCGCCAAGACGCGCAGCGCAGAGTCCAGCGGCTCCTCTACGTCGGGAACAAAACTCAAGCGCCCGCGTTGTCGAAACTGAAGAACTCGACTGAGGAGGACGAGATGCGTACTGCTTTTGCCGTGTCGGTCGCCGTGGCGCTCAGCGTGCCGCTTGTTACGATCGCGCGGGCCGATGACGTGACGATCAAGAAAGACGAACCGTCGACGACCGTGATCAAGAAAAAGGAAGAGCCGCGGCTGCTTCCGGTTCCGCACGAGGAACACAAGACCATCATCAAGAAAGAACACGAGGACTAACGCCATCTCGACACGTGGCGCTCCTGAAAAGGCCCGGCTTGCCCGGGCCTTTTCCTTTTGCGCGTTGAGAAGGACCGGCACGACAACTATCGCCGCCTGCGCACGCGACGACAGTTGACGAAACCCCGCCCCGCGGCGTCATGTGAGGGCAACGCCACGGGGCAAAGTGCCATGCGCATCACACGCGTCCAACCGATCCTGATCGCCGTGCCCTACGAGCACGGCGGGCCGAAGCAGATGCGGCCGCTCGGGCCGTGGACGCACATGGAGACCCTATACGTGCGCGTCGACACCGACGCCGGCATCATCGGCTGGGGCGAGGCGTTCGGATTCGCCGCATCGCCGTTGACCCGAGAAGCGATCGTGCGCGTGGTCGCGCCGCTTTGCGTCGGCCGCGAATGCGACGACGTGCCGGCGTTCATGGCGGACTTGCGGCGCAAAGTTCACGCCATGGGCCGCCATGGGCCGGTTAGCTTCGCGCTCGCCGGCATCGACATCGCGCTGTGGGACATTGCCGGCAAGGCGCGCGGTGTGCCGGTCCATCGGCTGCTCGGCACAGCGAGCCGCGACCGCATTCCGACCTATGCGAGTCTCCTGCGCTACGGCAAACCCGATCTGGTCGCCCGCTACACCGAAGAGGCCGTGGCGCGCGGTTACAAGGCGATCAAGCTGCACGAGCATCTGGTTGAGACGGTAGCGCCCGGCCGCGAGGCCGCAGGTCCCGACATCGCGCTCCTGGTCGACACCAACTGCGCCTGGGGAGCGGACGAAGCGATCGTCATGGCGCGCAAGCTCAAACCCTACGATCTCGCCTGGCTCGAGGAGCCGATCGATCCGGTCGACGATTACGACGCGCTGGCGCGGCTGCGCCGTGAGACGCACATGACCATCGCCGCCGGCGAGAACATCGGCCACGCCGCCGAGGCGCGCGGCGCGATCGAACGCGGCGCGCTCGACATTTTTCAGCCGAGTGTCACCAAGATCGGCGGCATCGTGGCGATGCGCCAAGCCATCGCGGTCGCGCAGGCGCTCGGCGTGCGAGTTACGCCGCACTCGCCGTATTTTGGGCCGGGGCTCATCGCCACGCTGCACGTCATCGCCGCCGATCTGCCCGAGGCGATGTGCGAGCGGTTTTATTGCGAGCTCGAAGCGACACCGCTGGGCGACGCCATCGCCGCGCCCGACGGCTTCATGCGCGTGCCGCAAGGCCCCGGGTTGGGGATCGACGTCGATGAAAGCGTCATCGCGCGTTATGCGGTCGACTGACTCTGATGGCGGCGCATTCATGCCGGTCAGCCCATAGCGCCATAATTCGAAGCCTCCGGTTCGGAAGTTTGAATCAAGCTCCGCGGCCAAGAGCAACGTACGCACACTTGCAGCCGTCGTCCGCTAGCCTCACGCCCGCATTCGGGGCAGAGCGCACATGAACCGGCTAGCAAGACCAGCTGGATCGGTCGAAAATGACCCGTCTCGGACATCGTTCTGCGGTGCCGAATAAAATCAGCCACCGCGCCTTCAGCGATCTCGAGACAGCTTCAGCCGCTGCACCACCGGCGTCCACAACCGTTGCTCGGAGCGGATGAACTCGGCAAGTTGTTCCGGCGAATAGTCGCGGGTTGTGGTGTTGAGTTCGGCAAATCTCTCCGCCACCTCCGGATCGGCAAGGACCGCTCGCAAATCGGAATTGATCTTCATCGCGAGCGCTGACGGTGTATGGGGCGGCGCCACCAACACATACCAACCCGATGCCGCGAACCCCGCCAAGGTTTCAGCAATGGCCGGCACGTCGGGATGGGACCGCAGGCGTTCGGGCGCGGCGATTGCCAGAAGCTTCACCTGGCCTGTGCCAAGTGGGCCGCCGAGCCCCTCGATCAAGACCGGGACGCGTCCGCTCATGATATCGGTCATCGCCTGAGCGCTGCTCGGGTAATGGATGGCTGTGAGGGCGGCGCCGGATCGCGCGCGAAAAAGCTCGGTGGTGAGGTCTGGCAGGCTGCCACGGAAAGCGGCGGCCACATTCAGCCCACCCGGCGTCTGTTTGGACAGCGCGATCAGCTCCTGGAGGGAATTCACCGGCAAGTCGCGAGACACCGCGATCCCCATCGGCACCTCGCCGACGAAACCGATGGGTGTGAATTGGTGAACGTCGAACGGTAAACCCTTGTGCGTTTCGGGCAGCACCACAAAAGCCGACGCCAGCGCCATGAAGAGAGTGTGCCCATCGGGCGCCGCCTCGGCGACGGTCTTGGCTGCGATAAGACCACCAGCGCCCGGCTCCGTCACGAACGCCACGGGCCGGCTCCAGCGCTTCTCCAGTCGATCCGCAACCAAGCGCATTGGAGCAACCGTTGCGCCGCCAGGGCCCTGCTGGGTCACAATCTTCACCGGACCTGCAGAGATATCGACCTGCGCACGTGCGCCGTGAGTCGGCGAGCCCGCCGCGACGGCGGCTACAATGCCAAGCAGTCCGGCCCAATGGCGCATCCGAGGTTCTCCACGCGTTGGCGTCTTGACGGCCGGAATAGCCCGAACGCGATAGAAGAACAGTTCTAACTCCTGATAGGCTGATAGCCGTTTGTCTATGAGGGCCGCGTCATGAAATGGGACGACCGCATCGGTCGACGATTGAAGCTGCACGATCTTCACGTATTCATCGCGGTTGCCGAACTTAGCAACATGCGCAAGGCCGCTGAGCGGCTCGGCATCTCGCAGCCCTCGGTGTCGAAGGCCATCGCCGACATCGAGCACGTTCTCGGCGTTCGGCTTCTCGATCGCAACGCCCAGGGCGTCGAATTGACGTCCTATGGGCGCGCGTTGGTCCGCCGTGCAATGGGCGCATTCGACGAGTTGCGGCAAGGCGTGAAGGATATCGAGGGGCTCGCCGACCCCACCGTGGGCGAAGTCCGGATCGGATGTCCGGAGGCAATTGCGGCAGGGCTGCTGCCGGCCGTGGTCGACAGTTTCTCTCGCCGTTTCCCGCGCGTCGTGGTTAGCGTCAAAGCAGCTGATGACCTCGCGCCCGAATTTCGTCCGCTACGTGAGCGCAGCGTGGATCTCGTGCTTGGCCGCAGCGCGGAATCACGCCTTGACGACGACCTTGATGCCGAGGTGCTGTATCACGATCGCGTCCTGGTCGCGACCAGCGGCAGGGCCCCATGGGCGCGCCGCCGCCGAGTAACGCTTGCGGATTTGATAGAGCAGCCATGGCTGTTGTTTCCGGAAAACAGCTGGATCGATACACGCGTGAATGAAGCGTTTCGCCGCAGCGGCGTCGCGCGGCCGCGTTCGATCGTGCGGGCTTATTCGGTGCATTTTTGCATCAACATGCTGGTCACCGATCGCTTCTTGGCCTCGCTTGCCGGATCGGTGTTGCGATTCAATGCGTCCCGGTTTGGTCTCAAGATATTGCCCGTCGACTTGCCGGCCGAGCCTTGGCCAGTCGCGATGGTGACCCTGAAACATCGGACCGTCAGCCCGGTCGTGGAGGAGTTCATGAAGGACATTCGCGCGGCGGCGAAGTCGATGGCAGATAGCGCGTAGGAGACGCTATTGGCACATCGCCTCATGTCGCTGCCGTGCAGCATCCGGCCGCTTTCGAAGCGAAGCGGCCATTGATCCGGATCTATGAGTACGTACGCGACCTAATCGCCCAATTGCGCGATGCCGGGAAGGACGTAGTCGGCGACGTTGGTCGAGCCCTTGGATTCGCCGAGCTGACGCACGGCGGCGAGCAGCGCTTCCATCTTGCTCTTGGAGATCCGCCCGCTCGATTCGAAAAACGGCCGGCTGCGCAGAAAATCGTAGGTCTTGCCGATCACCTCGGGGCTGAGTTTGCTCGCCTCGACCATGATGTCGATCGACTCCTGCCGGTTCTTCGGGTCCAAAAACCACCGGACGCTCTTGTTGTGCGCATCCAGGAACCGCCGCAGCGCGTCCGGATTTTTGGACGCCCAGTTGGTGTTCACCGCGGCGCCGGTGAACGGCAGGTCGTTGGCGTAGTCGGCGACGAGGCCGAGATTGTTGTAGCCCTTGTCCTCGGCGGAAAAGCTGAACGGCGGCAGCAGGATGGTGGCGTCGATCGCGCCGGACATCAGCGCGTTGAAGCGCGCGCCGGTGGCGCCCGCATAGACGTAGTCGACCGTGCTGGGCGCAACGTGGTGCGGCACCAGCATGCGCTCGGCGTAAATCTTGGTGATGCCGGTCGGCGCATCGATCATGATGGTCTTGCCGGAGAGCTCTTCGAGTTTCTTGTATTGCGGCTTGGCCTCGATGGCGTAAGGCGGCAGCTGGATCTCGAGCCGCACGAGCCGGATCGGCGCGCCCTTGCTGATGGCGTAAATCGGCTCGATCAGCGCCGCCGACACGGTGGCTTCGATCGAGCCGGCCGCGAGCTGCTGCAGCACGGCGCCGCTCGATTGGGTATGGATGAGCTCGAGCTTGAGATGCGCGTCGGCGTAGTAGCCCTTTTTCAGGCCGATCAGGAGCGGCCAGTGCGTCATGCTGATGGCGCCGACCAGGCCGATCTGCAGCGTATCGTCCTGCGCGGCCCGTGCCGCCGGCGTCTGCGCCGACATCAGCGCCAAGGCGATCGCCAGGGCCTGAGCCGCATAGGCCAAGCGCTTCATTGTACCCTCCCCTAACGCCGCTTCGGATTTTGTTTCAGCGACACTACGGTCGTGCGCCCGTTGCATTGGGGCACGGCAGCCTAGGCGTTCTGCTGACAAAGGGAAAGCAACCAGCGGCGGCGCCGCGGCCATGCGTCGCTGTCCGGCCGATGATGCGACGGCGAAAGCTACCGCGCCAAGCCGCGGATACTATAGCGCGTCGCCGGCGGCGGTGCGGACGAGTGGCGTCGTTCAATCGACGGCGTCGCGCCGAGCGGCAACGCGCAGACCGGCTGCTGGGCCTTGCGGCAGATGCCGCGCCATAGCTCCGTCATAGTGACTCGGCGCAGCAGCGCGAGGTGACGAAGATCGATGGCGTTGAGCTGCCGCATTTCCATGGCGAGCTTGGCCAGCATCAATGTCCGCACATTGCCGGGCAGTTCTTCAAAGCGCGTCATGGCAGCCCCCGCCTCGTCGGCTTCGTGTCACGGCATGCGTTCCGACACCTCGGTCTCGAGCCACCGAGCGTCCACAACCCTAAGGGCCGAAGCTTTCACGACTTTTAGTCAGGCGACTTTGATTGTCGACAAGACATGACAAAGATTGACGGCAATTTCATTCATATTCGCCGCGAAACGAGCAAACCTCATTTACAAGCGCGCAAACGCTTCCGCGGGATGGCGCGTGCCGCAGCGCTCAGTCGGTCGGTTCGAGGTGGGCGTCCTTGGCAAGCTTCAAGGTGCCGGCCATGTCGTCGCTGACGAACTTTGTGAACTGATCGACGCTGAGCGGCTCTTCCTCGGCGCCGAGCTTGGCGAGCTTCTCCTTGACGCTCGGCACCGCGAGCGCCTTCTGGATTTCGCCGTGCAGCTTGTCGATGATGGCGCGCGGCGTTTTGGCCGGCGCCGCGATGCCGCCCCAGAAGACGTAGGCCGCATCCGGATAGCCGGATTCCGCCATGGTCGGCACGTTCGGCAGGAGCTTGGCGCGCTTGGCCGTAGAGACCGCCAGCACCGTCACCTTGCCGGCATTGAGCAGCGGCACAGCGGGCGCGACCGGCACATTGTAGAAGTCGATGCGTCCCGCCATCACTTCGGCGAGCCCTTCGGCGCCGCGGAACGGAATGTGGCGGATGTCGATCTTGGCGGCGACACGGAAGCGCTCGGCCGCCATATGCGAGGCCGAACCGACGCCGGCCGAGGCGAAGGTCAGCGTGCCGGGCTTGGCCTTGGCGGCGGCAACGAGCTCGGCCAAGGTCTTGAAGCCGTCCTTCGGCGCCGCCACCAGGACGGTCGGCTGGACGGAGATCAGGCTCACCGGCGCGAAAGCGCGGATCGCGTCATAGGGCAGCGTCTTGTGAAACACGACCTGCGAGCTTAGCGAGGCCGAGCTGAGCAGCAGCGTGTAGCCGTCCGGATCGGCCTTGGCGACGAAATCGGCGGCGAGCGTGCCGCCGGCGCCCGGCCGGTTCTCGATGACGAACGCCTGGCCGAGCTGCTGGCCGACCTGCTCGAACACGATGCGCGCCACGGTGTCGCCGGCATTGCCGGCGGTGAACGGGCTGATCACCTTGACGACGTGGGTCGGCCAAGTCTGGGTTGGCAAAGTCTGGGCGCCGGCCGCAGCTGCGGCCGCGAGGAGGCTTGAGCCGGCAACGACGCAAAACAAGGCATGCCGCAGCGCGCGGATCGATCGCATGTCATCCTCCCAGATGATTTTGCGGTCAGCATGGCGCAGCGCCCCTGCGCTGGCAAGGCGACGAATAAGCCGCGACCGACGGCGTCATGCTGCGGCAATGCATCCGGTCTGGCGCTGCGGCACGGGCTTGATGCGCCGTCCCCCAGCGGGTTCAATGCCCGACGATTGCGCGATCACCACGGGGTTCATCGGACATGGTCACACGACGCGGTTTGCTGGCGGGTTCCGCCGCGATGCTGGTGGGCGGCATGCGCTTTGCCGCACCCGCGTGGGCGGATACTTATCCGAGCCGAGCCGTGCGCATCGTGGTGCCGTTCTCGGCCGGCGGCATTACCGACATTCTGGCCCGCGCGCTCGGCCAGAAACTGTCAGAAGCGTGGGGCCAGCCGTTCGTGGTCGAGAACAAGCCGGCCGGCGCCGGCCAGGTCGGCGTTGAATACGTCGCGCACGCGGCAGCCGATGGCTACACCTTGCTGGTGAGCGCGGATGCCACCTTCGTCACCGATCAGCACGTCCACAGCAAGCTGCCATACGATCCGATCGCCGACTTCGCGCCGATCACCGGGCTCGGCATCAGCCCGCAGGCGCTGGTAGTGCATCCGTCGGTGCCGGTAAAAAGCTTCGCCGACCTGATCGCGCTCGGCAAACAAAAACCCGGCGAGCTCAATTACGGCACGTTCGGTATCGGCACCAGCGGCCATCTCAACATCGTGCTGATCGAAAAACTGACCGGCGCCAAGTTCACGCCGGTGCATTATCACGGCGCCGCGCCGGCGATCACCGACCTGCTCGGCGGCCACATCCAGATGATGATCGTCAGCATCGGCCTGGTGGCGGCGGCCTGGCAGGCCGGCCAGCTCAAGGTGCTGGGCTTCGGCTCGAGTGCGCGCATCCCGCGCTTTCCCGATGTGCCGACGCTGGCCGAAAGCGGCCTGCCCGGCTACCAGGCCGGCTCCTGGTATGGCTTCGTGGCGCCGAAGGACACGCCGACCGACATCGTCCACAAGCTCAACATGCAGACGCAGGAGATCTTCGCCGATCCGGCGTTCCGCGACAAATTCCTGGCGCCGAATTTCATCTACTCGATCGCGTCCTCGCCCGAACAGTTCGCCGAGCGCATCCGCACCGACTCGGCGAAATGGGAGAAAGTGATCCGCGACACCAACGTGCACGTCGATTGAAGGAACCTCGTCATTGCGAGCGAAGCGAAGCAATCCAGGGGCCGTTGCACCGAATCCTGGATTGCTTCGTCGCCCCTTCGGGGCTCCTCGCAATGACGATACTGTGTAGCCCGACAGGTGAGGAGAAACCGCAATGAAGACTTCGCCAACCCGACGTGACGTTTTCATCGCTGGCAGCGCGTTGGCACTTGGCGGCGTTGCCGCGGCGCGCCAGGCGGCCGCGCAAAGCCCGACGGCCTTGAAGGTGATGTCGTTTCCGGGCCTGTCCAATTATCCGGTGTTCGCGGCCCAGCATAAGAAGCTGTTCGAGAAGCACGGCCTCGCGGTCGATCTCGTCTACACGCCGAGCTCGCAGGTGCAGCGCGACGCGCTCGCCAAGAACGATTGTCAGATCGCCCACACCGCCGCCGACAACGCGGTCGCCATGGTGGAGATCGGGCACCGCGACGCCATCCTCGTCACCGGCGGCGACAGCGGCTTCAACCGCATCGTCGCCCAGCCGGAGATCAAGTCGCTGGCCGAGCTGCGCGGCAAGACCGTCGTGGTCGACGCGCCGAACACCGCCTACGCGCTCTTGCTCTACAAGGCGCTGAAGAATGCCGGATTGAACAAGGGCGATTACGCCGTCAACGCGGTCGGCGGCACCACGCAACGCATGGAGGCGATGCAGAAGGACAAGGCGCATGCCGCGGCCGCGGTCATCAACGTGCCGTTCAGCTTCCGGCTCGAAGCGCTCGGCATGACCGATCTGGGCTCGGCGACCAAATCGCTCGGCGCCTATCAGGCCGGCTCGGTGGTGGTGATGCGCGACTGGGCCAAGGCCAACAGCGATGCGCTGGTCCGTTACATCGCCGCCATCATCGAGGGCCGGCGCTGGCTGCTCGATCCCGCCAACAAGGCCGAAGCCGTGAAGCTCGCCGTCGAGCGGGTCAAGCTCACGCCGGACATCGCGGCGCGCGCCTACGACTACGTCCTCGATCCCACCGAGGGCTTTAACAAGGATGCCCAATTCGACGTCGAGGGATTCAACAATGTGCTGAAGCTGCGCGCCGAAATCGAAGGCCAATGGGGCGGCAAGCCGCCCGCCGCCGACAAGTACGTCGATCTGTCGTATTACAAGAAAGCCATCGCCAGCCTGTAGGCGGCATCGAACAGTGCGGCTGCGGCGATGACTTTATCTTCCGTGCGAACCGTCCTGATCGCCGGCGGCGGACCGGTCGGCGTCATTGCGGCCCTGGCGCTGGCCCGCCAGGGCATCCCGGTCCACGTGTTCGAGGCCGAGGACCGAGTCAACGATGCGCCGCGGGCGGCGACCACGCATGCAGCGACGCTCGAGATGTTGGACGAGCTCGGCCTCGTCGACGAGGTCATTCGCCGCGGACTGGTCGAGCCGCTGTTCCGTACCTGGGACCGCTCGACCGGCAAGCTGGTGGCGGAATTCGACTTCGGCGTCTTGAAGAACGACACGCGCTATCCGTTTGCCGTGCAATGCGAACAGCACAAGCTCGCCGGCATGGCGATCGCGCGGCTGCGCAATTTTCCTCATGCCAATGTCGAATTTTCGGCCCGCGTCACCGCGCTCCGCCAGACCGGCGACGCCGTCGAGATCACCGTCGAGACGGCGGCCGGTACGCGGACGGTCATGGGCGCCTACCTGATCGGCGCCGATGGCGGCCGCTCGACCGTGCGCAAGGCGCTCGACATCGCGTTCGACGGCTACACGCACCCGGAACGCTTCCTCATCCTGACCACGCCGTTCGACATCGGCAGCAAATTTCCCGGCTGCACCCGCAACTATCTGTCCGACCCGCAGGACTGGTGCGCGCTGTTCAAGGTGTCGGGCGACGACGGCGCCGGGTTATGGCGCGTGCTGTCGTCGACCCGGCTGGAGCAGAGCGAAGCCGATCTGTTCGACGACGACGCGGTCGAACGGCGGCTGCAGAAATTCATCCCGAAGGACGGCCGCTACGCCATCGTCCACCGCAATCTCTATAACGTCCATCAACGGGTGGCGGCGAGTTTTTGCCAAGGCCGCGTGTTCCTGGCCGGCGACGCCGCCCACGTCAACAATCCGCTCGGCGGGCTCGGGTTGAATTTCGGCATTCACGACGCCGTCGAGCTCGCCGGTCTCCTGGGCCGCGTGCTGTGCCGCGAGGCGCCGGAAGACGTTCTCGATGCATACGACCGCCATCGCCGGCCGCTCAACATCGAGTTCGTGCAGCAACAAACCATCGCCAACAAGAAGCGCATGGAAGAAAAGGACCCGGCGGCGCGGGCCAAAAATTTCGATCAGCTCGCCGCCACCGCCGCCGACCCGGCAGCGCACCGCGCCTATCTCATGCGCGCTTCGCTGCTGGACAGCGTGCGCAAACGCGCCGCTGCGGCGTGATCCCCCTCCCCCTTGCGGGGAGGGGTTAGGGGTGGGGGTCGTGAGGCGACTCACCTCTGTCGTCGCTTGCGCCACACTCCCGACCCCCACCCCAACCCTCCCCGCAAGGGGAAGGGAGCGCGCCGAGTTTGCTACGCATCGTCGATTCAATCTGGTCGCGCGAAACACGCATTCATTAAGGTTTTCCGGCGTAGCGTTTGTTGAAGCCCCATAGCGCAAACGCAAAGCCGAGCATGAGCAGGCCGCCGAGCAGGAAGGACAGCGGCCCCCGCCCGAGCTTGTCGAACCATTGCGTATAGAAATGGATCGCGCCAAACACGGCGGCGACGTTCACCACCCAGCGCCGGTTCGCCTGCATGGCCCAGAGCCCGACGCCGAGCAGCGCCATTGCCCAGGCGACGGAAAACGCGACCGGCGGAATGATGTGGGGCCCGGTGTCGTGCAGAAGGGCCGGGTCGTTGTGCAGGAGCGAGCGAGGCAGACGCAGGTTGTCGCCCCACAGCGAACCGATCCAGAAGCCGAAGTTGACCATGAAGATCGAGGTGCGCGCGGCCACCAGCGCCAGGCGCTCGTAAGCGGCGGTCAGACGCTTCGATACATGAAAGGTTACGAGCGCCAGCGCGCTGAACAGAACCACCGTCACCGCCGGCTCGTAGATCGCCAGCGCGTAGGTCGCATGCCAATAGCCGGCGCGGGCACCGAGACAGGCGCCGAGCGCAAGTACCGCAGCCGCCATGAGCAGGCCCGACCGCGCCACGATCGCTGCCGCGGCAAGCGCGGCCGTGACGATCAGCATCGCGCCGAGCGCGCCCTGGCCGAGCGCGAGCACCGCACCGCACGTCAGCAGGGCGCCGACCACCAGGCAGATTTGCGCGAGCAGGCTCCATTGTTCGTTGCGCTGGAGGATGAAGCCGAGTCCGATGGCAAAGACCGCGACCCCGAGCACGAGCGCGGTCGCCGGCGTCGGCACGAGCGCCATTGCGCCACCGCTCACGGCGACGACGCCGAAGCCGACCAGAATGTTGATGGCGAGCGAGCCGGTATCCTGCGCCGCCAGGCCGCGCAGGCGCGTGGCTTCCTCCGCCGACAGCTTGCCCTCTTCGACCAGCTTCGACAGGTCGAGCGTGATTTTCATGATTGCCCCCGATGGCGATAAATCGCCGCCGCCAAGGATAACAAATCGGCAGCCAAGTGGCATGCCGATCCGCGCTTGGCAGCCAGCTCCACGTGCTCGACAGATTTTGATTGCTGAGCCGTCCGTCCTCCCGCGCGCAGCCGCGCGGCGCGGATTGCTACTTCAGACCGGTCAGCACGCTGTTGAACATCCCGTTCACGTTGCTGCCGAGCCCCTGAACGGTGACGATAATGGCCAAAGCAACGCCGGCGGCGAGGATACTGTACTCGATGGCGGTCGCCCCGGACCGGTCTTTGCAGAAACGATCATAAAGTCGAGCCATAGCGGCCCCCCGGCACTGTATCGACGCCTGGAAATTACCCGCTATCCACTCCACATCCGTAAAGGCGATCCGAGCAAATTGAGCTAAGTCGTGGGCCATCCGCAAAGGCGCGCACTCCACTCCCCGGCCCGGCGCTGCCCCGGGCAGGATCAAGCGCTTGGCTCACCTTTTGCTTTTCGCCGCCACGGGGTTGCCGATTATCGGCATCATGCTTGCAAACCAGAACGCCCGCTCAGCGTTAAAGCGGAATGGCATGAACGGAGCCTGACCGATGCGCACCGACGATTTCCGCCCCAGCGAAAATGTCGAAGACGATCGTGAAGCAAGTGCATCCCGCGGCGGCCTGCCCGGCGGTGGCGGCGGTCTCGGCCTTGGAGCCGTCTTCGTCATCGTGGTGATCGGCTGGTTCATGGGCGTCGATCCGGGCACGTTGCTCAACGAGGCCCAGCAGCTGCTCGGCGGCGCCCCATCGGAGCAAACCGGCCAGGCTCCGCCGGTCAGGTCCGGCACGCCCCAGGACGCCACCGGACGGTTCGTCGCCCTGGTGCTCGGCGATACCGAAGACCGCTGGAAGGAAATCTTCGCAGCGCGCGGGCAAACCTATCATCCGCCGAAGCTGCGCCTGTTCGCGCGCTCGGAGCCGACCCCGTGTGCGTTCGCCCGCTCCGCCATGGGGCCGTTCTATTGTCCGCGCGATCAGCGCATCTATCTCGACACCTCGTTCTTCGAAGACCTGCAGCACAAGTTCGGCGGCTGCTCCAACAGCAAGGCCTGCCAGTTCTCCGAAGCTTATGTGATCGCCCACGAAGTCGGCCATCACGTGCAGAACGAGCTCGGCATTCTGCCGCGCGTGACGCAGGCGCAACAGGCCGCTTCGAGCAAGGCGGAAGCGAACCGGCTGCAAGTGCGCGTCGAGCTGCAGGCCGATTGCCTCGCCGGCGCGTGGGCCAATCGTGCGCAGGCGAAGCACAATTTTCTCGACCCGGGCGATGTCGACCAGGCGCTGCAGACCGCGTCAGCCATCGGCGACGACCGCCTGGAACAACAGGCGCAAGGCTACGTGGTGCCGGATTCCTTTACCCACGGCAGCTCGGCGCAGCGCAAGCGCTGGTTCCTCAACGGCTTCAAATCCGGCCAGGTTTCCGCCTGCGATACGTTTGCGGCGAATGCGCTTTAGCGGCGCGCGGCGTGCCGGCTAATCGATCTTGGCGCCGGCGAACTTGATGACCTTCGCCCACTTGTCGGTCTCGGCAGAGATGAATTCGGCAAATTCGGCCGGCGACAGCGGCAAGGGCGTGCCGCCGATCTGCTCCAGCCGGGCCTTGTTTTGCGGCTCTTGGAGAATCGCCTTGATGGCGGTGCCGACCAGATCGACGATCTCGCGCGGCGTGTTTTTCGGTGCGCAGATGCCGTGCCAGGAGCTCGCTTCGTAGCCGGGCACGAATTCGGCCACCGCGGGAACGTCGGGCAGCGCCGGCGAGCGCGCCGCCGTGGTCACGCCGAGCGCGCGCAGCTTGCCGTCGCGGACGAAGCCGATCGTCGTCGGCATGACGTCGAAGCTGACCTGCATGCGGCCGGCCATCACGTCCGTGGTGGCCTGGGCTTGGCTGCGATACGGCACGTGCACGATATTGACGCCGCTCATCATCTTGAACAGCTCGCCCGACAGCTGAACCGTGCCGCCGTTGGCGGCGCCGAAATTCAGCGTTCCGGGTTTCGCCTTGGCGACCTCGATGAGCTGGGGGATGCTCGAGATCGGCAGCGACGGATTGACCGTGACCAGATTGGGCACGCGGATGACGCCGGAGATCGGCGCGATGTCGCGAATGAAATTGAAGTTCAGGTGCTCGTAGAGCGTCGCATTGGTGGCGTTGGCGGTGGTCGTGTAGAGGAGCGTGTAGCCGTCGGCGGGCGCGCGCACCACCATTTCGGTGCCGAGATTGCTGCCGGCGCCCGGGCGGTTCTCGACCACGAACGGCTGGCCCAGGCGTTCCGCCAGCCACTGGCCCATCAGCCGGCACACGATGTCGGGCGAGGCGCCCGGCGCATAGCCGAGGATGAGCCCGCACCGGGCGGGAGGGATAGCGATCCGCCCTGGCAATTGTGCCCAATGTCGGCAATGCGACCGTGCCGGCGGCCAAATGCAGCAATTTCCGTCGAGAAACGTTCATGCCATGCCTACCTGATGCGTCATGCGGGCCGGCTATACGCGAGGCCCGGCCGGCAAGGCAATTGGCCGCTAGCGTCGCAGGAGGCCGGTTCCGGCCACTTTTCCTGGCATTCCAGCTCTGCTAAAATGTCGCACTCAGCTGGGGGCTGAAAGAAAACCATGCTGCAGCGTATTTTCGCTATCGCTGTGTCTCTTGCGCTTATTGCGGCGACCACAGCTGTTCTGTTCTACGTGCACACGACGCAGACCGCACCGCATCGGCTCGTCTATTTTTATCTGCTGCCGGTGATCCTGATTGCAATCGTGTTCAGCGGCCGGCTTGCGCTGGTGTGCGCCGGCATGGCCGTGTTGGCCGCCGATTACTACCTGCAGGATCCGATCTACAGCTTCTACAACAGCAATATCCTGGAATTCGGCGACTCGATCTGGTTCGCGATCTTGGCCGCGCTGTCGATCAAGACCACCCGGATGCTGTTGCCGCGACGGCCAGGCAGCCGGCCGCGAGCTCCGCTGCCGAAGCTGTCGGGCTCGCGCAATTTCCTTTGAATCTGTTCTGCCGTGCGGCACCGCTAGTTTCAGCGCGCCCCGACACCGGCTCGCTCAGCGTTTGCGCCCGGCGTGCCATCCCACCACGGCGTCCGGCACCGCATCGGTCGTGGCGAAATACGGCTTGATGTCGAGGAGCGGCGTGTCGTCGAGGCAATCGATGCCGACGACGGTGAGGCGGTTGGCGTCGATCCGAACCAGCCGCGCCACCGAGAGCGCAATCGGATTGGGCCGCACCGGCGAGCGCAAAGCGAACGTGCCGCGCTGCTCGCGGTAGTGCCGCGGCGCCTGGCGCACCAGATCGCGCCGCGCCTCATGCATCCAATACAGCACGATGATGTGGCTTGCGCTCTCCAGCGCTTTGAGACCGTCGGCCCAGCGTGGATCGAGCACGATGGTGCACTCGGCCTCCGACTCGCGGGCATTCTTCGGGCACTCGTCGCGCCGGCGCCACGGCGTGCGGATGCGGCCGATGAAATAGAGCGACGCGTCGAATTGTTCCGGCAGCGCCACGGCGACTTCGCCCTCGCGCAGGCCGCCGGGATCGTGGCTTTTGGCAGTTTCCGTCATGCGCAGAGGTTTGCACGCAGGCGGCGGCCCGCCAAGCAGCCCGACCACGCACCTTGCTTTTGTGGGCTGCTTCCCATCCTGCCCATTGACTTAGCCGCATTTAATCGTATAAAGATATCTTTATGTCGCACGACGCGCAGCCCATCACGTTTCCTGTGCTCACCGCGGTGCTCAAGGCCGCCGGCGAAGCCACCCGGCTGCGCATTCTGGCCCTGCTCGCCGAGACCGAGCTCACCGTCTCCGACCTCACCGAGATTCTGCGCCAGTCGCAGCCGCGGCTGTCCCGGCACCTGCGGCTCCTCACCGAAGCCGGCCTGGTCGAGCGCTTTCGCGAAGGCGCCTGGGCGTTTTTCCGGCTCGGCGAGCGGGGCAGCGCCGCCGATATCGCGCGCGCCCTGATCGCGCGGCTCGATGCCGAGGATGCGGTGATCGCGCGCGACCGCGAGCGGCTCGCAGCGGTGCGCAGCGCCCGTGCCGCGGCGGCGCAGGCCTATTTCCGCCGCCACGCCGCCGAGTGGGACCGCCTGCGCAAGCTGCACGTCGCCGACGCCGCGGTCGAAGACGCGGTGCGCTCGGCGCTTGCCGATAAACCGATCCGCGCGCTCCTTGATCTCGGCACCGGCACCGGCCGCATGCTCGAACTGTTCGCGCCCGACATCGAGCGCGGCCTCGGCCTCGATCTGTCGCTCGACATGCTGGCGCTGGCGCGGGCGCGGCTCGACCGCGCTGGCCTGCAGCATTGCAGCGTCCGCCACGGCGACATCTACAATCTGGCGCTGCCGCGCGACTCGTTCGACGCCGTTATTATTCATCAGGTGCTGCACTATCTGGACGATGGGCCGCGCGCCATTCGCGAGGCGGCGCGCGTGCTGCGGCCGGGCGGCAGGATGCTGGTGGTCGATTTCGCCCCGCACGATCTGGAATTCCTGCGCGAGCAGCATGCGCATCAGCGGCTCGGCTTTGCCGCCGAGACGGTGACGCAATGGTTTGAAGCCGCCGGCCTCGAGCCGGTGCGGCAACAGACCTTGCCGCCGGGCCCCGAAGGCAAGATCGCGGTGTCGCTGTGGCTGGCGCGCGATCCGCGCATTCTGTTGGCGGCTCCGGCCGCGCGCGAGGTGGCGTGATGGACGCCGCCGTGCCGCGCGCCAGCCGCTTCGTGCACGGCAGCGCGCCGCGGGCGATCCGCGTCTCGTTCGAGTTCTTTCCGCCCAAGACCGCCGAGATGGAGCAGTCGCTGTGGGAGGCGATCGCCCGCCTCGCGCCGCTGTCGCCGAATTTCGTCTCGGTGACCTACGGGGCCGGCGGCTCGACCCGCGAACGCACCCACGCCACGGTCAAACGCATTCTCGGTGAAACAGCATTGACGCCGGCGGCGCATCTCACCTGTGTGGCGGCGACGCGCGTGGAAATCGACGCGGTGATCGCCGGTTACGCAGCAGCCGGCGTCCGCCACATCGTGGCGCTGCGCGGCGATCCGCCCGGCGGCGCCGGCGAGCGCTACGCGCCGCATCCGGGCGGCTATCGCAACGCCGCCGATCTGGTCGCCGGCATCAAGCGCTGCGGTGAAAAATGCGGCGGCCTCGAAGTGTCGGTCGGCGCGTATCCGGAAAAACATCCGGACAGTCCGTCGGTCGCCGTCGACATCGACATGCTCAAGGCCAAGGTCGATGCCGGCGCGGGCCGCGCCATCACCCAGTTCTTCTTCGAGAACGATCTTTATTTCCGCTATCTCGACCGGGTGCGCGGCCGCGGCATCGACATTCCGATCGTGCCCGGCATTCTGCCGGTGCAGAATTTCAAGACCACCAAAAACTTCGCGGCGCGCTGCGGCGCCTCGGTGCCGGTCTGGCTCGCCGAGCGCTTCGAAAACCTCGACGACGATGCCGCGACTCGCAAGCTGATCGCCGCCGCGGTTGCCGCCGAGCAGGTGCTCGATCTGGTCGACCACGGCGTCACCGACTTTCACTTCTACACCATGAACCGCGCCGACCTGGTCTACGCGATCTGCCATCTGCTCGGGCTACGGCCGGTCGAGCTGCGCGGTAGCAGTGTCCGTTTGGAAGTCGAACAACAACAGCGGGCGTAAGCCGTGAGTGCGTTTGTCTCCATGTCGAAGACAGAAACGACGCTGCGCGCTGCAGCGGCGGAGCGCGTGCTGCTGCTCGACGGCGCCATGGGCACCATGATCCAGGCCCTCGGGCTCGACGAGGAAGGCTTTCGCGGCGCGCGCTTCGACGCCTGGAACCGCGAGGTGCGCGGCAACAACGATCTCCTCAACCTGAGCCGGCCCGACGCGGTGCGCGCCATCCACCTCGCCTATTTCCGCGCCGGCGCCGACATCGTGTCGACCAACACGTTCTCCTCCACGCGCATCGCGCAAGCCGATTACGGCATGGCGGAGATCGCCTATGAGCTCAACGCCGAAGGTGCCCGCCTCGCGCGCGAGGCGGCGCGCCTCGCCGAGCACGAGGACGGTAAGCCGCGCTTTGTCACCGGCGCCATCGGCCCGACCAATCGCACCGCCTCGATCTCGCCCGACGTGTCCAATCCGGGCTTCCGCGCCATCACCTTCGACGAGCTGCGCATCGCCTACGGCGAGCAGATCCGCGGCCTCATCGTCGGCGGCGTCGATCTGCTGCTGATCGAGACCATTTTCGACACGCTCAACGCCAAGGCGGCGATCTACGCCATCGAGGAGATTTTCCAGGAGCGCGGCACCCGCTTGCCGGTGATGATCTCCGGCACCATTACCGACCGCTCCGGCCGTCTTCTGTCCGGGCAAACGCCGGAAGCGTTCTGGAATTCGATCGCGCACGCGGCGCCGTTTTCGATCGGGCTCAATTGCGCGCTCGGCGCCCGGCAGATGCGCGCCCACATCGCCGAGCTCGGCCGCGTCGCCGACACGCTCATCTGCGCCTATCCGAATGCCGGCCTGCCCAGCGAATTCGGCCATTACGACGAAGGGCCCGAGGCGATGGCGGCGCTGATCGGCGAATTCGCCGACGCCGGCCTCGTCAACATCGCCGGCGGCTGCTGCGGCACCACCCCGGATCATATCCGCGCCATCGCCGCCGCGGTCGCCGGCAAGAAGCCGCGCGCGGTGCCGGCGATCGCGCCGCGGCTGCGCCTCTCCGGCCTCGAAGCCTTCACGCTGACGTCCGAGATTCCATTCGTCAATGTGGGCGAGCGCACCAACGTCACCGGCTCGGCGCGCTTTCGCAAGCTCGTCACCGCCGGAGATTTTGCCGCCGCACTCGCGGTGGCGCGCGATCAGGTCGAGAACGGCGCTCAGATCATCGACATCAACATGGACGAGGGCCTGCTCGATTCCGAAAAGGCGATGGTGACGTTCTTGAATCTGGTCGCCGCCGAGCCCGACATCGCCCGCGTGCCGATCATGCTCGACTCATCGAAATTTTCGGTGATCGAGGCCGGCCTGAAATGCGTGCAGGGCAAGGCGGTGGTCAACTCGATCTCGCTCAAGGAGGGCGAGGACGCCTTCATCCGCCACGCCCGCATCGTGCGCCGCTACGGTGCCGCCGTCGTCGTCATGGCGTTCGACGAGTCCGGCCAGGCCGACACGCTCGAGCGCAAGTCCGCGATCGCCAAGCGCGCCTACGACATTCTGATCAACAAGGTCGGCTTCCCGCCGCAGGACATCATCATCGATCCAAATATCTTTGCCATCGCCACCGGCATGGAGGAGCACAACGGCTACGGCGTCGCCTTCATCGAAGGCGCGCGCTGGATCAAACAGAACCTGCCGCACGCCCACGTCTCCGGCGGCATCTCCAATCTGTCGTTCTCGTTCCGCGGCAACGAGTCGGTGCGCGAGGCGATGCATTCGGTGTTCCTCTATCACGCCATCGCTGCCGGCATGGACATGGGCATTGTCAATGCCGGCCAGATCGCGGTCTATGACGAGCTCGATCCGGAATTGCGCGAAGCCTGCGAGGATGTGGTGCTCAACCGCCGCGCCGACGCCGCCGAGCGGTTGTTGGCGCTCGCCGAGCGGCATCGCGGCCACGGCAAGGAGAAGAAAGAGGCCGACCTCGCCTGGCGCGCGCTGCCGGTGGAGAAGCGGCTCGCCCATGCGCTGATCAACGGCATCACCGATTTCATCGCCGACGACGTCGAGGAGGCGCGCCTCAAGGCGCCGCGGCCGCTCGCGGTGATCGAAGGGCCGCTGATGGACGGCATGAACGTGGTCGGCGACCTGTTCGGCTCCGGCCGCATGTTTTTGCCGCAGGTGGTGAAGTCGGCGCGGGTGATGAAGCAGGCGGTCGCCCATCTCATGCCGTACATGGAGGCCGAGCGCGACGGCCGCGCCCACACCTCGTCGAACGGCAAGATCGTGCTCGCCACCGTCAAGGGCGACGTGCACGACATCGGCAAGAACATCGTCGGCGTCGTGCTCCAGTGCAACAATTACGACGTGGTCGATCTCGGCGTCATGGTGCCGGCGGAGAAGATCTTGCAGGCCGCAATCACCGAGCAGGCCGATATCGTCGGGCTGTCCGGCCTGATCACGCCGTCGCTCGACGAGATGTGCCACGTCGCCGCCGAGATGGAGCGGCAGGGCTTTTCGGTGCCGCTGTTGATCGGCGGCGCCACCACGAGCCGCACCCACACCGCGGTGAAGATCCATCCGCATTATCGCAACGGCCAGGCGGTTTATGTGAATGACGCCAGCCGCGCCGTCGGCGTCGTTTCTTCGCTGTTGTCGCGCGAGACGAAGACGCGCGTCATCTCGGACGTCCGCGCCGAATACGCCCGCATCGCCGCCGCCCACGCGCGCGGCGAGGAGAACAAGCGCCGGCTCTCGCTCGCCGACGCGCGCAATAACGCGCTGCGGCTGAACTGGTCCGGGTCTTATGCACCGCCGGTGCCGCCGGTGCTCGGCGCGCAAAGCCTGGACAAGATCGCGATCACCGAACTGTTCGACATCATCGACTGGACGCCGTTCTTCGCCGCCTGGGAACTCGCCGGCAAATACCCGGCGATCCTCGATGACGCCAAGGTCGGCGAAGCGGCGCGCAATCTGTTCGCCGATGCCCAGGCCATGCTGGCGCGCGCCGCGGAAGAAAACTGGTTCCGCGCCGCCGCGGTGTACGGCTTCTTTCCCGCCAACAGCGCCGGCGATGACGTCTTGGTGTACGCCGACGAGACGCGGCGCGAGCCGCGCACGGCGCTGCACACGTTACGTCAACAACTGGCGCGCCGCGAAGGCCGCGCCAACGTCGCGCTCGCCGATTTCGTCGCACCGCGCGACAGCGGGCTCGCCGATTACATCGGCGCGTTCGCGGTCACCGCCGGCATCGGCGAGGAGGCGGTGGTCGAGCGCTTCAAGCGCGCCAACGACGATTATTCGGCGATCATGGCCAAGGCGCTGGCCGACCGGCTGGCCGAAGCGCTCGCCGAGCACCTGCACGCCCGCGTGCGCCGCGAGTTCTGGGCCTACGCGCCCGACGAAGCTTTGAGCAACGCCGACCTGATCGGCGAAAAATACCGCGGCATCCGGCCGGCGCCCGGCTATCCGGCGCAGCCCGACCACAGCGAGAAGGCGACGCTGTTCGAACTGCTCGACGGCGAGCGCCGGATCGGCGTCAAGCTCACCGAAAGCTTCGCCATGTGGCCCGGCGCCTCGGTGTGCGGCCTCTATTTCAGCCATCCCGAAAGCTACTACTTCGGTGTCGGCCGCATCGAACGCGACCAGGTCGAGGACTACGCCGCGCGCAAAGGCTGGACCATCGACCAAGCCGAAAAATGGCTGGCCCCAATCCTCAATTACGATCCGGTGGGGGCAAGGACGGCGGCGGAGTAGCTGCGCGTTGCGCCGAGCACGCTGACGGATTGGCGAGACGCATCGAACCATGATAGCGCTCGACGGGGCGCGACAATCGACGAAGGGAGCGCGTTAATGGCTCAACTGCTCGTGATGTACAAAACGCCGCAAGACACGGCCGCGTTCGATAAGCATTACTTCGAAAACCACATTCCGATCGCCAAAAAGATACCAGGGCTGCGCAATTACGAAGTCAGCCGGGGCGCGGTGACGAGTCCGATGGGCGGCTCCAGCTATCACCTGGTCGCGATTCTTGAGTTTGATGATCTCGCCGCCATCCAAAATGCTTTCGCCAGCGCCGAAGGCCAAGCCGCGGTGGCCGACGTTCAGACCTTTGCTACTGGCGGAGTCGACATTTTCATGTTTGACAGTCAGCAGGTGTGAGGCACGGCCGCAGCACGAATTATAGTGCTTGCCATCGCGCAATTTTCACGAGCCCACCTTCCGCTTGATCGCCTCCTCCACGAACAGCGCCGCTTCGAGCGTAGCTTTGTCGCGGCCGAAACGGCCGACGATTTGGATGCCGAGCGGCAAGCCCTCGCTATCAAATAAGCCCGGCACGTTGACGCACGGTGTGCCGAGCAGGGTCCACAGCCGGTTGAAGGCCGGATCGCCGGTCGCTTCGAGACCGCGCGGCGCGGCGCCGGGCGTCGAGGGGGTGAGCATCACGTCGTGGTCCGCCATGGTGTCGGCGAACACCTGGCGGGCGCGGCTCGCGGTGCGGCGCGCGGCGTCGTAGGTATCGGCGGAGATCGCGGCGCCGCGGTCGAGCTGCTCGCGCAATTGGTGGCCGATGAGATCGCGATGGCGGTCGTACTCGTAGGCGAGCGCGCGGAACGTCTCGTAGTCCTGGATGATGAACTGCGCGGCGTACGCGTCTTCCAGAGGTTTGGGCAGCGTCACGTCGTTCACCGTGGCGCCGGCAGCTTGCGCGATGCGCGCCGCGGTCTCGAGCGCGTTCTGCATCGCGGGCGAGGCCTGCGGCCACAGATGTGTGCGCACGAGCGCGATGCGCGGCGCCGCCGGCGCGGCGTGGTCGACGCGCAGATCGCGCTGCAGAATTTCCGCCGCAGCGAACGCCACGTCGGCGACACCGGCGCCGAACAGGCCGGCGGTGTCGAGATGCCAGGCCACGTCCTTGACGCCGACCAGGGGAATGAGCCGGTACGACGGTTTAAAGCCAGCCGTGCCGCAGAACGCGGCGGGACGGATCACCGAGCCCGCGGTCTGCGTGCCGAAGGCGAGCGGCACCATGCCGGCAGCGACCGCAGCGGCCGAGCCCGACGACGAGCCGCCCGGCGTATGCGCGAGATTGTGCGGATTGCGCGTGCCGGCCGGCACCATCGAGGCCATCTCGGTGGTCACGGTCTTGCCGATCACGACGCCGCCGGCGCGCCGCGTCAGCGCCACCGCGGCGGCATCGGCGCGCGGCCGATAGTCGGCATAAATCGGCGAGCCGTACTGCGTCGGCAGATCGGCGGTGGCGAAAATGTCCTTGAACGCCACCGCCAGGCCGCGCAGCCGAGACGACGCGAGCGGCCCGCCAAGCGCGGGCGCGGTGAGCCCCGGATCCTCGAGCGCGCCGACCGCCCGTTCCCAGACGTCGAGATAGACCACGAAGGCGCCGATATCCTTCTCGCGCGCCGCAATCGCCTCGACGCAGCGCGCGAACACTGCGCGCGGGGTCAGCTCGCCGGCTTCAACACGGCGGGCGAGATCGAGCGCTGAAAGCATGGATGCCCGCTCCCTCATGCCTGATGCACATAGTTAACGCGATCCTGCGCCGCGCGCGAGTGAAGCGTCAAAGAAGCCTTAACGGAAATGCCGGCATTGTCCGGACCATGTCGCGTGGCGTCCGTCAGTATCTCGTAGGCTCCGCCGTGCTCGCCGCGCTGGCCGTCGTCGCCGGCTGCAGCCATTACATGTTCGCCGAGCGCGAGCCGTGGCGGCATGATGCGGAGCTGGCCTGCCTGAATTCCGGCACGGTCCCTGAGTCGGCCGGCCGGGTCCGCATTTCGGCGATCAGCGGTCCGGGCATCTGCGGCATGGACTATCCGATCAAGGTGACCGAGCTCGGCCAGAGCGCGCCGCTCGGCTACACCGACGAGCCGCTGCGGCCGCCGGGCGGCATTCCCAATGCGTCGATGCCGCCGCAATTCTCGGCCGTCCAGTCCAAACCGCTGCCGCCGCCGCAAGCACAGGCGCCCTATCCGCCGCCGGGTCAGCAGCCCTACGGCGCGGCGCCGTACGGACAGCCGCCATACGGCGCGCAGAACACTCATGGTGCGCAGCCTTACGGCGCGCGGCCTTATGGTTCGCAGCCGTATGGCCAAGCCCCGGCGCCCTACCCGCCGCAGCAGTCGAACCAGCCGCCGTATGGTCAACAACAATACGGCGCGCCGCGTTATGGCGAGCCGCAATACGCATCGCCGTCGTATCGTCCGTATGGCGGAGCGCCACCGCCCGGGCCGCAAGCCGGCGCGCCGATCTCGCTGGCGCCGCCCGGCGTCGCGCCCGACGAAGAAGAAATTGAGGAGAGCGAGCCGCAACCCGATTCGGGTGCGCCGAACTACGGAGCGCCACATTATGGTGCGCCGAATTACGGCACGCCCAATTACCGCGCGCCGAATGCGCTGCCGCCGGCGCAAGCGCCAGCCGTCAACGAGCCCATTCCGCCGCTTGGGCCGCCCGCCGTCACAGGCAGCGTCGGTCCGGTCGCGGTGCGGCCGGCGGCGACGCTCGCCTGTCCGCTGGTCGCCGAGCTCGACAAATGGATCAGCGAGGCGGTGCAGCCGGCGGCGCTGCGATGGTTTGGCCAGCCGGTGGTCGAGATCAGACAAATCTCGGCCTATTCGTGCCGCGGCATGAACGGCAATCCGAACGCCCACATTTCCGAGCACGCCTTCGGCAACGCGCTCGACATCGCCGAGTTCGATCTCGCCGACGGCCATAAGGTCAGCGTGCAGCACGGCTGGCACGGCACGCCCGAGGAGCAGGGCTTTTTGCACGACGTGCAGGGCGCCGCGTGCCGGGATTTCACCACCGTGCTGGCGCCCGGCGCCAACGTCTATCACTACAATCACATTCACGTCGATCTGATGCGCCGCGCGCGCCGCCCCGTCATCTGCGAGCCGGGCGCGGTGTCGGGCGAAGTCGTCGCCGCGCGCGCCCGCGCCCATTACGCCGCGCAGCACGGCGAGCCGCGCTACACCGGCTCGATCAACAAAAAGAACGCGCCGCATCCGCTCGGCTACAGCGGCGACGATCGGCTGCCTGAGGCGGTGCCAGGGGAAGATTGATCTTTCCTCCCCCGCGCAAGCGGGGGAGGATGCTTAACCGAACGCCATGCGCAGCACCGGTTTGATGACGATGCCGGCAGCAGAGTCCTTGGCCGCGCGCTCGATGTCGGCGAAGTCGTAGAACGTGATCATCTTCTCGATCGGAAATCTGCCGGCCATGATCAGGTCGACGAGCTTCGGTATGAACTGTTGCGGCACGCTGTCGCCCTGAACGACGCCGCGCACGATGCGGCCCTGCTGGATGAACGGCATTTCCAGTGCCACTTCGGTGCCCTTGCGGGCGCTGCCGAGCAGCACGCAGGTCGCGGCCGGCATCAGAGATTCGACGGCCTCGCGCAAGACCGCCGGCACCGCCGAGGTTTCCACCGCGTGGCGCACGCCGCCGCTCGCGACCTTGCGAATTTCGCCAATGACGTCGGCGCAGGTGCGGTGATTGATCGTATGCGTGGCGCCAAGCTCGCGCGCCAGCGCAAGCCGATGATCGTGGATATCGATCGCAACGATCGGATTGCAGCCGGCAATCTTCGCCGCCATCAACGCAGAGAGCCCGACCGCGCCGACGCCGAACACCGCGAAGCTGTCGCCCGCCGCGGGCTTTAGAACATTGAGCACAGCGCCGGCGCCGGTCTGGCCGCTGCAGGCGAGCGGGCCAAGTTGCTCCAGCGGCGCGTCGTTGCGCACCTTCACAGCGTAGCGTTCCTGCGTCAGCGCGAACGTGCCGAACGAGGATTGCTGAAAGAACGCGCTGTAGACCGGCGCGCCATCATGGGCCAGCAGGGTCGAGCCGTCGGCCCGCGTGCCGGCCGATTTCAGGCGGCGGCTGTGCACGCAATAATTAGGCATGTGCCGGGCGCAATTAGGACAATCGCCGCACCACGGATACGACATGACGACGTGGTCGCCAGACTTGAGCGCGCGCACCGCGCTGCCGACGGCGTGAACCACGCCGGCGCCTTCATGGCCATACACGGCCGGATACGCGCTCTCGTAATAACCGTCGCGGGCATGCAGATCGGTCTGGCACAGGCCGCTCGCCACCACGCGCACGATGACCTCGTCGGCGCGCGGCGCGCATAACTCGACGCTCTCGATGACGAACGGCCCGGACCGTTCGCGGACGATGGCGGCTTGAATTTGCATGCGCGCAGTCCGTCGTCCTGTCAGAAGAATAATTACATCTGATCGCTTCGCGCCGTCGATCGCAATGGCAGCAAAAAGTTTCGAAAGGATTGTTTTGTCAAGGGCGCGAAGCGCCGCCTTCGGCGGTCAGGGACCCTTGACAAAACAATCCTTTCGAAACACACGGCCGCCATTGCGATCGACGGCTTTCTCTGATCTACAAGAAAATTATTCGATGCGATCTGTCAAATCGATCATGTCGCTTCCGCTCGCCGCCTTCACCTCCCCCCGTTCGCCTGCATGTGCGCCAACACCGCGGCGGTCGGCCAGCAGTCGAGCTTGAGGCCGTTGCGCTTCTGATATTCGCCGAGCGCGGCGCGGGTCAGCATGCCGGCCTTACCGTCGATCTTGTCGTGATAAAACCCGCGCGCGGTGAGGATGCGCTGCATGCGGTCGAGATCGGCGGTCGGCAATTGCGCTACCTTACCCCACGGCGTCTCGAACGGCCGCGGATCGAGCATGCGGTCGGCGAGATGGCCGACGAACAGCACGTAGAGGTCGGAGAAATTGTATTCCTTGATGGCGAAATAATTTTTGGTGACAAGGAACGACGGACCGTAGAGCCCGGCGGGCTGCAGGAGCGACGCCGTCTCGGCGCGCTCGGCCGCCGACAGCTTGCGGCCATAGGCCGGCACGTAGCCGAGCTCGAGCCATTCGCCGAGCGACCGCGTCACCTGCGGCACGCCGGCGGTGCAGTCGACATTGGCCGGCGGATGCACCTCGTAGGCCCAGCGCACGCCACGTTGCCAGCCTTCGCCGACCAGCTGTTTGGCGGCGGAGGCGAGCGCGTCCGGAACCGAATTCCACAGATCGGCGCGGCCGTCGCCGTCGAAATCGACCGCATATTTCAGATAATCGGACGGCATGAACTGCGTCAGCCCCATGGCGCCGGCCCATGAGCTTTTCATGTCGGCGAGCCGGACCTTGCCTTGGTCGACGATTTGCAGCGCGGCCAAAAACTCGTCGCGGAATTTGTCTTTGCGCTTGCCCAGATAGGCCTGCGTCGCCAGCACGCGGATGGCGTTGCGGCTGTCGCGCGCCCGGCCGTAATCGGATTCGCGGCCCCAGATCGCCAGCACGATGGTGGGATCGACGCCGAAGCGCTGCGCGATGGCGTTCAGCGTCGGGCGATATTGGTCGTAGAGCTTTTTGCCCTGCGCGGCGAGCCGGGCGATCGCCGGCTCTTTGAGATAGTCCGCCGGCGTCTGGACGAATTCGGCCTGGCGCTCCGGCGCCGGCGGCCGGCCCGGCAGAATGAGATCGGGCAGAGACAGATCGGGCTCGAGCCCGCGGGTCGCGGCGTCGAAGGTGGCGCGCGAAATTCCCATCTCATGCGCCTGCGGCCACAGCGATTGCAGGAAGGCTTGGAAGGATGGCTCGGCGGATACGGGCGCCGCCGCGAGCAGCAAATAGATCGCGATGGCGGACAGAATCCGAGTCATACCGGTGACGACCCTCATCGCACCGCCACGATAAACAGGCGCGGAAATTTCAGCAGCACTTTGCCGTCGTGGCGCGGCTTGTAGGCGCCGACGATCTTCTTCGCATAAGCGGCGAGGAATTGCTCGCGCGCCGCGGCGTCGAGTGGCGACAGGAACGGCTGCAGCGACGAGCCTTTGAACCACTCGACGATGGCGGCCGGCGAAGCCATGACGTGGTTATAGACGCTGTGCCAGATGTCGATGTGCGAACAGACCGGCTTGAGCAGGTCATAATAGGCTTCGACGCTCGGCAGGTCGGGACGCGATGCGGCCTTGATCTCGGGATGCTCGGCCCATGGCCCGCTCGCTCCCACCTCGCCTTGAAACACCAGCGCCGGCTCGCGCGTATTGTCCGGCATCTGCACCGCCAGCACGCCGCCCGGCGCCAGCGCCTCGAGCAGCCGCCGCAGCACCGTCGCGTGGTCGGGCAGCCATTGCATCACCGCGTTGGAGAACAACAGATCGGTCTCCAGCGCCGGCGACCAGGCGGTGATATCGGCCTCGACGAACGTGTGCTTGGGCAGCCGCTCGCGCGCCTTGCGCAGCATGTCGGGCGAGGAATCGAGTCCGATTACTTTGGATTGCGGATAGCGCTCGACCAGAAGCTCGGTCGAGTTGCCCGGGCCGCAGCCGAGATCGACGGCAAGCCGCGGCTTTTGCAGCGGCACCTGCGCCAACAGATCGCGCGGCGGCCGGGTGCGCTCGTCTTCGAACTTGAGGTATTGCCGTGCGCTCCAGTCTTCCATCGCGGGACTGCCTACGTTCGATTCGGTTCTGGCCTAGCTGTAGCGCGCCTTGGCGATTAGACCAACCGTGCAAATTCTTAGCTTCCGTCGATGGGCGCCGCCGTCGATCGCAACGTCTGCAAAAACTTCCGATTGTGATCGACGGCTTTCTCTGATCGAGCAGATTTTGCTCCAGCATGAAGGGGCGCCGATCAGGAGGCTTGCGGAGCAATCGGTGCCGGCTCGCCGCCCTCCACCGCCGCATGCCGATGGTGATCCGCGGCGAACAGCAGATAGACCGCCGGCACCACGAACAGCGTGAACAGCGTACCGATCGACAGGCCCGAGGCGATGACGATGCCCATCTGGAAGCGCGACACCGCGCCGGCGCCGCTGGCGGTGATCAGCGGCACCACGCCGAGCACCATGGCGGCGGTGGTCATCAGGATCGGGCGCAGCCGGATGCCGGCGGCCTGCTCGATTGCCTCCCGCTTGCTCAGCCCCTGCTCCTGCTGCAGGTGATTGGCGAACTGCACGATCAGGATGCCGTGCTTGCTGATCAGCCCGATCAGGGTGACCAGCCCGACCTTGGTATAGATATTCAAGGACATCTCGCCGAAACCGAGCGCGACGAAGATCAGCGCGCCGGCAATCGACATCGGCACCGAGACCAGGATGATGCAGGGATCGCGGAAGCTCTCGAACAATGCGGCGAGCACCAGAAAGATCATGATCACCGCAAAGGAGATCGTGATGAGAAAGCCGCCGCTTTCCTGGATGTATTGCCGGCTCAAGCCCGCATAATCGACCGAGTAGCCTTCGGGCAGCGTACGGACGGCGAGGTCCTGCAAATATTGCAGCGCGGCGCCCTGCGCCACGCCCGGCATGGTGACTCCCTGGATCGTCGCGCTGTTGAGCTGCTGGAAATGATTGAGCGCTTCCGGCACCGCCTTGGTCGCAACGTGCGCGACGGTGGAGAGCGGCACCAGCGAGCCGTCTGACGTCTTGATGTAATAATCGAGCAGCTGCTGCGGATTCAAACGGAAGCGCTGCTGCACCTGCGGGATCACCTTGTAGGAGCGGCCGCTCATGCTGAAGTAATTGACATAGCCACCGCCGAGCATGGCGGACAGCGAGCTGCCGACGTCGCTCATCTTCAGCCCGAGTTGCGCGGTCTTGTCGCGGTCGATGATGATGTCCGACTGTGGATTGTCGAACTTGAGGTCGGAATCCAGGAAGATGAACATGCCGCTCTTCTGCGCTTCCTCCAGAAAGGCCTGCGACACCGTATACAGCCGTTCATAGGGATCGGTGGTGACGAGAACGAACTGCACCGGCAAACCGAAGGCGCCGGGCAGCGGCGGCGGCTGAAATACCGCCACCCGCACACCCGCGATCTTGCTCACCTCCTGCTGCACCACCGGCTGCAGTTGATTGGTCGTCTTGCTGCGCTGGTCCCAAGGCGTGAACACCATGCCGGCGAGCAATTGGCCGGGCACGTCGAGCTGGAACACATGCTCGGTCTCCGGATGCGACGCGAACACGTCGTAGATTTGCTTCGAATAGGCCTGCCGCTGCTGCAAGGTCGAGTTCGGCGCCGCCGTCGACGACGTGATCAGCACGCCCTGGTCTTCGATGGGCGCCAACTCGTTCTTGGCGCTGAGAAACAGGAAGACATTGCTGACGAGCACGATGGCGGCGAAGACCAGCGTCACCGGCAAGGTGTTCAAGCTGCCGCGCAGCCAGCGTTCGTAACCGCCGCGCAGCCGATGAAATTGGCGGTCGATGAAGCCGGTCAACCGCGCTTCCCAGCCGCGATGCTCGCGATCCGGCAGCTTGAGAAGCCGCGAGCACAACATCGGCGACAGCGTCAACGCAACAACGCCCGATATGGTCACCGCCCCGATCAGCGCGAAGGCGAACTCCGAAAATAGCGCTCCGGTCAGGCCGCCTTGCAGTCCGATCGGCACATAGACGGCCGCGAGCACCACCGTCATGGCGATGATCGGGCCGCCGAGCTCGCGCGCCGCCTGGATCGCAGCCGGCATCGGCGCGATGCCCTCCTCGAGATGGCGGCTGACGTTCTCGACCACGATGATGGCGTCGTCGACCACGAGACCGATAGCGAGCACGAGCGCCAGCAGCGTCAACAGATTGATCGAGAAACCGAGCGCCAGCAGCACGATCAAGGTGCCGACCAGCGACAGCGGAATAGCGACGGTCGGAATGATCGCGGAGCGTATCGAGCCGAGGAACAGGAACACCACGGCAGTGACGATCAACAGCGCCTCGACGAGGCTGCGGATCACTTCGTTGATCGAGCTGTGCACGAATTCGGTGGAGTCGTAGACGATCTCGCCGCTCAGTCCGTGCGGCAGCTGCGCCTGGATCTGGGGGAACACCTTGTGCACGCCGGCGACGGCGTCGAGCAAATTGGCCGACGGCGCCACCTGGATGCCGATATAAACCGCCCGCTTGCCGTCAAACCCGACTTCGGAATCGTAGTCCTCGGCGCCAAGCGTGACATTGGCTATGTCTTTGAGGCGCACGATGGCGCCGCCGCTTTGCTTGATGACGAGATTGCGGAACTCTGCCTCCGAATGCAGGCTGGTCGAGGCCGTGAGATCGACCTGCACCATCTGGCCCTTGGTCCTGCCGATCCCGGAAATGTAGTCGTTGGCGGTGAGCGCCTGGCTGACATCGGCCGCGGTGAGCCCGAACGCGGCGAGCTTTTGCGGATCGAGCCAGGCGCGCAGCGCGAACACTTTCTGTCCGAGCAGTTCGGCGGTCTGCACGCCCGGCACCGCCTGCAGCTTCGGCTGCACCACGCGCGTGAGGTAGTCGGTGATCTGGTTCGGCGCCAAGGTGTCGCTGTTGAAGCCGATATACATGGCGTCGAAGGTCTGGCCGATCTTGACGATCAACGTCGGCTGCAGGGTGCCGGTCGGCAGCTGGTTGAGCACCGAACTGACCTTGGCGTTGATCTCGGTCAGCGCCTTGTCGGCATCGTAGTTGAGCCGCAGCGTCACCGTGATGGTACTCACGCCGCTCTGGCTCACCGAGTTCATGTAATCGATGCCGTTGGCCTGGGCGATGGCGTTTTCCAGCGGCGTGGTGATGAAGCCGGCGACCACGTCGGGATCGGCGCCGTAATAGATCGTGGTGACGGTGACCACCGCGTTCTGGGTGCGCGGATATTGCAGGATCGGCAGCACGAAATAGGCGCGGATGCCGAGCACCAGGATCAAGAGGCTGACCATCGAAGCCAGCACCGGCCGGCGGATGAAGATGTCGGTGAAGTTCATCGGACTTAGGCCTACCTGTCCGCCGGCAGCGTCGGCGCGGCGTCGGCGGTCGGGGCGGCCGAATTATCGATCAGCACCGGCGAGCCGTTGTGCAGCTTGATCTGGCCCGAGGTCACGATCATCTCGCCGTCGTTGACGCCCTTGAGGATCGCCACCTGATCGCCGCGCGTCGGACCGGTGGTGACGAAGGTCTGCCGGGCTGTCATCTGCTGCGGCTTGCCGTTCGCCTCCGCCGACTTGCTCTCGACGACGTAGACCGTATCGCCGTACGGATTGTAGGTGATCGCGGTCTGCGGCAGCGTGATGTAGTTCGCCGGCGCGCCGGTGTTGATCGCCACCGTCGCGTACATGCCGGGCAGCAATTTGTGATCCGGATTTTTCAAGGTGGCCCGCACCTGAACGTTGCGGGTATTGGTATCGATCTTCGGATTGATGGCCGAAACCTCGCCCGTAAACGTCTGCTCCTTGAAGGCGTCGATCCGTACCGTGAGCGACTGGCCAAGCTGCACCTGATCGATGGCCTGCTGCGGCACGAAAAAGTCGAGGTAGATCGGGTCCAGCGCCTGCAGGGTCACGATCGTGGTGCCGGGGCCGAGATATTGGCCGAGATCGACGGCGCGAATGCCGAGATGGCCGGTAAACGGCGCGCGCAAGGTTTTCTTGTCGAGGATCGCCTGCTGCTGGTCGACCTGGGCCTGCGCGTTCTTCAGGTTGGCGCGGTCGGTGTCGATGGTCGCCTGGCTGACGGCCTGGATCTTCAATTGCTTGAGATCGCGGTCGAGGGTCAGCTGCGACAGGTCGGCCGTGGCCTGCAGCGAGGTGAGCCTGGCGGCATCGTCGTCGGACCGCAGTTTCAGCAGTACCGCGCCTTCTTTGACGTCGTCGCCGGAATTGAACGAGATCGAATCGACCACGCCGGCGACCTCGAGCGACAGGTCGGCGCCGCGCACGGCACGCAAGCTGCCGACCGCCTCGATGGTCGGCTGCCAGCTCGACGAATGGGCGGCAACTGCCGACACGGTCTGCGGCGGCGCGCTCATCGTGCTCATGAACTTTTTGATCATGGCGGCCTTGAAGAGCTGAAAGCCGAACACGCCGCCGAGCACGATGGCGGCGGCGATCAGCATGATCACCATGCGTTTAATCATGGCCGCGCCTCCGTCGCGATGCCGTGTGCGCCCTGGACCAGATCGGTCGTGGTGATGGCGTCCGAATCTTCCGGGCTGAGCGGATTGGTCAGCACGTCGACCCTGTTCCACCACCCGCCGCCGAGCGCCGCAAACAGCGCCGCGGTATCGGCAAAGCGCGCGGCCTGCGCCTGCACCACGGCGAGCCGCGCCTGGGCGTAGCTGCGCTGCGAATTGAGCAGCGTCAAATAGGCGATGGCGCCAAGCTTATATTGGCCGCGGGCGAGATCGAGCGTCTCGGAGGCAGCGTGCAGGGCCGCGGCCTGCGCTTTCAGGGTCGCGGCGTCGAATTGCAGCGCGCGCAGCGCGTCGCCGACGTTCTGGAACGCGGTGACCACGGTGTTGCGATACTGCGCCTCGCTCACGTCATAAGCCGCGCGCGCGGCGCGTTCCTGATGAAGGAGCGTGAAGCCGTGAAAGATCGGCTGCGTGCCGCTCGCGGCTACGCTCCAGACGATCGAGCTTGGGGTGAACAGCGAAGCCAGCGCCGCGGCGTTGCTGCCGTAGTCGGCGGTGAGATTGAATTGCGGCAGCCGCGCCGCCACCGCGACGCCGATCTGGGCGCTGGCCTGATGCAGTTGCGCCTCGGCCGAGCGCACGTCCGGGCGCTGCTGCACGAGCTGCGACGGAAGGGTCAGCGGCAGATCGCGCGGCAGGTGCAGCGACGCCAAGGTGACGCGCTCGCGCAGCCGCACGTCGGGGAACTGGCCGGTCAACGCCAACAGCACATGGTGCTGCTGCTCCAGCTGCTTCTGGAGCGGCGGCAAGGTGGCCTGTTGCGTTGCCACTTCGGATTCCTGGGTCAGCACATCGGTCCGCGTCGCGGCGCCGACATCGAACTGCTGACGCACCAGGCCGAGCTGATCGGTTTCGGTCTTGATAATCTCGCGCGTCGCGGCGATCTGGCCGCGCAATGAGGCCTCCTGCACCACGGCGGTGACGACGTTCGAGGTCAGCGTCAGATACGTCGCCTCGAGCTGAAAGCGCTGATACGCGGCCGTCGCCGCCGTCGCTTCGATCTGGCGGCGCGTGCCGCCGAATACGTCGGGCGCATAGGCGACGTTCACCGTGCTCTGAAACAAATTGAAGATGAACGGCGCGCCAGTCCCGCCGAACTCAGCCGGCGAAAATTGCTGGCGCGTCACCGACGCATTGGCATCGACGGTCGGCAACAGCTTGCCGGTCGCCGCGTAGAGATTTTCCTTGGCCTGCCAGAGCGAGGCCTGCGCGGCCTGCAGATTCGGATTGGCTTCGAGCGCCACGGCAATCAGTCCATCGAGGTCTTTATTATGAAAGACCTTCCACCACTCGCCCGGAATGTCGCGGCCGGCCACGAACTTTTGCGCTTGGCCGCCGGCGCCGCCGCTCGCCACCGTGGCGGCGGGGTGTGGCTCCGGCGTGTAGCCGCTCACCGGCGGCGGCTCCGGCGCTTTAAAGTCCGGGCCGACCGCGCAGGCCGACAGCAGCAGGATGGCCATGATGCCGATGCCCGCGCGGCCGCGCCGCGCCGGGGCGGACCACGCCGCACCAACCCGCCACCAAACCGGCGCGCCGCAACGCCCTCTCGACTGCATCGATCGAGTCACCTGAACCACCCTCAAACGAACAGACTAGTTATTTACTATCCGGTCAGTCAATAACTTGACTTTTTTATGCACAACTGCCTAGCTGGCGCCATGACAGATGTGCTCGATCCCCGACCCGAGGTACGGCGGCGCCGCAAGGCCGAACGCCCGCAGGAAATCCTCGACGCCGCCTTTCACGAATTTTCCCGCAACGGCTACGCCACCACCACGCTGGAGCGCATCGCCGAGCGTGCCGGCGTCACCAAGGGCACGATCTACGTCTATTTCGATAGCAAGGAACACCTGTTCATCTCCATGGTGCAGGAGTGCACCAAAGGGACCCAGGACACCGTGCAGGAGATGTTCGAAACCCACGACGGTTCGACTGCCGATCTCCTGCGTGCTCAGTTCGCCTTCATCTACCAGCACCTGGTGGAGGACCGGCGCCGCCGCGAAGTGTTGCGCATGCTGATCGCCGAAGCCTCGCGATTTCCCGAGCTCGCCGACCGTTATCACCAGGAAATTCTGCGTCCCTGCCTCGACATGCTGCGCCAAGCGATCCAGCGCGGCGTCGACCGTGGCGAAATCCGCGCCTCCGCCATCGTCCAGTCGCCGCAGGTGGTGATCGCGCCGATCGCGCTGGTCGATCTCTGGCTGATGCTGTTCGACGAGCGCCAGCCGCTCGATCTGAAGGCCTACTTCGACGCCCACCTCGAGCTGGTGCTCAACGGTCTGCAGGCGCGGTAGCCGGCTTCCCCTTCGCGCCTGCAAATTCACGCCGCGGCGAGGCGGCGCGACGCTGCGCGCGTGTCGCTGGCGAGAACCTCGCCCACCACGCGGCCTGACGGCCGCAGTGCCCAGGATGCGATCACCAGCGCCGCAAAGAACAAATTGATCAGCACGTGGAACGCATAGATACCGTAGTCGCCGACGGCGGCATGCGAGAACGCCGCGCCGGTCACGTTGAAGAAGATGCCGGCATAGGCCCATTCCTTGAGTCGCGGCAGCCGCGGCACGAGAATGACGATCGCGCCAAGCACCTTCCAGATGCCGATGAGCGTGAGGAAGTAGAGCGGATAGCCGAGGCGCATGACGATGCCGTCCACATTGGCCTGATAATGCAGCGCCTCGGCGGCGCCGCCGCTGAGAATGCAGAAGGCGAGAACGATGGTGATGAACCAATAGGCGATATTCTTGGCGTTCAAGGCAGCACCTCTAAGCTTTGCGTTGTTGAAGCTTTGCGTCGGTCGGAAAGAGCTTCAGTCGAGCCGCGCCAAGACCTGCTCGAGGTTGGCGAAGAATTGCTGCCAGCCGTAAGTGGCGCCCTGGTAGGCTTGCTGCTGATCCGCCCGGAAGCCCGATTGCTCCATACGCAGCTGCGTCCCCTTGCTGGTCGGCGTGAGAGTCCAGGTGACGACACTTTCGAGACCAAAGGCCGCCCAGGTGTAGGACAGCGCTTTGTTCGGCTCGACCGTCAGGACTTCGCAGTCGGCCGCGCCCCAGTCGCCGCGGAAGTTGAACTTGTGACCGACGTTCGGCTGGAAATCGTTTTTCATCAGCCACTCTTCGAGCAGCGGCCCCTGGGTGAGCGCGCGCCAGATCTTTTCCGGCGGGAAAGGCATTTCCCGTTCGACGACGACGGAGCGCGTTTGCGACGCAGTACTGGTCATTGGTCCATCCTTTTCAGAAGGTCTTCGAGACGATCGAAACGTTCGCGCCAGAAACCGGCATAGACGCTCATCCAGTCGACCAGCGGCGCGAGCGCTTGCGGCTTGGCGCTGTAGTGCACCTCGCGGCCCTGCCGCCGGTCGTGCACCAGCCCGCAATGCTTGAGCACGGCGAGATGCTTGGACACCGCCGGCTGCGACACGCCGGCCTGTTCGGTCAGCATCCACACCGTCTGCTCGCCCTCGCGGCAGAGCTGCTCGAAGATCGCGCGGCGGGTCGGATCGCCGAGGCCGCTGAACAACTCGCCGGAGGTGATCATGCACAATCCATAACTAACAAGTTATGGATTGGTCAAGGCGGCGCGCGCAATCGCGGCCCGAATGCGTTATTATGACGCGATCATAGGGAGCGACCCCATGCACGACATCGTCATTCGCGGCGGCACAATTGTGGACGGCACCGGCAAGGCGCCGTTTTCCGGCGACGTGGCGATCGCCGGCGGCCGCATCGCCGCCGTCGGCGGCAAGCAGGGCCCGGGCCGGCGTGAGATCGACGCCACCGGCCTTCTGGTCACGCCCGGCTGGGTCGACGTGCACACCCATTACGACGGCCAGGCCATGTGGGATCCGCTGATCACGCCGTCGTCCTGGCACGGGGTCACCACGGTGATGTTCGGCAATTGCGGCGTCGGCTTCGCGCCGGTGAAGAAAGAGCACCGCGGCGCACTGATGGACCTGATGGAGGGCGTCGAGGAGATTCCCAATCCGGTGCTGTCCGCCGGCCTCGCCTGGGATTGGGAGAGCTTTCCCGAGTTCATGGACGCGCTGGAGCGCCATCCGCGCGCCATCGACATTTGCGCGCAGGCCGCGCACCTGCCGACCCGCGTCTATGTGATGGGCGACCGCGCCATCCGCCGCGAGCCGGCGACCGCCGACGACATCGCCGAGATGCGACGGCTCACGGTCGAGGCGCTGCGCGCCGGCGCGTTCGGCTTCACCACCTCGCGCACCGATTCGCACAAGACGCCGGACGGCGAGATGGTGCCGTCGCGCGACGCCGACGATTACGAGTTGCTCGGCATCGGCCAGGCACTCGGCATCACCGGCACCGGCGCGTTCGGCATGAACAGCGATTTCGACGACGAGGAATTCGAGTTGCGCTGGATGCGCAAGCAGGCGCGCGAGACCGGGCGGCCGGTCTGGTTCCTGCTCACCGACCGCTACAGCGACCCGCAGCGCTGGCGCCGGCTGATCAAGGCGGTGCACGAGGCGCGCGCCGAAGGCCTGCCGATCACCGCGCAGATGGCGGGGCGGCCGATCGGCGTCATGATGGGCATCGGCACCGCGCTCAATCCGTTCACGGTGCGGCCGACCTACAAGAAACTCGAAAGCCTGCCGATCGAGGAGCAGCGCCGCCGGCTGCGCGATCCGCAAGTGCGGGCGCAAATTCTGGCCGAGACGCCGTCGGAAGCCGAGATCGAGAAGCTCGCGCAATTCCGTCAGGTGGTCGCAAAAGCGTTCGACAAATT
>Ga0070741_10003746_pt1 | contig 36858 bp, 17 predicted proteins | sample Coa_R1_4_FD_66440 | JGI IMG/M metagenome (GOLD analysis project Ga0070741, IMG submission 66440) | Surface soil microbial communities from Centralia Pennsylvania, which are recovering from an underground coalmine fire - Coalmine... | ecosystem: Environmental > Terrestrial > Soil > Unclassified ... | reverse complement strand
GCGGAGAAAGCCGCAGGCAAAGCCGATGCAATCGCCAATGCGCGCACAACCCCTGCGACGGGTATGGCAGATCGCGCGAAGCGCCGTGACGGACTGGTTCAACGACTCCGCGCCGCGCCTGGGTGCCTCGATCGCTTTCTACTCCATCTTCGCGCTCGCGCCGCTGCTCGTCATCGCCATCGCGATCGCGGGCGCGGTGTTCGGCGAGGACGCCGCCCGCGGACAAATCGTGGCGCAGATCGGTGGCTTGGTCGGCACGCGGGCGGCGCAGGGCTTGGAGCAAATGATCCAGTCGGCGTCGCTCAAGCAGCAATCGTGGTTCAGCAGTGGGGTGGGATTGGTCACGCTGTTGCTGGGCGCGAGCGGCGTGTTCGTCGAGATGCAATACGCCTTCGACCGCATCTGGGGATCGGAGCCGCGCGCGGGCGGATTGACGCTGCTCGTGCGCGCGCGCTTGATGGCCATCGCGCTGGTATTGGGCGTCGGATTCCTCGCCATCGTGTCCTTGCTGGTGAGCGCCGCAATTCACGCACGGGGCGGCTACCTATTCGGCACCGGCCCTGACGTCCCGGCTATCATGGTCGGCCTCGACATCGTCGTTTCGTTTGCCTTGCTTACACTCGCCTTCGCTGCGCTGCTGTACTTCTTGCCCAGCGGACCGGTGAGCTGGCGTGCGGTGCTGATCGGTGCGACCACGAGCGCACTGCTGTTCACCCTGGGTAAGCAGCTGATCGGTCTCTATCTGGGACGTGCGAGCACGACATCGAGCTATGGTGCGGCGGGCTCCTTCGTCGTGGTCATCCTGTGGGTGTACTACTCCGCGCAGATCCTGCTCTTCGGTGCAGAAGTCGGCGCCGTGATCGAGGGTAAGGCCTCACGCGCCTTGGACGCTCAACAGCACAGCGCGTAGTCGACTCGGGGGGATCCAAGGCCGCGCTCGTTAAGCGATCCTGCGCAGCGTGAGGGCGCCCAAGGAGGCAGTGCGATTCAGTAGCGCCGTGATCGGATAACACGAACGCGACGCGGCGCTCGACCGCCCGCTAGGGTTCTGCGAAGACTCTCGCTCAGTAGGGCCGCCGCGCAGGAACGCCACCAAGGCTGAGCAGGTGAAGCGTTACGGTTACTGACTGAGCATCTCGTGCCGGTCACCCCCGCGCGGGCATTTCCGCCGGTCATATCCACCGGTTAAGCCGCCTCCATCGGCAAGTGCGCCAGCACTGCGTCGAGCTGCGCCTGATCGATGGGCTTGACGAGGTGATGATCGAAGCCCGCCGCAAGCGTGCGCGCCTTGTCCTCCTGCTGGCCGTAGCCGGTGAGCGCGATCAGGGCCGCGTGCGCCATGGCGGGATCGCTGCGCAAGCGCGCGGCCACGGCATAGCCATCCATGCCGGGTAGCCCCAGATCGAGCAGAATGACATCGGGCCTAAGCTGCGCGGCCGTGCGCAGCGCTTGCAGGCCATCGAGAGCATAAGCCACAGTATGTCCGCTCAGCTCAAGGAGCATCCCCATGCTGTGCGCGGCATCGGCATTATCGTCGACCACCAGAATGCGCCGCGGTGCACGGACCCCAGCCGGGGTCGGAGTCTCAGGCGCAGGGGGCGCTTGCGCAAGGCGCGGCAGGCGAACGGTAAAGGTGCTGCCGCGGCCTTCCCCGGCGCTTTCGGCGGTCACGCTGCCGCCATGCAACGCGACGAGCTTCTTGACCAGTGTCAGCCCCAGCCCCAAGCCGCCTTGCGCGCGGGCGAGATGCTGCTCGCCTTGCACGAACAGATCAAAGACGTGGGGCAGGAGTTGCGGCGCAAGGCCGCAGCCATTGTCGTGCACGCTCACGACTGCCTCGACGCCTTCATCGCGCGCGCTCAGTTCGATATGGCCGCCGGCGTCGGTGTATTTGGCGGCGTTGTTGAGCAGGTTGCAAATGACCTGCGTCAGGCGCGCGCCATCCGCGCGCACGACCAGCGTCCCGGGCGCCGATACCGATAGGCGCAGCACGTGGCGCTTCTCGTCGATCAAGGGGCGCACTTGCTCGATGGCGCGCTGCACGGCGTCCACCACATCGACCGGCGCGAAGTCCAAGGTGACTTTGCCTTGGGTGACGCGCGAGACCTCGAGCAAATCATCGACCAGGCGCGCCAGATGCCATGCCTGCCGCCCGATCATCGCGGCCACCTTGCGCTGCTGCTCGGGCTCCTCGACCCTCTCGAGCACTTTCGCCCCGGTCGCAATGGGGGCGAGCGGATTGCGCAGCTCGTGCGCGAGCATGGCGAGAAACTCGTCCTTGAGCCGATCGGCCGCTTTGAGGGCAACGTTGGCCGCTTCGGCGGCTTCTTTGGCCTGGCGCAGCTGCTCCTCGGTTTGCCGCCGCTCGGTGATGTCGCGGCTCACGCCGATCACGCCTACGATTGCGCCGCTGGCGTCGCGCAGCGGACTCTTGGTCGAGAGAAATACCCGGCGCTGCCCATCGGCGCCCGTGAAGACCTCCTCGGCTTCCACGATCTCGCCGGTCTCGAAGACGCGGCGGTCGTTTGCCCAATCGGCGTGTGCTCGGCGGGCACGCTGAAGTAATCGGCATCGCGTGCCCCGGCCGGCAAATGCGCAATACCTAGCGCGCGCAGCGTGGCGGCGTTGGCATAGGTCAAGTGACCGTGGCGATCCTTCATGAAGATGAGCTCGCTGGTATTGTCGTTCACCGCGCCAATCAAACTGGATTGCGCGCGCAAGGCCTGCTCGCTGCGCGCGAGGCGCTCTTCCAACGAGAATGCCCCGGATTCCTTCACCGTCAGCAAGGCGCCCACAAGCATGTAGAGCCCAGCCAGATACTGGGCGGCACGCGCCGTCCAGCCGAGCCAGCTTCCATGCGTCGGTTGCACCATCAGCCCAACAGCGCCAAGGGCGATGAGCGCGACCCCCAGCGCATACCAGTACAGAAAGCGCCAGCCGGAGCGCCAGTAGCGAAGCGCATTGAGCGTGGCGGCCGCCCCGAACATTGCGATTGAGACCGCCAGCACGGCGGTGCGCACGGCGGTCGCGCCGGTCGATTCCACAAAGAATATCGGGAGCCAGCCTTCCTGCGCGGCCATCCAGATCACGCCCACCACCGCCAAGCCGCAGGCAACCCCGATTGCCAGCCAGCTGCTCGGATTGCGCGCGGAATACTTCTCGAATCGTCGGCCGTAGAGTCCGCCTAAGAGGTGAAAGAAACCGGAGGCGGCGACGCCCAGATTGTGGATGGTGATGTTGTAGTTGCCCACGTGTCCGCCGACCACGGCGACCAAGGCGGCGACGCCCCACACCAGCATCCCGATGTGGAGGGTGAGCAGCGCTGGGCGGCCGCTGACCAGGAAGCTGCGCGCGGCCAGCGCGGCAATGAACAGCGCCACTGTGGTGGTGAAGACAACATTACTGAGCAGGAGCAGCGTGGCCGATTCGTGGGATTCGGGCGATCCCCATCGGTACAGCCCCACGAGCGCGAGCCCGAAGATCGGCAGCGCGAGCACCGGCAGCGAGGAGCGTGTCATAGAAAGTCTCCCACACCGAGGGCGGCTTCGGCTACCGCCCATCGCACAACGAAGCGGCGTGCGCGCGGATAGCGAAGCGGATGTCGCGCCCGGGTGCGTTGTCGTCTGCCGCTGCGCAATGTCGCGCGCATGGTGCGCTGGTTCCCTTTGATCTTGCCATCAAGCGCGTAAAACCAATTCCATGCGGTGGGGCGGCAAGTTCATGCATCATGACAGAATCGAGCTTCCCGTGCCCCGGTGGCATAAGTCGCGGGACAGGGGGGATGGGGCATTAGACCAATGTCAGGTCACGGCAGGCGGGGTGCTGGGCGCGCGTTCATGCCTTCGCCCCGATGAGGCGGTTCTGCGCCTCGAGTAACAGGCAGACAAAGATTTCGTGCGGCAGCGGGGCGATGGTGAGTTTCAGATAGGCGGCGACGTTCTCCGGCTGGCCTGACAGGTCGCCGCCCTTGCGCAGGGTGCGCTCGAGCACCTGCAGCGCCCTGCGCACGAGCTGCGCGTCATCGCCCGTGAGTAACCTGCCCGTCATCGGCAAAGAGCGTGCGCCGGCGGGGGCGGCGGGTCATCCCATCTGCATAGCCCAACCGGTGCCCGTTGCCAAAGCATCGCGCAAGTGAGCGCCGTCGCCGGACAAGCCGCAGCGCGGACGCAGTGTTTTCTGTCGTCCTGCGAGATGTGACCGTCGCGACCGGCTGCACCCGGTCCCTTATGCATAGATGCCAACTGGCGCAAGTTCGTCCCACCGTCCTGGCGTGGACGCATGCGTCGCACGGCGTCGCGCGGTCAGGGTTGCAGATCGACGACGCGATCGAATACCAGGTTGCTCCAGCCTTCGCCGCGACCGGCGACTTTCCGTCGACCCACCCAGATGAGCGTGCGCCCTCGCAGCCAGCGCGCGCGCTGCCATGTGCGCTCCACATAGACGCCAGCACGCGGCACCTCTTCCTCTTCGACGAAATACGGCGACGGCACTTCGCGCAGCAGCCGGCCTCGCGGCGGCTGACCGCCCGCCATGCGCGCGCGCTGCAGACGAATCTCGCCGACGCTGCCTTCGGCGTGAACGGGAATGAACGGAATCCAGTTGCGCGGAACCGTCGTGCCAGCGACGTAACGAATGCGCACGTTCTCGTCCACCAGCGCAGGGGCGGGCATGGTCGTCTGTGCCGTGGTTTCGTAGCCGCTCACGCCTTGCCCAGTCTGTGAGGGCACCGTCGACTCCACGCCCCACACCATGTTCGCCATCTCATCGCGCATGAAGTTCACTCGCTCGATCGGCGCACTCTCCAGCACCTTGCCGACCGCGGGCGGCAGATAAAAGAGATTACCTGCTGTATCTTCGCGTGTGCCGTGCTCGGTGAGATGGAACATCGAGAAGCGCTGCCATTGCGTCTCAGGCCCACGCCCCGCTGCGCGAATGAACGTATGCCGGCCGAACGTGTCGTCGACCAGAATTCCGCGCACTTCGCACACCGTGTTGATGTCCATCGGGTGCGGCAGCATAAACCAGTCGTTCGAGTAAATGAGCCCGAATTCGGCGAGCAGCAGATGCAGGAGTCCGGTCGTAGACGTGTCGATCTGCCCGAAATTGGTCTCCGATTCCTCCATCTCCCAGAAACGCGGCTGCGGCTGCCCCTTGAAACGGACGGGCGCCGGAAGAAAAGACTCGACGCGCTCCTCGTCGACGTCGGACGAGGCCGCCGCGTCACGGTCCTGCGGCACTGGGAACGGACGATCCATGAACGCATCGAACGAGTGCCAGTCGAGGTGCCCTTGGGCGTACTGATCCGCACGCAGCGTCGGCATGGACCGCTGTTCGGGTGGCTGCGCGGCAACGGCGAACTGATACTCGAGATGGTTCGGCACCCAGGCGCTCGCATCGTCAGCTTCCGGCTGCACGAACAAGCGCGCGATCGCCTGTGAGCAGGCGTCAGCGAACGCTTTGACGAGTGCCTTCAGTTCGTTCTCGTCGCCAGGCGCCTCGCTGTCGAGCCAGGCATCGTGACTACCGAGCGTGACGGCGCGCCATACAGCGACTCCATCGACGATGCGGCCCGCCACTGAGCGCGCGATGAACTCGGCTTCTGCATCCTCGACAGGGCGCTCTACGCCTGCGCCGGGCAGCGGCGGCAGCACTCGAATCGGAAAGTGCCCGAGATACAGCCCGTAGTGATCGTCGAGACCGCTGTCCTTCATCATCCGCAGCAGACGCTTGCCCCAGCGAATGGCAAAGGGCACGTCGCTGAACACTTCTCCGCTCGCGAGTGTCCGCAAGACCATCGGGATCGCTTCGCGCTCCACGCACGTCTCCAGCGGCATCACCATCGGATCGAACTTCGAGGGCGCACCATCGCGCAGAGAGAGAAGGCTGGTGCGATGGTGCCGATAGGCGATGCGCGCAGTCACCGGGGATGCCGCATCTTCACCACCGAATTCGCCGAACTGCCACTGTCGCGTGAGCATCCAGAGCGGGTCACGCACTTCGGCACGGATGCTACGGGTGAAGTCCGTCGCCCGCGGCCGGGCTTCGAGCCGGTTGTACGCGATGATTCGCGGCAACCGATACAGCTGTGAATCGGCCAGCACTTGGTTCAGGCGTAGTGTGGTTGCCATGACTTGCCCTCAGGTCTTCGGCGTCGCGGCGTAGAACTCGTGGATCGTCGCGAATTCCAGCGCCACTAGCAGGTCGAGCGACACGTCCGCCTTGTCGATGGTGCTGAACTCCGACACGAGTGCGGGCGAAATCGCATTCCAGATGAAGCCGTTCTTCTCGAGTTGCGCAGGCTCTACGGCCCGGCGCCTCGCGCGCGCGAACGTGTCATTCAGCGTGCCGACCAGATGGTCCCAGTTCCAGGAGCCCGTTTCCTCCGGGGTCACGGCGAGTAGCAGTGCTTGAGGAGGTACCGCGTTCGGCTGATTGAATCGGAATGAGATGCCGGTGTTCTCGCTGGCGGTTGGAATCTCTTCGGTCCATTCATCCAGCAGCACGCCACGTTGCGCAGAGCTGGCCTTGAACGCCGAGGTGCCGTGTGCCGTGATCGACAGTGTGTCGCGCGAAATTCCGAAGGGCCTGGTCGGATCGATCGGGTCCTTCTCCGGAAACTCGACGGCCAGCCAGCTATCTTTATCGCGAAACGGCACCTGCACCGGGCGCATCTCGAGCATCGAATCGTTGAGCGCATCCGCAAGTGCGCGGACGACTTCCCATGTCTGCATCCTCGGACGTACACGCGCGAGTCCCTGCAGCCACTCGTCGATGAGATCAGCGGCGTCGATGCCGGGTGTCACGCTGAGCGCGTGAGCGAGAAGCTGTGCGCGCGCAGCGTCGGAGGTCGACAGGTCCACTTCGTTGTAGCAGTTGAACTGCGGCAGGCATTGAAGCGTTTCTGCAAAGAGCGTTCGGCCGGCTTGCAGCAGACTCGTCACCTGCTCGGCGACCGTGTGATCGGGCGTCGCAGCGGCGATCAAAGCCGCTGCTAGATCCAGCACGCCGTCCTTCGGTTTGGCACGACGAAGCCGGCGAGCCACGCGCCTGGCGCGGGAGAGTAAGGAGAGTCGAGCTGCGTCGCTCGTGAGGTCAGACTCGGGCGGGAAGGCATCGCTGATTCCGAAGTACGAGATTGCACGAAGCGTCGCATGCAGCGCCTCTGCATCCAGCAGCGAGAATGTCGTCTGCACGGCGGTGCTGTCGGCGAAGTCCGCACCGACCTCGTCGAGCTTTGCGAAGGCGTCTCCCAGGGCGCCCGCAAACGCTTCATCGTCCGTCGCGTCGTCTGGATCGCGCGTTAACAGCAGGTTGATGTTGGGCGCTGCTGGCCCGTCGAGCGAATCGGCGAGCGCGGTGAGCGAGGCCATCGCGCTGTTCACGCGCGCGAGCAGCTCGGTCGCGTCGTAGCCACCGGGATTGGTCTTGTCGACCGCGATCGTAGTGGCTTTGCCTCCGGCAGAGGGCAGGAAGTCCTGTGCGCCCAGTGCGCGACATTCTCCGAGCAACGAGCGCAATCGTCGCGCGAGCGGAAGCAGCTGCCCGAACGTTTGCTTGCCAGCTGCGACCACAGGATCGAAGCCGATCCGCACGACATCCGACATCGCGACACCGTGCGCGCGTCGATACTGGCGTGCAACGCGCGTTTCCAGCTCGGTGGCGCCCTGCGCATCCGACGAGTTGATGCCGGCGAGGACAATGAAATCGATGGGCTGCAGTTGCAGCTCGGCCAGCGTCACAGCGTGAATCTCGGCGCGGGTCTCCGTGCCATCGGCCGCCTTCACCACTCTCCAGACTTCACAGGACACGCCGTCTGGTGAGTCGCCGAGCACTTCGCCGAGCCAGAAGTTGACCCCCGGCTCCGTCAACGCGCGCGGTGTCATGGGGACCGCTGACCAGGGATTGCTCGCTGCGAGCGTGGGATCGAGATCTTCGAAATGCAGTGTTACGCGATTGGTGAACGTGAACTGCGTCCCGCGCGGCGTATCGAGCACTTCGAGCGAGTTCGGAACGCGCGCGTCCTTCTGTGCGAGCGACACCGCAGCCACGCGGTCGAAGTTGCCCTGCACGAGCTGAAACGCGTTCTCCGCCATGAGCAGGTCTTTCACGGCATCGAGTGTCTCGAGCAAGGAGTCCCGCTCGGCCAGGATCGCCGCGCCCTGATTCGCATTGGGCCAGTTCGGTCCAGGCAGCACGGCTGAGAGACCGAAGCCGTTCGCGGCATTGAGTGTGGCGGTCGTGAGCTTCAACCCGTTGACCACGCTGTACGGCGGCACCGTCTCGGTGGCTGGCCCCGTCCCCGCCTGCGGGATCTCGCGCGAATCAAGCGGCAAGGCCGCGCGATAGGGCTCGATGAACTCGTTGAGCTCGAGGACCGGAACTTCGTTCAACGCCGCGCTGGTTGAAGTGCGGTCGTGCAGCCCGCGCTCGAATTGGTAGCCGAGCAGCGCCTCGATCGGCTGCCCGTTGCGCATGCCTTCCAGCACGAACTGCGCGCGACGCACGCGACCGGAGGAAAGATTGACCGAGAGTATCTCCGCTTGAGCACTGCTCGCGTGGCTGAGATAGGCACTCCGCAGAAGCGCCGAGGCCGCCGCGTGATTCATCGACGGCGCATGAACGTAGCCCCCTTGCTTCAAGCCACCCTGCGTACGAGTCGCGGCGGCGATCTCATCTTCCTCGAGCACAGGCCTGCTGTCTTTGGGGCGAAGGGTTGGGGGCAGCGCCTCGGAGCGCAGAGTCGTTCTCGGCGTCCGTTTCAGATTCTCCACCCAGCCGTAAGCACCGAGATAAATCCCCGTCGTGCGTTGCTCGCCGTCGGAGCTTGCGTTGCGTTGGGATTGCAGGCGCTGGGCGATGAGGCCGGTCTGCCACGCGTCAAGGCGATAGTGGCAGCAATCCAGATGCTCCACGAGACAGCGTTCGAGGCTTGCCGTGGTGGATTTGGCCAGAACATCGAGTGCGGCACGCTGCTCCTTCACGAACGCAGCCTCGGTCTCGGCAGCGGCTGGGCCACTCCATATCCAGTCCGCGACGCGCATCGTCGGAACGGGATGGTCGGGCTGCACGGTGTTCACCGACACGGCCATCAGTTCGAGTTTGGACACCGCAGGTACCGAAGGACGCACACCCGCGATCGCGACGGTGTTGATCGAAGTCTCCAGCGCAGGCTCGAAGGTGCTGCGTTCCTTTAGCCAATCGTACGAGCCGTGGTGAAGCTGCAGGAGGAGGGCATTCCGGAGCATCACGTACAGCAGCCCCGCCGGCTTCGTGCCGGGGAACGACTCATTGATGATCCGTGCCGTATCCGGCGCTTTCGCGAGCCAGTCGATGTAGTTGACCGCGAGCGTCGCGACTTCGGACGGGGGCCTGTTCTCGACGAGGCTGGGCACATCGAGCGAAGAGAGATAGTGCTGCCACAGCACGTGCGTGGCGCGAGTCTTCGCGACTTCGCCGTCGTCCGTGGCTACTCCAAGCGTGTCGATGAGATAGCGCCGCAGGCTCGCCGGCAGGCTCCGCCGCAGCGACTCGAGCTCGTTGTGATAGGCCCCGGGCCTGATGAAGTTGCCGAGCGTGCCCAGGTACTGCTCGTGGAAGCCGATGCGCTGGTAGAACTCGACGGATGTGGGGTGCAGCCCGAGCACGTTCATCAGCACGTTGGAGGAATCTGTGCCGGGCTTGCCGACATACAGGAGATCGGCCGCGAGCGTATTCCAGTGATTCTGAAGCGCAGTGAGGATGCGATGGAGGTCCGCGAGATAGGGCGTGAGCTCGTCGAACATCGGCAGGATCGCGAGCTGCGCACCCTGCGTCGCTGGATACTTCCAGCGCGAGAGGTCGCTCGTCAGCAGCACGCCGTAAGGTTGATTTCCCACGCGAATAGCCGGCAGCGGCCCGCGGCCTATCACGTGCTGATTGAAGAACGAGCGCGTGAGGCGCGCCGCGGTGGGCGTGACCACCGGCCCCATCCACGTCTTCAGCCAGTATCCCAGCGTCGAGGGAAACAGGGCTGCATTCATCGAGCGCGCTTCGAGAATGTCTCGCTGATCCGCGTGCTGTACGCGCTCGAGTGTCGAATACGAGATGCCCAGCGCGTCGGCGAGCAGGCGTCCGTCTGTCTGGCTCTTCAGCGGATCGGGCGAGGCGGCGTCGAAGGCCGGCGGGTCGAGCTCGGTGAAGAACGCCAGGTCGTCGTAGGGATCGTTGTCCGAGTAGCCGGTGCCGTTCTGCTCCGTGTTGTTGGTGGGCGTGCCCTGTGGAATGAGGCTGAATCCGCTCGGGGCGTACTGATGGTTGGTGATTAGTTCCTCGAGCATCGCCGCGCCATCTTGCGCGCCTGTGGAGAGCCGCAAACCCAACACCGCCACGCGCGCGAAGCCACTGGCCGCTTCCTGCTCGGACAGCGGCACGCGGAACCCCAGGCCCTGCGCCACCGCGAGGTCAAAGTCAGAGAGCCACGCACTGTCGCCGCCCGGCACCCGCGCGTTGTCTCTCTCGACCAGAAACTTGGTGGGATCGAGCGGATCGGGGCCGAGAATCACCGAGTCGGGAATGAGCGCGCCGGGAATCTCACTCGGAGCCGAGGTCTCGCTCGGATACAGCAGCAGAACGAAGCGGTCGGGCAGCACGCGCGTTCGCGGCGCGCGACTCCAGGCATTCGTCTTCCTGACTTCGATGACCGGGAAGCTGTCGATCTCGCCCCGCACGGCAGTGTTGATGCGCTCACCCCACGCCTGCTGTTCAGCGAGCTTGATGAAGCCATCGCCGTCTTCGTCGTCGACGGCTGTCTTTAGCGCCGCGCGCGTCTGTGCAGTCAGCGGGAGGGCTTCGAGCGACGTGAAGAAATCGGCGTCGGCCGCGAGCAGGAATGCAATGAGTGACTGAGTTTCGCCAGCTGCCACGAGCGTGTCCCAATCCGCAGGCTTCGTGCTCTTCGCGACGTACGCAGCACGCTGGCCGCCCAGCAGATCCACCATCTGCGTCCAGGCGGCTCGCTGCCGTCGCTCGCGCTCTGTTTTGAGATGCGCAGCGGTTACGAGCTCAGTCCAGTAGAGCAGGCCAGCGTCGACTTCCCGATCGGTGAGCGTCGCTTCGTGCGTGTGGACGGCGATCTCGTCCGGGAAGATGCGCACGCGCAGCTCGTTCCCCGCGAAGATCGTTTCAATGCGCACCGGAAACAACAGGAAGGGGGTGCGATCGTCCAGGAACGCGAGTGTTCGGCGAGGATGCGGGTCTTGCGCATACAGTCCGCCGAGCTGCGAGGAGATCTCGCCCTTCAACCTGCTTCCTGCCGCGCTGCTGCGCTTGGCGTTGGCGTCGAGCTCAGCGATGTTCACGTCGATCGCCTGCCGATCGTCGAACAGCGGCTGCGAGCCATCTGTGATGCGATCCTGGAGCCCTGCAAGGTCCGCACGCAAGCCGTCCATGCGTTCCTGAACTGAGCTCAATCGTTCACGTAAAGCGCGCTCTTCCCGACTCATCTGATCGACGCGTGCCGTGGCGACCCGGATCGCTTCTTCGAGCTGCGTCTGCGAACTCTGGAGAGACTCGATCTCACCACGCACACGCGCGATTTCATCGGCGGGCGGTGGCTGTTCCTGCTCGAGCTCATCGAGACGGCGTTTCAGCGCTGCGAGCCGGGTGCGCAGGGCGGTGAGACTCTGCTTCAAGTGCGCGACGATCCGCCGCTGCTCGGCGAGCTTCTCGAGCGCCTGTGTAATCTCACCAGCCTGCTCTCGCAATGTCGCCAGTTGCTGGTTCACGCGCGCCATCTCGGCGCGCAGGTGAGCGATCTCGTTCTGCTGGTCTGGCGCCGGAATCGCCATCTGTTGCTTGGCGCGTGTGAGTCGCTGCTTCAGCTTCTGTGAGCGCACGCGCGCGTCATACAGCGCCTCTTCGTGCTGGCGAGCTTCGGAGCGCAGGCGCGCGATGGTCTCGAGCTGTTCGTTGAAATCAGGCATTGGCGTTCTCGAGCATTTCGCTGACGTGCACGGCCACCATCACCGGTGTCTGGAACAGGATGTAGGCCATCTCGGCGGCGCTCGAACCCCAGCGATGCACATCGATCTCTGCAGGATTCGGGCGTGGGAGGGAGGGCGCTGGCGTGCGCGCCACGAATGGCGGTTCTGCCGCGCCAAAGGAGTTCCACGCGAGGTTGTTCCAGGTGTCGAGCGGATCGTCCAGCGGGTTGTTGTTCGTGTCTTGAGTGGGCTCGTACTTGATGTCCATGCCGAAACGCGGCTCGCCCGGCACTTCCTGGATGACGAAGAACCAGCCGAGCCTGTCGTTCGGGAAATCGTTGCTCGCCACCGTGCCGCGCGCCTTGTCGATGGTGAGATCGAAGCCGAAGAAGCGCAGGTCGGGGTCGATCTCGGCGCGGAATAACGGGAACTTGAGCTGCGTGTCGAACTGGTCAGGCGTCATGTCCTTGTCGAAGATCGCGCGATTGCCCTTGCCGTCGTCGATGGCTTTCTGTGCGTAGATCACCGTGTTCGGGTAGCGCTTCAGCAGCTCGCCGCGAATCACGAGCACCAGCTGCTTCTCGCCGGGCTTCACATCCGCCGTCGCGGGCGGTGGCGGCTTGTGGGCTCCGAGCAGACTCGTCGCAGGCCAGCTATGGAGCTTCGTGATGTCCTTCAGCTGCTCGGCATCCCCTGGCGTGTCGGGGTTGCTCACACCCTTTACCTCCCAGAACTGGCGGAAGTAGCTGCCGCGCTGGTCGGTGGGGTATTCACGCCAGAGCAGCTCACGCGCCATCTCGTGATTCAGGCCGACGAGATAGGACTCGATGAACTTCGGATTGGTCTCGAGCAGCGAGATGGTGTTCGGCGGAATGAGGTCGAGATTGGGGATCAGCAGTTCTTTGTTGATGTCGCGGAGTTGCGCGTAGGTGGCGTCCTCGAAGTCCGGATGCGCCATCGCGTCCACGATGTCTTCGGGTTGCTCGAGCGTCAGGCCGGGGAGCTTCACCTGCGCGGACAGGCGCCGCGGGAACGACACGCGCGGATCGATGGCCGTCCCGAGCTTCAGATGCGCATTGCGAATATCCAGCGCCACGAGCGGCGGCGGTTCTGGCACACGAATCGCGAGCCGGGACTGCAGTTGCAAGGTTGCGGACCTGAAGCGCGCCGCTTCCACACTATCTGTGCCGGGCTGAGGTCCGGGCGTTGCGGGTGGCGGCGCGGTTTCACCGGCGACGGGCACATTGAAGTCCGGCCGAGGCGGCAGGGTTCCAATTACTTCCGTTGCCCTGATCGGGTCGGTGAGAACTGCCGCTTCGGTTTCTTTGCGCGCCAGTGTGCGGAGGTAGGCATAGCCCGCCACAGCCCCGGCGGCGACGATCGCGAATGCAATCAGCGCACCTGTCGCGAAGCCCAAGATCAACAGCAGGATCAGCGCGAGCACCAGCGCGAGCGTCCGATGTGTAACCAGCCAGCGTAGCCACTCAGGCAACTTGCCTGTTCCGACCTCTCCTGCGAGATCGTCGACTGAGGGAAGACCCGCGGGTACCTCTCGCGGCGGTGCCGGATTCACGCGGCCGGTGTTCACGTCTTCAACTAGCCTGCTGAGCTGCAACGGCGTGCCGTTCGCGTTGAGGCGCTGCGCGACCGTGCCTGCAGGCCGTGCGAGACGACGGAAAGCGCTGCCGAGCACCGGCGCGCGCAGCGGGCTGCTGCGAATCTGCTGGCGGATCGTCGTAGGGCTGCCGAGCACTTTCGCATGCACGGCCGAGGTCATCGCGAGCAGCTGGGCAGGCGCGAGGGCGGAGAAGAACTGGCTCGTGTACCGCGTGCTCACCTGCAGGATGAACTGGGCGTTGCGGATCTTGCGATTCGCTTGGTACACCTTCTGCACCTGTTGCCAGGCGCGTTGCATGAGCTTTTCCTGATTCTTCTGGATCACCAGCGTGCCCAACGCTGCGGGCACACGCGTGCGCGGATCGCGATTGAGATCGTGATACCAGCCGTTCTTGGTTACATCGAGCAGCACCTTCTCTGTCTTGTGCTGACGTGCATGGTTCTGCCCATAGAAGGGCAGCGTCACGACCGGGTCGTTACGGAAATCTTCGTCCGTGCCCGGCAGCGCACTCATGTCCGTCTGAATCTGCTCGGGAAGATTCACGAGAATCTGCAGCTCATCCTGGAAGGCATTCGGCGTGAACACTTCGGGGAGCGACTTCGTGCGATCCGTTTTGAGCGCGCCTTCCAACCCTTGCACCGGAGGAAGCGCCGCAGGGAGTCCGCGATCGTCACCCGGCGCCACGGGTCGCTCACGGCCTTGCGCATCCACCTTCACGAAACCGGGATGCTCACAATCCATGTTCCGGATTCCGATGCGCGGGTCGAGGACACGTGGCTCGATGATCTCGACCAGCGATTCGAAGTCCACTTCCTCGCCCGTACGGAACGACCAGTCGTAGTAGAACGGCAGCTCGACGCCGGCAGTGCCATCCCAAGAAGGCTTCTGCGCTGGCACGCCGGTGTTGGGCTTGCCGAGACCGGCAAGGCGCCCGCACTCGAAGGCCGGCACGAGGAAAGCCTGATACGCAGTGTCGGGGTCGAGATGTCGTGGCGACATCAAGCGGCTGTAGAGCTTGTCCGGGTCGGTGGTGAGAGCCGCCTGCAGAGACTTCAGATACAGCTCGAGATTCGAGAGCTCATTCGGCGGAATGGCCCGTTCGAGGTGCGCGTGGGCAAAGAGCCACGTCTCATCCGAGCGGGGCAGCGCTTCCTTCCTCTTCACGGTGACCACCGGAAGGGGCACGCGCCGGTCGTCGCGAATGAGCTCGTCTTCTTTCAGAACCAGCAGCAGGAGCCACGGCCGCAGCTTGTCACCGTCGGGCTTCGCGGGCGTGTAGCGCCAGGGAAAATCCTCGTCGTAGAACTCGATGAAGGCAAGATAGTTCGGCTCGAAGCTCACGTTGCCGTTGCGGGGCTCGGTGCGCACGACCATGTCGCGATGGACACCGATGATGTCGCCCGGGCCGATGAGCGCGAACGGTTTCGCGTCCTGCGGCGTGGAGTTGATGGACACACCGATCGGGACCGATGCGCGCTCGCCCGGTGGGAGCGGCGTCGCTGGGTTCCCCAGCGAATCCTGCTCGCTGATCTGTGTGGAGATGCCCTTGCGCACCCAGGACTGGAATTGATACTTGGCGACTTCGATGGCCATGGCGTTCCCTTCAGCTTGCCAGCTCGAACTGCGAGACGACCTGGATCTGACCGGCAAGCGCCGGATTGCTGCGAATCAGCTCCTTCTGGTGCTGGTAAGCCTCCGCTTCGGTGCGGAACGTCCGCGCAGACTCGCCGGCCGCCGCGTACCCAGTGAGATCCGCCACGCTCGCCACGGTGAAGTGATCCGCCGGCAAGATGACCTGAGGCGGGGCGTTCAGAGAAGGACGCGTCTGCTGTTTCGCAAGCGCGGACTGGCGCACGGCGCTGCCCTTCACGAGTCGGTCGTAGGCCTTCACCGCGAGTCGCACGAGGCCGCTGAACTCGATGCGAATGGGCTTGCGCCGCAGATAGCTCAGCTCGTAGATCACCTCGCGCGTCACAGGCAACGTCGCTTGCAGGTTTGACGTGCCGGTCAGCGAGAAGCCACTCGGCAGCGGTTCGAACGACCGGCGCGAGAGCTTCTCGCTGTCGCTCAGCTTTGTGAACTGGCCGATGGCAAACTGTTGGCGCACGCCCTGATAGTCGGCGGGGATCGCGAGGCCCCCGGCGTTTGCGCCCGACAGCGTGAACTTGTTGTCGGCGAGCGGCTTGCGCGTGCCGAACTTCTCGATGAGATAGCCACCGAGCGGCAGCGAGCGCTCAGTGAAGGTGAGCACGCCGGCCGGATGGATGACAAGCGGCACCTCACCGGTCGTGGGTGGCTCGATCGTGCGCAGGCTCACGTGCAGGTGATTCTCAGGCGGTAACTCTGCACGCCAGTTGTGACTGTCACTCAGCTGCCGCTTCAACAGGGCCAGCAGGTCTTCGGTCTTCTGATCGACTGCCGGCGGCGGGTCGCCCCACGTGACATGAAAGTCGACCGAGATCTCGAAGAAGAGGATGGTGAGTGAGGCGGTGCCGCGCGCGTCCCAGGGCGTGGGGCCAGAGAGCTGCGCGATGACATTGATGCCGGTGATGACATCGTCGTCCTGGCGGAGCGCGATGCCGCCATACAGCTTCGCGATGAAGTAGAACGGGTCGAACTGGAACAGCACGTCATAGCCGAGAAAGCCATAGATGTTGAAGCCAGCGGCAGCGGCATAGAGCTCGACTTTGGCGCCGAACTGCACCGTGTTCGACGTAACTGCGAAGTAGGACTCGACCTTCAGCCGGGGATTGTCGTCGGAGAGCAGGCTGAGGCCGATGCGCGCCATGTTCCGGAAGCCATCGGGCAGTGCCGGAATGGTCGGAATGTCATGGAAGTCCGGGTGGAAGCCACCGACACTGAGCGCGAACAGTTGCTCCTCGCCCCACGACACCATGAACGCCATGCTTCCCGTGATCGTGTACAGCAGCAGCCGTGAGTCGAACAGGTCCGCGCGGAAGAAGAGGTAGCCACGGTCGAAATCCAGCACGCCGATGAAGTTGACCTGCAACTTCAGGATCGCCGCTTCCTCTGCAGGCAGCACCGCGCGCAGGATGCCAACGATGGCGAGCATCGGCTTCGGCAGATCGAGGAGCAGCCCGAGCTCCGCGGTGATGATGGTCGGCGTACCCCAGCCGAGTTTGCCCATCGGGCCGACGACGAAGTGATCCTCTTGCGGCGGGAAGAACTGCTTGATGTCGCTGATGATCCGAGTGATGTTTGCGATGACGTCCTGCGGGAACAGGATGCTGGCGATTGCATTCGTGCGGATGCCTTCGACCAGCGCGTTGACGAAGATCGTGCGATTGAGGCCGAAGAGACCGCCGACGCCATTCAGCGTGAACCCGAAGCCGAGCTGGATCGGCGTGAATTCTGCGGTGATCAGTACGAGCAGCGAGAAGCCGGGCGAGCCGTCCGGCATCTTCGTGTTGATTAGCGCGATGGCTTTCACCGAGAACAGGCCGTTGAAATCCAGTTCGAGCGCGCCGGCATATTCGCCATTCGCCGGATCGACGCGGAGGTAGCCGCCGCCTTTGAACCCACCTGCATCGAGAGTCAGGCCGACGCCGGTGGGCGGCATGAACCCAAAATCGAGATTTGCGGGCCCGAGGTTTCCCGGCGTGAAATGCAGGGTGGAGCGCAGGCCGATGTTCTCGGCGACCGCCTTCATCGGGCCCAGGTCGAACTTCAGGTTGACCCCGGATTCGAGCGCGAAGCCATCGCCGCTCGGCGCGAGCGCCAGCCGCAACCCGGTGACGTGAATCGGGCCCACGTCCAGGTGCGTGCCGATGTCGAGCGCGAGCTTCCCGCCGCCCTTGAACGTGAAGCCCGACTCGAGCGACATGCCGAAGGCGACCGCCGCCTGCGCGTCCACGTGCACGCCGGAGAGCACCTTCTGCAGGAAGCCGTCGCCCTCGCCCGGTGCGACGACGAGCCGAACGGCGTCGATCTGGGCTTCAACGCCAACGTCCAGCTTCTCGCGCGCACCGCTGGCGAACCACTTGATGCCGAGCCCCTGCAGCGAAAGCCGCGTGCCGCCGGCCGTGCCGATGACGATGATCTCTTGCGCCTTCTCGGGCTTCTCGCGCACGTTGATAGCGGCGTGAAACGATCCGGTGAGGTTCAGCAGACCCTGCGCATCGAACGGTGGGCGCACCACGATGCCCACGCCGCGAATGTCTGCCGTGGATTCGAACGTGAGCTGCCCACGGTCGCACACATCGAACGCGAACGAGCTGGCGCCGTTGAGATAGGGCAGGAGCGCGATGCCCTTCTTCTGGCCACCCCGCGCTTCGACGGGTGTGAGCGTGATGCCGAATTGGGCATACGTCTCGCGCGTCACGCCTTTGTGGAAGAGCGGATAGCGCAACTCGGGTAGCCCGGCGCTCGCATTGCCCAGCACGCTCTGCACGGTGCTGCTCTGAGGATAGAGCCCGCCGGCCATGACCTCCGTGCGCATCAAGCGTTCCAGACGCGCGAGGAACTTCTGGATGTCGAAGTCCGTGTCCCAGCGGTACACGTCGTTCATGATCTGACTGGGCCGCTCGATGAACTGCGAGAAACGCTCCCAGTTCAGGCGTCGCGAGGACTGGCCGGCCGCCGGTGACGGCTCGTTCTGGATCAGACCGAGAAGGTGCAACGTGTCGTGCAGCCCCGGCCGGCGCTGGTTGAGCAACTCCAGCACCAGGAAGTCGGTGAGTCGCCGCGGGAAATCGTCGATGTTCGGCAGCCCGCCACCGCCGCCCGCCTTGATCTGCCCGTGAAGCTGGCCGATGGCATTCACCGTCTGCACGAGGCGGGCTAGCGCCTCTGTCGTTGCGGTGCCGATGGCCACGTCGCTGGTTGCCGTGGCGAGCGTTCGTACGGTGTTCGCAAGGTCGTTCGCTCGCGCGGAAACGTCGTTGAGCGCCGAGCCCACCGACGCGGCAGGCACTTCGTAGCCGAGCTGCCGGAAGAACACCACGGCCTGCGTCGGCGTCTTCAGCGCACGCAACGGGGCCAGGGCGAGCCCGATTTGCGTCAGCAGATCTTGAAGCGTGTTGGCCATGGTCGCCCGCGTTGCTTCAACTCTGGTTCAGAAAGTTTTCCATCGTGCTCGTCACGAGCCGGCCCAACGCGCTCTTGGCCGTCGGCTGATCGAACAAGTTCTGCCAAACGAGCACGAACTCGCCGGAAAGGTTTCTCGAGTGGTCCGTGTTGAATGCGCCGACCAGAGTCGGCGGAGCTGTCCATTGCACGATCGAACCCTCAGACAACACGCTGGCGCCTGGCTTGTCCACCGGACCCCGGGTTCCGATGCCGACCTTGCCACAATGGCTGAAAAACTTCCCTGGCGGATAGGGCGACGGACCCAACCGATCACCGGGCGTCAGGACGTCGTGGATCCCTTGATTGGCCGCATCCCGCTCGGTCTGATCGGTGATGTGTGAAAACCCAGTCTGCGAGTGGATGAGGTGGAACATGCGACTCATCTGCTTCGTGGTGATTGCCTGCGCTCCGCCCTCGGGAACGTCGTCGTTGACCACGGGCACCCGACTGACGGGAAGCCTCAGCGCCTTGTCCTTAATATCGCCAGAATAGTCACCGGCCAACCAAATTCCCTTGCGCGTCGTGGGATCGTAGAACCCCGACCGCATCATCGACACGTTGATATAGCTGTATCCGAGCGCCCGAATGATTGCTCGGGCTCCGGCGTTGTGAAAAACGCTATTCTCATCCGCCGCGTTGTTGCTCAGGTGGTGGTCCCGGAACGCTGGCATGAACTCGACCTTATTCGGACCGGACGGACGGAAACCACCGAGGATGCTGCTCAGGTTGGGCATCAAGCCGACGCCCATCGACCGCAGCTGGGCAACGGCGCCGCTCGGATTGACGACCGAGGCGAGCGACGCCTGGAAAGTCGCCACATCCGCAAAGCTCTGCGTGGCCGCGTGCATCCGCGCCTGGGCGCGCAAGTCGTGAGCCGCGTACACCGCGGCGACCTTCACGAGGCTCCCGGAGTAGTACATGAGCTCGTCGTTGATCCCGGCGTAGTGCTCATCGGTGCTGTCGAAGGCGATGATGGAAACCGCAAGCTTCGCTGAGTCAGGCTTGTTTGTGAGGATCATCGAGGGGAGCTCGATGGCCCCCTTTTCTGCCGCGTATGCGGCTGTCAGATAGTCCTGCAGCCCTTTGATCGGCGGGAGCGGTGTCGGCTTCGGAATCTCCGGCGGTGTCGGCCCCGCCCCCGGGTCCCCCCAAGCACCCTTTTTCCCGGGATCCGCCGTTTGTTTTTCGCGTGTGGGCATGGCGATTTCCGCGACGGACGGGCGTGGCCGCGCTCAGGGCCGGCGCAGCGGCCCCCGGGTGTAGTTGAGGACGATCCATTCGGCCATCGTGCCGGACATCTTCGTCAGCACGTCATCGAAGCTCACGCCGCTGAAGAGCTTGTTTCGCAGGGCTTCGATGAGTCTGCCGCAGAGGACGATGTTCGATTTCGGGAATCGTGCCCGGTTGAAGAGGTCGATGCGGTCGTCCTCGCTGAGCGCCGCGAGCTTCGCGCGCAGCTCTTCGTCTCCCGAGGCGTTGGCCGCCGTGGTCGTCTCGAGCTCGGTGTAGGGAATGCCGTTCGGCGGAAGCAGCATCGCCGCGAGTGACAAACGAACCCCCGCGACACCGAGGCCCGGCGCGCTTGCCGATATGAAGTCGGGTGAGCCGGTATTCAGCGAGTCCGCCACTTGCGCGAGCAGTTCCGCTCTCGCGGACGAGTCGCGCTTCAGCGCGCCGTCATAGACCTGGCTGTACAGAAATCGCTTGAAGCCGTCGCCCGCTTCCGGCGTCGAGAGCGTTACGTTGAGGTAGTACGGGTTATGGTCATTCACCAGCTCGCGCAGCACGTCGGGGTTGCCGCAGCCCGGGCCGGGTTGGTTCGCCGCATTCGCAATGAGTTGCTCGAGCGCGGCATTCGGCGCGCGGACCTGCTGGGTCAGCGCAAGCGTCGCCTGCTCGGCTGCGCCACCATCGAGCAGCCGCACACCGATGCCGAGGTAGCACTCTCGCGTGGGTGCGAAGCTCGCCTCGCCGCCAGGCGTGGTCACGACGACCGGGGCGTCACTCCCCTCGGCGAAAGACCATTCGAACGATTCGACCGCGCCGGCCAGTGCCGCATCCGTGACGAAAACGACGTAGGTGTTGGCACGGCCTGTGGCAAGCGGGGCGGTGATAAACGAAACGAGTGCGCAACGGCCATCGGCGGTAACGACGGACTCTCCCAGACCCGTCGCATCCACCCCGGCCGGCAACCGGCTCTCCGTCTTACGCACGGTAGCTCTTGTTCGGCTTTGCCCATGGCTTCATTCGGGCACCCATTCGTCAGTTGCCGCGATGTAGTGGAGCCAGGCAGCCAACGGAACGGTCGACAAGGCGCCGATGTAGAGGAATTGCAGGGGACGCCGCAAGTAGATGTCCATGACGCTGCAGACGCATCCCCCGGCGCCAATAGGTGAGTCGAACACAGGCGATTCGTACTGCCCAAAGGTCATGTATCGACCCCTATTTCTGTGGTAAGCCTGGCTGCCCAGACTAGGGCGCAGCCAAAGACTAAAGCACTCTACTTGCGAGTACTGGCTGAAGCAAGCATTTCGGCACCGGCGTCTCCTACGGCAAAGGCTGAGTTTGGCGCTCATAGACGCTGGCAGATCTCGGTTTCTCCATGGTTCACATGGCTTGCGAGCCCCCGATCCGTGCGGACCGGAGAGCTTGTTTGATCTCTTCTTCCACCTGACCTCGTTCCCGCGAAGGTGGTCAGCTCCCCCTTTCGTCGGGAGGCAAATTCACGTGTCGGCTGACAGCTGCGACTGCCTCGAATGTCGGCTTTGCAGCGGTGGAAACCACCGCGGGAATTTCGCCTTGGCGTCGAGCACCGACCGTTGATGGGATCAGACTGATCGCTCTTCATTCCAGAAGAGGAGTCAATCATGGAACAAACAACCGGCAATAGTCGAGCGCGCGAACCCTGGAACAAAGGAAAGCTCGTCGGTCAGAAGGGGCTACTTCGGCTTAAGGGCATCTCGGCTATCCGAGTTCGTCTGCAAATCACCCATCGTCTTCGCGACCTTGCGTTGTTTGCTTTTGGCATTCACAGCAAGCTTCGCGCTTATGACTGGGTCAAGCTTCGCGTGCGCGAGGTGTAGCACGGCCAGCGGGTGGCGGCACGAGCGATTCGTCATGCAGCAAAAGACCCAGCGGCCCGTGCAGTTTGAAATTACAGAAGCAACCCGCGAAGCGGTCGCCGCATGGGTCCATCATGGCACTTACTGTAAAGAACGACGATTTCTTGTTTCCGAGCCGGGTGCACATGTCACCGCACCTGTCCACAAGGCAGTGCGCACGAATCGTGGGTTCGTGGGTGAAATCAGATTGGCCTTGAGCCCGCGAACGACGGCACGCGTAGCATGCGAAGAACGAAGGCTTCGCTGATAGCGAACACCGCGAGCGGCCGGGTGATGCGGCGCGCCAGCCAGACCGCCAATCCTCCGTTGAACAAGCGTTGTGTTTCAAGTGATGGTGTGAAGCTATTGTGCGCGTAAATGCACAATGGTCAATATTGACAATGGTTATTGATTGTGACCTGTGTCATCAGCTGCTCGCGATTCAGCACGTGATCATTATTGCCGAGATATATTACCTAGTAAATATCAACAGCGGACGTCAAATCAAGAGGCGCGTAAGCGGGCTACGGAGGGAGTCGAACTGAGTGTCTAGAAAGTGGTTTCCGTGGTATCAGGGGAAGGGAGAGCGGCAAATGAAGTTTTGCAGCGACACGAAAAGCTCTAAGTGCTGGCCGTTCTTACGCTGGCTTTGATGATGACAACGCTGCACCACCCGCCCCGGCGGCGCCTCTTATTTGGAAACCGCGATGAGTCGGAGACTCACCGGGGGGAGGATCCGAGATTCGATATCCATCGCCACTTCAGCCAACAACGAGGTGTTTCTAGAGAAGGCCGCCGCGTGGATTTTGCAGGGCGTTGAGATGAGACGCGGTTGAGTAGAGAAACGGGGAAGCGACGACCCGACGTCAAGACTCCTGTGGCCTCACCCTCACCCGATCGCTCGTGACCGTCACGATTGCGCTGGCGAGGAGTTGCTCGCCGTAGCGAGCGAGAACGGCCTGACACAGCGATATCTGGCGCGCCGGATCGATGTCGACGAGTCTGACGATGCCGCAGTGCGGCCTGCCAAACACGACTGCCAGCTCGCCAACGTCCTTATCAAGTGTGATCAGGATGCGCGACTCGCGCTGAGCGAAGTCAAGGATCACCTCATCACCGGGATCGACAGCCCAGTCTCCTGTCCAAATTGCGTCGTGCCCGTCAAGCTGCGAGCGCCGCGCCGGTGCGCGGCGAGACACAGGTATCGAGCAAAAGCTTCAATTCGGCACGTCGGTGAACGCCGATTCGACGCGCTCATGACCGACCAATCGGCGTGCGTAAACTAAACAGGCGCGGACGTCTTCGGGCTCGAGAAACGGATAATGTTCGAGGATAGACTGCTCGCTCCTGCCGAGGGCATGCCCAGAATATGCTCGACGGCGATGCGACGGCCGCGAATGATGCGCTTGCCGGCGAAGATTGCGGGATTCACCGTGATGCGTTTGAGAAGATCGGCTTCGTTCATGGGCGAAAACGAATGTGCGCGATGAGCGCGATTCCACTGCCTGGTGGCGATCGGTGCAGGCGCAGAAGCTAGCGAGGCACGCTGTCAGCGGGAGCGGATTGCTGCGAGACAGCGGCAGTTCCAATGCTCCTTCATCGTCCTGGTGCCATTCTTAGTGTTCCAAAAATGGGCCAAGAACAGGGCCCGCCCCTCTGAGGTCCTCCCAATGAACTACGGGGAGATGGGCTCATCGGCGGTGCAGCTCAATACTCGCGTTTTCCCTCTATCACCCGCTGTCTATCTATCTATCATCCTGTCGCAATGTCACTCTAGTACAGACTCGCTACTTGTACCACCCTGCGAGAAGGTCAAGACGGCAAGCAGCATCACGCATAGGTCGGGGTGCAACGCACAGGATCCGCCGAAAGGGGCATAAGGCTATCGTAAAGACGCTGCGGACGAAAGCCGAGCCGAGCGCTGCCTGGGGCAGATACGAACAAGACCTGTTGCAAGGCTGCGGAGGGCGCGGAAGCGGTTACGGCGTCAGCTGAGTTCCTGAGCGATGAGTTGCGGGATGTCCGTCTGTGGGTGATCCCAGTCGGAGCGACTCTTGATGAGGCCCGCCGCGTCGGCCGGCACCTCGGCCACGGCCTTCTCGACAAGGTAGAGCACCGGCTTTTTCATCGCACGCATCCGGCCCCATTCGATCGCCACGTTCGGAGTCAGTTTCGGGTTGAAGCGCTCCTCCGCGATCTTAGTGCCGGCCTTCGTTGGCGCGCAGCGCGCCGATCCTCCGATCGATCTCCCGAGGCTCAGGCTCCGCCGCGCACGCGAAACGTGCTCTTCAACAGTGCGCGCGGCGACGCGTTCGGGCCAACATAGACCTCGAATTCGCCGGGCTCCAGCACCGGCGTAAAGCTCGCGTCGAGGAAGGAGAGCGCAGCCACCGGCACGGACAATGTCACGGTCGCGCTTTTTCCCGCTGCAAGCTGCACCTTGGCATATGCCTTGAGCTCGCGCAACGGACGCGCGACACTCGCCACCACGTCGTGGGTGAACAGGAACACCGTTTCTTCACCTTCCCGGTCGCCGTCGTTGCACACGTCGATCGTCGCGACCAGATCGTCGCCCGCCGCCAAGTCGTGCGAGCGTAAGCGCAAGTTGCGGTGGATGAAGCGCGTATACGAAAGGCCGTGACCGAACGCGAACAGCGGCTCGACCGGAAGATCGATGTACTTGCTCGAGTAGCGGTTGTTGGCGTCCGGCGGCCGTCCGGTCGGCCCTTCGGAAAAGAAGATCGGCACCTGGCCCAGCTCGAGCGGCCAGGTGACGGGCAGCCGGCCGCTTGGATTCCAGCGACCGGTCAGCACATCCGCGATCGCGTTACCGGCTTCGCAGCCGAGGAACCAGGTGGCAAGCACGGCATCGGCGCGCTCGATCAGCCCGCTTACCAGCAGCGGACGACCGGACGAGAGCACCATGATCAGCGGCTTGCCGAGCGCGAGCATGGCCTCTGCCAGCTCCTGCTGGGGGCCGGGCAGGGCCGGTCGCGCGCGACTCGCCGCTTCGCCCGACATCTGCGCGGACTCGCCGACGCATAACACGATTACATCCGCATTGCGTGCCGCGCTCTCCGCGGCCTGCAGATCGTCAAAGTCAGAGGTTGCGATGTCCGCGCCCTTGGCGTAACCGATATCGCTGCCCGCCAGCGCCGTGCGCAAGCCCTCGAGGATGCTGACCGCGTTCTTCGCCGCGCCCGCGCCAGACCATGGTCCCAGCATGTCGAGCCGCGCATCGGCCAGCGGACCGATGAGCGCGATGCGCCGGCCCGTGGCGGACAGGGGCAGCACGCTGTTGGCATTCTTGAGCAGCACGATGGAGCGGCGCGCGGCGTCGCGCGCGAGCGCGCGCGATGCAGGGGTGGGCGCGGGCTCGGCGTCCGCTGCGCGGTGGCGCGGGCGCAGCGCGTCGAACAACCCGAGCCGCTCCTTGAGCGCGAGCACACGCCGCACCGCTTCATCGATCCATTCGCTGCGCACCAGCCCGCGCTCGAGCGCGAGCGCCAATCCGCGCGCATACGCGCCGCCGACCATGTCGATGTCCACGCCGGCGGCGAGCGCCAGTGCGGCCGCCTCCGCCATGTCGGCCGCTACGCCCTGCGTCACCAACTCCGCCACCGCCTGGTAGTCGCTAATGATGAGGCCATCGAAGCCCCACGCTTCACGCACGATATGGCGCAGCAGGTGCCGGTTCGAGGTCATCGGCGCACCGGCGAGGCTGACGAATGCGGGCATGATGACCGCAACGCCGGCGGCCACCGCGGCCTTGAATGGGGCCAGATACACCTCGTGCAAGGAGCGCTCGGAGATGTCGATCGCCGCATAGTCGCGTCCCGCCACTGACGCGCCGTAGCCAGCCAGATGCTTCGCGGTGGCCGCCACGCGATCGTCCGCGAATGCGCTCGGCGCACCCTGATAGCCGCGCACTTTCGCGGCGGCAACTTGACTGCACAGCCAGGGATCTTCCCCGGGGCTCTCCGCAATGCGTCCCCAGCGCGGATCGCGCGACACGTCGAGCATCGGCGCGTACGTGATGTCGACGCCCTCCGCCGCGGCCTCACGCGCCGCTGCATGCGCCGTGGCTTCCCACAGCAGTGGATCGAACGTCGCGGTTTCCGCGAGCGGGATCGGATAGATGGTCCGATGTCCGTGCAGCACATCGAAGCTGATAAGCAGCGGAATGCCCAGCCGCGACTCCTTCGCCAGGCGCTGCGCATCGTCCGTGCGTTCCACACCCCACAAATTGAGGACACTGCCGGCGCGTCCGAGAGCGATTTCGCTGCGCGCGTCGTGAGGCAGGCAAGGCCCCAGCGGTGTCAGTCCCGCCGACACCATCGTGAGCTGTCCGATCTTCTCCTCGAGCGTCATCGCTGCGAGCAGCCTGTCGATGCGACTCATTGATTCCGTTCCGATTGTGCGCGACCTCGCAGTACGCCAGCATCGCGGCGGTTGTGTCTCAGGAGCAACAGAAGGAATGTCCTGACTTGACGACGTTGTATGCGGCTTGCCAATCTACGCGCCTTGCGTATCATACGCGCTCGATTCGGGCCGGAGCTGCGATGGCCGAGCAGAAACTGGATGTATCAGCAGCCGGGCCTGCAACGGCCGAGGCGTGCGAAGCGGAAACGGTGCGCGGCGACCACGCCGCGCACGAAGAACAAGGCACGCGCAGCGCCGCGGGCAGAAATGAAGCCGGCGCCGCGGGCAGAAATGAAGCCAGCGCCGCAGGCAGAAATAATGAAGCCAGCGCCGCGGGTACAAATGAAGCCGGCGCCGCAGGCAGAAATGGAGCCGGCGCCGCAGACGGAGTCGCGTCGCAGTTCTTCGTGCTGGTGAAGGCGCTGCGCGCCTCTGCTCACTGGTCGCCGCTCGGAATGCTCGCCGCCGCGCTGCTTGGCGTTATCGTCTGCACCACCATCGCGCAGGTGCGGCTCAACGCCTGGAATCAGCCGTTCTACGACGCGATCGCCGGCAAGGACGTGCACGCCTTCATGGTCCAGATCGGCGTGTTCGCGCTGATCGCCACCGCACTCATCACCCTCAACTCGACGCAGACCTGGTTGCACGAGACCGCCAAGGTGCGCCTGCGCAACTGGCTGACCTCGGACCTGCTGGGTGAATGGCTCAAACCGCGGCGCCCGGTGAAAATCGTGTGGTCCGGCGAGATGGGCGTCAATCCGGATCAGCGCATCCACGAGGACGCACGCCACTTGAGCGAGCTGAGCGCGGATCTCGCCATCGGCCTCACCCAGTCGGGCCTGATGCTGCTTAGCTTCCTGGGCGTGCTGTGGATCGTGTCCGAGCAAATCACGCTGCCGATCGGCGGTCAGCACGTCGTCGTGCCCGGCTACATGCTTTGGTGCGCGCTGCTGTATGCCGCGACCGGCTACTGGTTGAGCTGGCGCGTCGGACGGCCGCTGATCGGGCTGAACGCCAAACGCTATGGCGGCGAGGCGCAGTTGCGCGCAATGCTGGTGCGCGCCAGCGAGCACGCCGACGGCATTGCGCTCAACGCAGGCGAAGCGGACGAAGCGAAGCGGCTGAAGACGCAGGTCGAACGCCTGATGGTGATTCTGCGCCGGCTGGTACGCTCGATCACGCGCCTGAGCCTGGTCACCTCCAGCTACGGCTGGTTTGCGATCGTGGTGCCGTTACTGGTTGCCGCGCCCGGCTACTTCATGGGCGATCTGTCGATGGGCGGCCTGATGATGGTAGTCGGTGCGTTCAACCAGGTGCAGCAGGCGCTGCGCTGGTTCGTCGACAACTTCCGCGGCATCGCCGACTGGCAGGCGACGCTACTGCGCGTGGCCTCGTTCCGCCAGGCGCTGATCAGCGTCGAAGGCAACCACGTTTTGGCCGGCGGCATCGAAATTTGCGAGCAGTCCGGCGAACAGCTGGTCCTCGACAAGCTCGATGTGCGCACCACGCGCGGCTCGGCGGCGTTGCGCGAGCTGCATGTCGAGATCGCCCCCGGCGAACACGTGCTGATCCTCGATCAGGCCGAGCTGGGCGAGAGCGTGCTGTTCCGCGCGCTGGCCGGCCTGTGGCCGTGGGGGAGCGGACAGGTCCGCTGGCCCGCGCACGCTACCGTGATGTTCCTGTCACAGCGGCCGTATTTGCCGATGGGATCGCTGCGGGCGGCGCTGGCGTATCCGCTGCGTCCGCGCGAATTCGGCGACCGGGCGCTGAAGGCGGCGCTGGAGCGCACTGGCCTCGATCATCTGACCGGGCTGCTCGGCGAGCGCCAGCACTGGTATCGCGAACTGAGCGTCAGGGAACAGCAATGCCTGGCGTTCGCGCGCATGCTGCTGCACAAGCCGCAGTGGGTGTTCATCGGCGAGGCGGTCGATCTGCTCGACGAGGATCATCGGCGGCGCGTACTATCCATCTTCGAGCACGAGCTTGCCGGCACCGGTGTCGTGAGCCTGCGGCGCAAGCCGGCGCCGCACCGCACCTACAGCCAGACGCTGCATCTGCTCAAATCCGACGGGGCGCAGCTCGCGCCACGCGCTCAGGCAAGCGAGGCGGCTAGCCAAGCTCCCGCGATTCGTCCATGGCAAACACACCGCACACGGCAAGTGAGGCACTCCCGTTCGCGGGTGAATTGAACGCCAGCACGCGCGGTCCTATCCGCATCACTAGCCCCTCGGGGTTGAGCGTGCAATCGAATGCGAACGGGTCGATCCGGCGCATCGATCATGGCGACGTCATGGTCAACGCCTTCCTCGGCAACGAGCTGGAAGGCGGTCCGCTCAACCTCTACCTGCGCCATCGCAGCGCCTCCATCGCATCGACGCTCCTGCTCGGTCCGCGCAGCCCCGGCGCAGTGCGGGTGGACGAAAGCGGGCTGCAGATCGAGGGCGAATGGCGCGCACTGCGTTTTCGTGTATGGCTCGTGCTCGCGCAAGCGGCACCCGCGTGGTTCTGGCACATCGCCGTCGAGAACGCTGGGCACCAGCCTGCCGAGATCGACCTGATCCACGCTCAGGACGTGGCGCTCGCCGATTACGGCATGGTGCGGCTCAACGAGTACTACGTCAGTCAGTACATCGATCACACGCCGCTGTCGCATCCGCGGTGCGGCTTCATGCTGGCGGTACGTCAGAACCTGTCGATCGGCGGGCGCCATCCGTGGCTGATGCTGGGATCGCTGCGGCAGGCCACGAGCTTCTGCACCGATGCGTTGCAGCTGCACGGGCTCTCCACGCGTGCAGGCGGTGCGCCGGCTGCGCTGCAGGCCGAGCGCCTGCCCGGCGTACGCCGCCAGCACGAGCATGCGATGGCGGTGCTACAGGATCGGCCACTACGCCTGACCCCCGGAGAGCACGCGAGCTTCGGCTTCTTCGTCTGGTTCGAGTCCGATCATCCGCAACCAAGCTCCGTCGCAGACCTGGTCTTCGCCGACCGTGCGCTCGCGCTTCCAGAAGCCGCGGCGCCGCAGCCGCGCGGTGCCGGCGGCGCGCCGCGCGCCGCCACGCTATTCAGCGATGCCCCCTTGCTGGCCGCCGAGCCGCTCGACGCGACCAGCCTGCTCGAGCACTTCGGCAGCGAGAGGCGTGTACGCGAGGAAGAAGAAGGACAGATCCTGTCGTTCTTCGGCCCCGGCGCCGCCCATGTCGTGCTGACTGCGAAGGAGCGCGCAGTCCTGCGGCCGCACGGACAGATCCTGCGCAGTGGGGAGCGGCCCGAACCCGACGAATCGTCGCTCACCAGCACGGTGTGGATGGATGGCGTGTTCCATTCCATGCTCACGCAGGGCCACGTGAACATCAACCGTTTCCTCTCGACCACGCACGCCTACCTGGGATTATTCCGCTCGCACGGACAGCGCCTGTTCGTCGAGCACGATGGCCGCTGGCAGCTTCTCGCGGTGCCATCGGCATTCGAGATGACGCCGCAAGCAGCGCGATGGCTCTATCGGTATGCCGAGCGGCTGCTCGAAGTGCGGGTGTGGGCCGCACTCGATCGGCATGAGCTGTGGCTCTCGGCCAATGTGCTCGCCGGCGCGCCGTGCCGCTTCCTCGTGTCACATCACGTCGCGCTCAACGGCGATGATGGGTCGGACGCGGTGCCCGCCCCTTGGCATCGCGATGCGCACGGTGTAGTCGTCTGCGTCGCGCCGGACACCGAGCTCGCGCGCCGCTTTCCCGCCGGCACCTTCCGTATCGATCCCGCGCCAGGCACCGCGCTCGAGCGCGTCGGCGGCGACGAGCTCCTGTTCGCCGATGGCCAGTCGCGCGCGCAGCCCTACGTCGTGCTCGTCACGGCTGCCGCACGATCGATCGGGCTGCGCATCACCGGGCAACTAACGGCGAGCGCCCCGGACCCGACACCATCGGATCCGAAGGAGCGCGAGACGCTCGATTCAGCACGCGCCGCGCGCTTCTGCGGCGAGATGACTGGCGCGCTCGCGCTCGACGCCCCCGGCGAGGCGGCGGCGCGGCTCGACGCGGCGTTGCCGTGGCTCGCGCATGACGCGTGGATCCACTTCCTCGCGCCCCGCGGGCTCGAGCAGTACTCCGGGGGCGGCTGGGGCACACGCGATGTGTGCCAGGGTCCACTCGAGCTGCTGCTCGGCATCGGCCGCGTAGAGCCGGTGCGCGCACTGCTGCAGTGCGTATTCCGCAACCAGAACCCGGACGGCGACTGGCCACAATGGTTCATGTTCTTCGAGCGCGAGCGCCACATCCGCCCGCCTGACTCGCACGGCGACATCGTGTTCTGGCCGCTGCTCGCACTCGCGCAATACCTGCTCGCCTCCGGCGATGGCGCGCTGCTCGACGAGCGGCTGCCCTTCTTCCACGCCGAAGGCGAGACCTGGTCCGAGCATGCCACCGTGCTCGGACACGTCGAGCGTGCGCTCGCACTGATCGACCGTCGCGTGATCGCCGGGACCCACCTCGCCGCATACGGTAATGGCGACTGGAACGATTCGCTGCAGCCCGCCGACCCCGCGCTGGCGACACAGTTGTGTAGTGCCTGGACAGTGACGCTGCATTACCACACGCTGAGCACGCTGGCCGACGCGTTGCATCATGTGGGGCGCGGCGCATTCGCCATCGAGGTGCAGGGCCGGCTTGCCGGCATTCGCGAGGACTTCCAGCGCCTGCTCGTGCACGATGGCGTGGTCGCTGGACTCGCCCGCTTCCGCGACGACGGCGCGGTCGACCACTGGCTGCATCCGAGCGACACCGAAACCGGCGTGCGCTACAGCCTGCTGCCGATGGTGCACGGCATCCTGGCCAACCTGTTCGATCCGCAGCAGGCGCGCCGCCATGCCGAGCTGATCCACCGCTATCTGCTGGCGACCGACGGCGCGCGCCTGTTCGATCGCCCGCTGCCCTATCGCGGCGGGGTGCAGCGCCGCTTTCAGCGCGCCGAGACGAGCACATTCTTCGGTCGTGAGATCGGCCTGATGTACACGCATGCGCACCTGCGCTATGCGGAAGCGATGGCGCATCTGGGCGATGCCGAAGCCATGTTCCTCGCGCTGTGCCAGGCGAACCCGGCGGGATTGCGGCATACCGTGCGCAATGCCCGGCTGCGCCAGGCCAACTGCTACACGTCGAGCTCGGATGCCGATTTCCCCGACCGCTACGCAGCGACGGCCGGCTACGATGCCGTGCGCGACGGCGCGATCGCCGTGGAAGGCGGATGGCGCGTCTACTCGAGCGGCGCCGGCATTGCCGTGCGACTCGTGCGCGAGCGCTTGCTGGGCGTGCGTCTGCGCAGCGCGTCGCTGTGCATCGACCCGGTGTTGCCGCGCGCGCTGGACGGGCTCGCCGCGCGTGTCGAGCTGGCCGGCCATCGCGTGAGACTGCGCTATCGCGTCGGGCCGCTGGGGCACGGGCCGCGCACGCTGGTCTGCAACGGCGAGCCTCTCCCGTTCCAGCGCGAGCCGCATGCCTACCGCACCGGCGGCGCGTGGACGCCGTTGCACGCGCTGCGCGAGCGCCTGCATGAGGGCGAGAACACGCTCGATATCGAGATCGGATGAGATGAGCAACCACGACGAGCAGCTCGACGACTTCAATGACATCCGTGGCTGGAGCGCGATCACCATCGGTCAGGCGCAGCTCACGCTGGCCGCGGACGCCGGTCCGGACGGTCGCGGGGCGCTACGGCTCGACTATGACTTCAAGGGCGGCGGCGGCTTCGTGGTCGCGCGCAAGAGCATCGCCCGCGCGCCCATGCCGGATGCATGGGTCATCTCGCTGCGCACGCGCGGCGCAGCCCCCGCGAACAAGCTCGAGGTCAAGCTGATCGATCGGACCGGCCGCAATGTCTGGTGGTGGCGGCGCGACGCGTACGCGTTTACGCCCGACTGGCAGCCGCTGCGGATTCGCAGCAGCGAGGTCGAATTTGCCTGGGGGCCGGCGGGCGGCGGCACGCTGAAGGAGTTGGACGCGCTCGAGATCGCGATCGTGGCGGGACCGGGCGGCAAGGGCAGCGTATGGCTCGCGGATTTGCGCTTCGAGGACCTGTCGCTGCGCGCACCGCCGCGCGTGACGGCGTCGGGCAGCGCCGCCGGGCACGAGGCGGCGCACGCGCTCGATGCCTCGCCAGACACGAGCTGGCGCAGCCCGCCGGATGCGCGCACGGCCTGGCTGGCGCTCGACTTCGGCGCCGAGCACGAGTACGGCGGCTTGATCGTCGATTGGGGTGCGAGCGGCGCGGCGCGCAGCTTCGACGTCGAGTGCTCCGGCGACGCCATCGAATGGCGGCAACTGACATCGTGCCGGCAGGCCGCGGGGCCGCGCAGCTACATCTACATCGAGGGCGGGGCCTGTTCGCGCTACCTGCGGCTGCATCTGCTCGAGCCGTCCGCCGACGCCCCCCTCGAAAGAACCTACAGACAGAGCTTCGAGATCCGCAACCTGGCCGTGCAGCCGTTCGACTTCTCGCGCTCGCTCGCGGATTTCTTCCACGCGATCGCGGCATGCGAGCCGCGCGGCCATCATCCGCGGTGGCTGCACCGCGAGCAGTCGTACTGGACGCCAGTCGGCCTGCCCGGCGGCGCGAGCGCGGCCATTCTCAACGAAGAAGGAATGCTGGAACCGGCCCCCGGCAGCTTTTCGCTGGAGCCGTTCCTGTTCGCCGCCGGCACGCTGATCACCTGGGCGGATGCCGACGTCAGCGTTTCGCTCGCCGAGCAATCGCTGCCGCTGCCTTCCTCCACCTGGCGCACCGGCGATGTCGAGCTGACCACGACCGCCTACGCCGCGATGGCAGGCGAGCGGCGCCAGATGCGCGTGCAGTATCGCGTGGCCAACCGCGCAGCGCATCCGCAACGCGTGCGGCTCTTCGTGGCCGTGCGCCCGTTCCAGGTCACGCCGCCCTGGCAGTCTGTTGACGGACTAGGCGGGGCGGCGCGCATCGGCTCGCTGGAATGGCGCGACGGCGCGGTGGTGGTGGAAGATGACAAGCGCATCGTACCGCTCGACCCGCCGATCGGCTTTGGCGCTGTGGCCTTCGAGCAGGGCGGCGCGATGCGTTACATCGCCAACGGCGAGCTGCCACCGCAGCTTGGGGTCACAGATGCCTTCGGCCATGCATCCGGGGTGCTGGCCTGGGATTTCGCGTTGCCTGCTGCTGGGGCGGCCCAGGTCGAGCTGGCGATCGCGTTTGCGCCGCGCCCCGCGCTGGGCCGCGTGACACGCGAACCCGCAGCGGCAGCGGTCGCGGATCTCGCAAGCGCGCAACGCTACTGGCGGCACAAGCTGGACCCTGTGCAAGTGCGCCTGGGTGGCACCGAACCGGAGAGCCTCGCAGTTCTGCGCACCGCGGCCGCGCACATCCTCGTGAATCGCGACGGCGCGGCGCTCCAGCCGGGACCGCGCCGCTACATGCGCTCGTGGATCCGCGATAGCGCCACCATGGCCGCTGCGCTGCTACGCATGGGCTGCGGCAGCGAGGTGCGAGATTTCCTCGCGTGGTACGCGACGTATCAGCGCGAGGATGGCAACATCCCGTGCGTGGTGGATCGGCGTGGGCCTGACTGGCTGCCCGAGCATGACAGTCACGGACAGTTCGTGTTCACGCTCGCGGAATATTTCCGCTTCACCGGCGATCGTGAATTCGTCGCGGAACTTTGGCCTGCCGCTCGAGCTGCCATCCGATACCTGGAGTCGCTCCGCGCGCAGCGCTGCACCGACGAGTTCCGGCAGCCCGAGCGCCACGCCTGCTTCGGCATTCTTCCGGAATCGGCCAGCCACGAGGGTTATCTCGCACAGCCGGTGCACGCATACTGGGACGACTTCTGGGCCTTGCGCGGTGTGGCCGATGCGATCGAGCTCGCGCAGGCGCTCGATCTCGGCAGCGAGGCCGTGGCCCTGCGCGCGCTGCACGAAGAACTGGACAGGTGCCTGTACGCGTCGATCCGCGCAACGATTGCCGCGCGCGACCTGGACTACGTGCCCGGGTCGGTGGAGTGGGCCGACTTCGACCCGACCGCGACGGCGAATGCCCTTGCGATCACGGACGCCGCGGAGCGCCTGCCGGCACGGGCGCTCGCGTGCACGTTCGACGCCTATCTGGCCAGGGCGCGCGCCCGCCGCAGCGACACCGACTGGAGCAACTATTCGGCGTATGAAATCCGCATACTCGGCGCGCTGCTGCGGCTGGGGCGCCGCGCCGAGGCGCAGGAGCTGCTCGACTTTTTCCTGTCCGACCGTCGGCCGGGCGCGTGGAACCAGTGGCCCGAGATCTCTTGGCGCGACGTGCGCAGCCCCGGTCACCTGGGCGACGTCCCGCATGCGTGGATCGGGGCCGAGTACGTGCTGGCGCTGCTCGCCATGTTCGCGTACGAACGGCCTTCCGATCGTGCGCTGGTCGTCGCCGCCGGGATTACGGACGCCTGGCTCGATGCCGGCGAGATCGCCGTGCGAAACCTTCCGACCTGGTGGGGACCGCTCAGCTATTCGATGCGGCGGGCCGGACCCGATGCAGTACGGGTGGAATTGGCGAGCGGCCTGTCACTCCCTCCGGGCGGCATCGTCTTGCGCCCGCCTCTGCGCCGTCCTCTGGCGCGCGTGGAAATAGACGGCGCGCCATCGGCTGCTGTTGCGGCCGAAGGCGTGACGTTGCGCACCACGGCAGCCAGTGTGCTGCTGCATTGTTGATTGTTGATGGTTTCAGTGCGCTGCTCGATGCACGACTAAGTCGACGACGTCGGCCCGACGATAGCGAAGTCAAACTCGATGGCCTTCGCTGGAGACAGTCACGATCGCGGCGACTCGATTCGTAAGCCATCTGTAAGCATGGGCAGCTTATCATCCGACTGATCGCGATCTCGCCGGTGATGGGTCACCCGATGGGAAGTAGACGCTTCGCATCGGCGTGGCGCACGGCTTTCGCATCGTTCGTGTAAATCCTTCCCAATCGATTTCACGACGCGGTATAGGGATCCAGCTGCTGGGGTCCTGTAATCCAAGGGCGACTTTCGTGAGACGTCTAATGCGAAGGCGCTGGGCACAATTGGCCCCGCCGGCACCGCACGAGGCAAGTTGAACGGTGAACGCCTCTTCGGCTGGTTGGTCTCGGAATGTCGCCATTGCGCTCTGTCTGATCGCTGCGGCGGTTGTGCTGCGCTGGCTGCTCGATCCTTGGCTCGGCGATTACCTTCCCCTGGCAACGCTTTATGGTGTTGTCGCAGCAAGCGTGTGGATGGGCAGCTACCTAACCGCCGTGCCCGTTGTCCTGATCGGTTACGTCCTCGCGCACTATCTATTCGTACACAATCGCGATCTAAGTGTTGGCCAAATTGCGATTGGTGCAGTCACCTATCTGATTTCGTGCAGCCTCATCATCGTAATCGGCGAAGCGATGCGGCGCGCCCGCAGCCGGGCGGAAGTCAGCGCTCGCCAGCTGGCGCGTGAGGTAACCAAACGCGAGGCCGCCGAAGCCCGACTGCGTGAGGTGAACGGACAACTGCATGGCCGCGTCGCAGAGTTGGAAGCACTGCTCGACACCTTGTCCTTCGGCAGCTGCAGTCGGGACGACTTCAGCGCCGATGAGCTCGAGTTACTCCAAGTCATCTGCCGCTATGTCGCAGCCGCCTACGAGCGCTTGCGTCTCATCGAGCGGCTGCGCGACGCCGATCGCCGCAAGGATCAGTTTCTCGCCACCCTGGCGCACGAGCTGCGCAACCCCTTGGCGCCGATGCGAAACGCGGTGCATATTCTCAACATGAGCCCCGCGCTGCCGCCGCAACTGCAGTGGGTGCGAGGCGTGCTCGATCGGCAGATCGGGCAGATGGCGCGCTTGCTCGAAGATCTTTTCGATGTTTCGCGCATTGCATGCAACAAGCTCGAGCTTCGCCAAGCGCCCGTGCAACTGGCCGAGATCGTGCGCACCGCGCTCGAGACGAGCCGCCCGCTCATCGAGGCGAGCCATCATCAGCTGCACGTCAGTTTTCCGCCCGAGCCGATTTGGCTCGAGGCCGACGCCGTGCGGCTCGCGCAGGTGTTCGCGAATCTGCTCAACAATGCGTCGAAGTACACCGAAGCAGGCGGGCACATCGCGCTCACGGCGCATAGACAGGGCAATGAGGTCGTGATCTGCGTCAAAGATGACGGGATCGGCATCGAGCCTGAAGCGCTTCCCCATGTGTTCGAAATGTTCGCGCAGGCGAAACCCGCGCTCGAGCGCTCGCAAGGCGGATTGGGCATCGGCTTGTCGCTCGCCAAAGCGCTCGTCGAGCTTCACGGCGGGGCGATCGTTCATCGTGCGCCTGCCGCTCATGGAGGGCGTGCAAGCCGCCGAACCGGTGCGCGAGACCAGTGTGCTGCCGCAAGCCGACATGCATCGGATTTTGGTCGTCGATGACAACCGCGACAACGCCGACAGCCTGGCGATGATGCTGCGGCTGATGGGCACCGAAGTGGGCGCGGCTTACGATGGCGAGCAGGCCCTCGAGCTGGCTGCAACCAGGCAACCGCAAGTCATCCTGCTCGACATTGGCATACCGAGGCTCGACGGGTACGAGGTCTGCCGCCGCATTCGGCAGCAGTCGTGGGGCAAGGCGATCGTCATCATTGCACTCACCGGATGGGGACAGCAGGAGGATCGGGCACGAAGCCTCGAGGCG
>Ga0070741_10003745_pt1 | contig 36863 bp, 27 predicted proteins | sample Coa_R1_4_FD_66440 | JGI IMG/M metagenome (GOLD analysis project Ga0070741, IMG submission 66440) | Surface soil microbial communities from Centralia Pennsylvania, which are recovering from an underground coalmine fire - Coalmine... | ecosystem: Environmental > Terrestrial > Soil > Unclassified ... | reverse complement strand
CTTCTGCCGGATTGAGCGTGAGCTTGCGGCTTCGGACCGCCGCCTCTTCCGCATTGAAACCGGTATCGACGAGGATGTTGCGCCCCGCCCCCTGGATCAGCCAGACGAAATAGTCGAGATCGGACGCCGCGGTCTCGTGCGGATCGGGGGTGATGTAATTCATGTTGGGGGTGCGCGGCGACATCGTGGCGTAGCGGAGCGCATGGACTTCGTAGGTCGTTTCCATCGGTTCGGCTTCTTTTCTGTTTGACCCGCCGCAAGCAAGCCACCGCGGTGCCAAAAGGTCAAACCCCGAAATGTTCATGCCGTGTCGATCAAAAATGCCGCCCGCCATTGTGTCGCGGCAATGACATCGGCGGGCTTTATTTCCGCGACACGGTGAGGTTGAGCGATCGGCGCACGGGCCGGCGGCGACGGCTTCAAATAAATTTAGCTGCGCGGCAATTTGGCCGCTGTGCAGGCGGTTGACCCCCGTTCGCGAGCACGGTTTGATAATGCGATTTTCGTGAGCTAAAGTTGGCGGGCGCGCGAACCTGGGGATCGCCGCTTACTCCTTGAACCGATACAGAATTTGGCTGGACCAAAGCAGAATGAGTATCCGCCTTTCATTGCTGGCGCTTTTGGTGTGTTCGCTCGCCCCCCTTTTTCCTTCGGGTGCAGTTGCCGCCGACCGGTTTGCCCTCGTCATCGGCAACGCCAAATACCCTGATGCCGATGCCCCCCTGAAGGAACCGATCAATGATGCGCGGAGCATCGCCGACGAGCTCAAGCGTGACGGTTTCACCGTCGAGACCGGCGAGAATCTGAGCGGCGACGGCATGCGGAAGGCGTTCGAGCGGCTCTACAGCCACATCAAGCCGGGCAGCGTGGCGCTGGTTTTCTTCTCGGGTTACGGCATCCAGTCCAACCGCCAAAGCTTCATGATCCCGGTCGATGCCCAGATATGGACGGAGGCCGATGTCCGCCGCGATGGGCTCAGCCTCGAGACGGCGCTCGGTGAGATCAACAACCGCGGCGCCGGCGTCAAGATCGCGCTGATCGATGCCTCCCGGCGCAATCCATACGAGCGGCGGTTCCGCAGCTTCTCCGCCGGTCTTGCGCCGGTGATCGCCCCGAACGGCTCGCTGGTGATGTATTCGGCGGCCCTGAGCTCGGTGATGTCCGACAATGGCGGCGATCACAGCCTGTTCGTTCAGGAGCTGCTCAAGGAAATCCGGGTTCCCGACCTGATGGCGGAAGAGACACTCAACCGCACCCGTGTCGGCGTGACCCGGGCCTCACGCAGCGAGCAGGTGCCGTGGATTTCCTCGTCGCTGGCGGAAGACTTCTCCTTCATTCCGGGCGCCTCCGGCGCGCGGCCGGCAAACCCGCCGCCGCAACAACAGGCGACCGCCGAGACCCCGCTCCCGCCGGCACCGCGCGTCGACCCACCCGCACCGGCCAAAACGGACGTGGCAAAGACTGAAACGCCGAAAGCCGAACCGCCAAAGGTGGAGACGCCTTTACCGCAAAAGACCGACACCCCGGCGGCTCTGCCGCCGCCTGAGAAGCCGGCCGTTGCGGTGTTGCCGAGCAACGAGCCACCGGCCTCGCCGCCACCGCCCTCGCTCGCCGACGACCCGACCATCAAGGATCTGACGGCCAAGCTCCAGGACAATCCCGACGACGCCGGCGCGCTCTACCGGCGTGGCCAGGTTTATGCCAGCAAAGGCGCCTATGACCTCGCGATCAAGGATTTCGGCAACACGATCCGCCTCAACCCCAGGGATGTCGAAGCCTATAACAACCGGTGCTGGGTTCGCGCGGTCACCGGCGACTTGCAGCCCGCCTTGCGGGATTGCAACGAGGCGCTTCGGCTGCGTCCGAACTTCGTCGACGCCCTCGACAGCCGCGGGCTCGTCAACCTCAAGAGCGGATTGAACAAGAACGCGGTCGCCGATTTCGACGCCGCGCTGCGTATCAATCCGCGGCTGACCTCTTCATTATATGGACGCGGCCTGGCGCGGCAGCGCAGCGGTGCCGCGTCGGAGGGCGAAGTTGATATCAACAACGCGAAGGCCATGGACCCGAATATTGTCAAGGAATTTGCAAGCTACGGCATTCGGTAGAAACATCCGTAATTTCCATTAAAGCTCCGGCAGGCGGAGCATCTCGACTGAATCTCGTCCGAATGCGTCCTTAAAGGAGGACTGGCCATGTCATGGAATTCCGCAAGGCGTGTCGTCATCGCGATCGTTTCGCTGTTCGCAATTGGCACCGCACTCCCGTTTCATGCCGCCAAAGCGCAGGATATATCCGAGGATCAAATCCTCAAGGCGCTGACGCCGGAGAAGAAGCCCCTCACCCGCAGCCTGTCGATGGGGCCACCGGCGCAGGCGAATACGGCCTCCGATGCCGAAAGCAAATTCGTGCAATCGCTGCGCAACCGGCCGTCGCGTTCACTGTCGACCGGCGAACGCGAGCAGCTTGCCGCGATGGTCAAGGACAAGCCGAAGATCGATCTGGAGATCAACTTCGACTACAATTCCGACCGGATCAGCGCAAAGTCGCTTCCCTCGGTGCAGGCGCTCGGCCGCGCGCTCGCCAATCCCGAACTCAAGGGATCGACGTTCATCGTTGCCGGCCATACCGACGCTGTCGGCGGCGACGCCTACAATCAGGACCTGTCGGAACGCCGCGCCGATTCGATCAAGCGTTACCTGGTCGAGAAGGCCGGCATTGCCGGCGCCGACCTCATCACCGTCGGCTACGGCAAGACCAAACTGAAGGATCCCGATCATCCGACGGCGGAAGTGAATCGCCGCGTGCAGGTCGTCAACGCTGAAAACAAGACGACCGCCTCGAAGTGATTGGACGGCTGACGAAGGAGCGCCGAGCCCGGCAATGAACGTTTCCCAGTATCTCAAGCCTGCGCTGGCGGTTGCATTTTTCATTCTCCTCGGGGCCGGCTGGTACGCCTTCGAGCATCGCTCGCGTGCTGAGGAGAAGGAAACGACCGCCAAGGCGCTGGTCGTCGTCACAAAATCCATCAACGCCTGCTTTTCCGATCTGGTGCGGGTGACCGGATTTGTGGTGCCGCGCCGCGAAGCCGTGGCGGGAGTCGACCAGGAGGGATCAAAGGTCACTGAAGTGCTGGTCCGCGACGGTGAGACCGTTGCCGATAATCAGGAGCTGGCGCGGCTGACCCCGCCGCCGGGAGCGAATGCTGCGCGTGGCCCGGTCTCTTTGCGCGCACCGGCCGCAGGCCTCGTCACCCAGGTCAACACCATTGCCGGCGCCCCCGCCTCGCCGCAGGCCGGACCGATGTTCCGTATCGCCGTCAACAGCGAAATCGATCTCGACGCCGAAGTGCCCGCGGTTCACATGATGAAGTTGAGCCCAGGCGCCAATGCACGGATCAGCCGGGAGAACGGCCCCGACATCATCGGACGCGTGCGGCAGGTGCTACCGCAGATCGATCGCAACACCCAGCTCGGCCATGTCCGGATCACGCTCCCCGGCAATTCCGACCTCAAGATCGGCATGTTCGCCCAGGCCAGCATCGACGCCAAGCGGAGCTGCGGGGTGGCGATCCCGCGCACCGCAATCGACCACCTCACCGTTCAGGTGGTCAAAGGCAATACGGTGGAGACGCGGAAAGTCCGCGTAGGCCTCGTATCCGACACCTCAACGGAAATCCTGGAAGGCCTCGACGTCGGCGAAGTCGTCGTCGCCGACGCCGGCTCTTCACTTCATGACGGCGACCAGATCAAGACGGTGTTCGCCGAGGACCTCGATCGGACGCAGGTACGCTGATGGCTCTCAATATCTCGGCATGGTCGATCCGCCACCCGCTTCCATCCGTCGTCTTTTCGATCATCCTCTTGGTATTGGGCTGGATCAGTTTCACCAAGCTTGCAGTCACGCGGCTGCCGAGCGCCGATATTCCGGTGATTTCGGTTGCGGTCTCGCAGTTTGGCGCAGCGCCTGCCGAACTTGAAGCGCAGGTCACCAAAACCATCGAAGACGGCGTGTCGGGCGTCGAGGGCGTCAGGCACATCTCGTCGTCGATCACCGACGGCCTGTCAGTAACCACGATCCAGTTTGCGCTCGAAACCAACACCGACCGCGCCCTCAACGATGTCAAGGACGCCGTCACACGCGTGCGCGCCAACCTGCCGCAAAATGTCAACGAGCCTCTGATCCAGCGCGTCGACGTCATCGGCTTGCCGATCGTCACTTATGCGGCGATTTCGCCCGGCAAGACGCCCGAGCAACTGTCCTATTTCGTCGACGACGTGGTGAAACGCGCGCTGCAAGGCGTGCGCAACGTCGCGCAAGTCGAGCGCATCGGCGGCGTCGAGCGCGAAATTCTCGTCTCGCTCGATCCAGATCGCCTGCAGGCCGCAGGGCTTACCGCCGTCGACGTCTCGCGTCGCCTGCGCGGCACCAATGTCGATCTCGCCGGCGGGCGGGCGGAAATCGGCAAGAACGATCAGGCCATTCGTACACTTGCCGGCGCCAAGACACTCAACGAGCTCGCCGGAACCATGATCAGCCTGCCGACCGGCGGCGAAGTCCGGCTCGACGATCTCGGCACCGTGACCGACACCATCGCCGACCGAAGGACGTTCGCGCGCTTCAACGGCGAGCCGGTGGTGGCGCTCGGCATCAAGCGTTCGAAGGGCGCGAGCGATGTGGTGGTCGCGGCCGCGGTGCAGAAGCGCATCGACGCGCTGAAGATCGCCCACCCCGAAGTCGACCTCAAGCTGATCGACACCTCGGTCGAATACACCAAGGGTAATTACGAGGCGGCGATCTCGACCCTGTTCGAGGGCGCCATCCTCGCCGTCATCATCGTGCTGCTATTCCTGCGCGACATCCGCGCCACCATCATCGCCGCGATCTCATTGCCGCTGTCGATCTTCCCGGCGTTCTGGGCCATGGATCTTCTCGGCTTCTCGCTCAACCTCGTCAGCTTCCTCGCCATCACGCTATCGACCGGTATTCTCGTCGACGACGCGATCGTCGAGATCGAGAACATCGTCCGTCACATGCGGATGGGCAAGTCGCCTTATCGCGCGGCGCTGGAAGCCGCCGACGAAATCGGCCTCGCCGTGATCGCGATCTCGCTCACGATCATCGCGATCTTTGCACCCGCCAGCTTCATGTCGGGTATCGCCGGGCAGTTCTTCAAGCAGTTCGGCATCACGGTGTCGGTGCAGGTGTTCTTCTCGCTGCTTGCCGCGCGCTTTGTCACGCCGGTGCTGGCCGCCTATTTCCTGAAAGACCATCCGCACGACGATCCGCCGCCCGGCCGCGTGCTGCAGACCTATACGAGGCTCGTGACCTGGTCGGTGAAGCACTACTTCGTCACGGTCTTGATCGGCTTTGGCATCTTCGCCGCATCGATCTGGAGCATCACGCTATTGCCGCAGGGCTTCCTGCCGGCGCAGGACACCGCGCGCTCGCTGCTTGCGATGGAGCTGCCGCCGGGCTCGCAGCTTGCCTACACCGAAAAAGTCACCGAGCAGATCGTGGCGCGCCTGCGCAAGCGACCCGAGGTGCGAAGCGTGTTCGTCGATGGCGGCCGGGTCCCACCCGGCACTTTCGAGGTGCGCCGCGCGGCGCTGATCATCAACTACACGCCGAAAACCGAGCGCAAGATCACCCAGCGCGAGCTCGAGCTTTCGATCAGCAAGGAACTCGAAAACGTTCCCGATATCCGGTTCTGGTTCCTCGACGAAAACGGCTTGCGCGCGATCTCGCTCGTCGTCACCGGCGCCGATAGCAATATCGTCAGCAACGTTGCGAGCGAACTCGCCAACCAGATGAAGCGAATTCCGCTGATCGCCAACGTGATCTCCGAAACCTCGCTCGACCGGCCGGAGCTTCGCATTCAGCCGCGCGCCGACCTCGCAGCGCGTCTCGGCGTTTCCACCGAGAGCTTGTCGGAGACCATCCGCGTCGCGACCATCGGCGACGTTGGGCCTGCGCTCGCCAAGTTCGACGCCGGTGACCGCCAGGTGCCGATCCGGGTGCAGCTCGAGGACAATGCCCGCGGCGATTTGCAGACGCTCGAGCAGCTGCGCGTTCCGCTCGGCGGCGGACGCGGCGGCGTGCCGTTGTCTGTCGTCGCCGACATCAAGCTCGACCAGGGGCCGACCAGCATCAACCGCTATGACCGCGAGCGGCAGGCAACGGTTGCCGCCGATCTCGTCGGCACCGCCGCGCTTGGCGATGCCACGAGGAAGATCTATGAGCTGCCGGTGATGAAGAGCCTGCCCAAGGGAGTGAGGGTCAGCCCCTCCGGCGACGCTGAAAGCCTCAACGAATTGTCGGCCGGCTTTGCCACCGCCATCACCGCGGGGCTGATGATGGTCTACGCGGTGTTGGTGCTGCTGTTCGGCACGTTCCTGCAACCGATCACGATCCTGTTCTCACTGCCGCTTTCGATCGGCGGCGCGATCGCGGCCCTGCTCGTGACCGGAAAGCAGCTGACGACACCGGTCTGGATCGGCATCCTGATGCTGATGGGCATCGTCACCAAGAACGCCATCATGCTGGTGGAATTCGCGGTGGAATCCATGCGCGACGGCAAGCCGCGCGAATTTGCCATCATCGATGCCGGCATCAAGCGCGCCCGCCCCATCGTGATGACCACGATCGCGATGGCTGCCGGCATGATGCCTTCGGCGCTGGCGTTCGGCGCCGGCGGCGAGTTCCGTTCGCCGATGGCGCTTGCCGTGATCGGCGGCCTGATCTTTTCAACCATCCTGTCGCTGGTGTTCGTGCCGGCGATGTTCATGGTGATGGACGACGTCGGCACGCTGATCTGGCGCTTCACCAAGAACCTGGTTGCCTCCGGCGATCATGGCGCCGACGAAACCGGAGAACACAAGCCGCCACCGGCCGCCCTGCATTCGCCGGCCGCGGAGTGAAACCGATCAAAAAGCCGCCAATCGGCACTACTGGTCGCGCGCCAGCGCGGTGAGCTTTTTCATGTTGTTCAAGAGAATGCGCCCGCGCTGCAAATCGAGAATCCCGTCCTTGCGCCAGAGCTGCAATTGACGGTTGACGCTCTCGCGCGCCGCGCCGACGAAGACGCCGAGCTGCTCCTGCGAAATATGCACTTCGGATCCGAAATCGGAGGCGAGTGCACAAAGCCGCCGGGCGAGACGGACCGGCAACGGTTGCAACACCGATTCCTCCATCCGCTCGCTCATCCAGCGGATGCGCTGGCACAAGAGCATGATCAGCTTGACCGCGACCTTCGGCTCGCGTTCGAGGAAACCTAAAAAATCCTCCCGCCGCAGCACAAAAAGTTCGGTCGGCTCGCCAGCCGCGGCATCGGCGGTGCGGCTCTCACCGTCGAGCACCGCGACTTCGCCGAACAGATCGCCGGGCCCCAAAAAATTCAGGGTCAGCCGGCTGCCATCGGAGGCGCCGGTCTCGATCCGGATCTGACCGCGGCGGACCCCGAACAGGGCATCGCCGGCGTCGCCTTTCTGGAACAGCGTCTCGCCCGCATCGAGATGCTGCGTATGGCAGAGCGCGGCGAGCCGCTGCAATTCCTCGGCGCCGATATCCGAAAACATCGGATTCATCTTCAAAATAACCGCAAATTCGGTCTGTTTGCTCATCGCAATGCTTTCGAATAACCGCCCACGATCGGCAGGCGGGTTCAATCAGCCGGAACTGTGTCATAAGTCACATATCTTTGCAGCACCCGATGGTTACTTTTGCTGGCTTTGGGCGTCTTTCCCTTTCCGGGATAGGCTTTGCGGAAACGACCGGGACGAAGCCAAACCGGCTGAGGGCGATCCGCCGATCTGGAAGACCGACATGAAAGCCTTGAAAATCACTGGCGGGGTTATCGCAGCGTTGATCATTGTAGCGGCGGCGCTTCTCGTGATCGGGATGCCCGTGGGCTTCCTGACTTCGGCCATTGAGAAGCGGGTCGAGCGCGAAACCGGCTATCACCTGGTGGTCAAAGGTTCGACCAGCATCGGACTGTGGCCGTCGTTCAACGTCACAATGAGCGACGTGACGCTGGAGGCACCGAACGACCGCGACCCCGGCCAACACTTTTCCGCCGGCAGCGTCCAGGCCGACATGCGGCTTTCGAGCCTTTGGTCCGGCAAGCCTGAGATCACCGAGCTTGTAGTCAACCGACCAACGGTCAGCCTCCCACTGCGGCGTGAGCGGCGGCCCGTGGCCAAGGCAAATTCCGCCGCGCCTGATGCAACGCCCGCTTCTAGCCTGCCCTCCATCAACCGCATCACCGTCACCGACGGCACTGTCACGTTTTTCAACACCCACGACCACGTGGAAAATCACCTCGAAGCCATCAACGCCCACGCGACCATCGGCGCTGACCGTCACGTCAGCCTTGATGGCAGCGCGCGCGCCGGCGGCCATCCGCTGACCTTCAACGTCAAGGCCGCGATGCCCGACCCATCGCAGCAACGGCAGACCATTCCCGCGGAAATCTCGCTCGATGCGCCCAGCCTGTTGCAGGCGAAACTCACGAGCAAGGCCGATATCCGGCTGAACGGCAGCCTCGTGATGCTCAACGGTCTCTCCGGTGCGATCGGCGACGGCGCCTTTGACGGCTGGGCCTCGGTCGATTTCGCCACCAAGCCGCTGGTCAAACTCGATCTCGACTTCCGCCGGCTCGATGTCGCGACCGCGGCCCCACAGGCAAACCCGCAAAGCACGACCGCCGCGGCCTGGAGCCGTGATCCCATCGATCTCGCCGGGCTCAACTATGTCGATGCGCAGGTCCGCCTCTCGGCCACCGAGCTCAATCTCGGAAGTAGCCATTTTGCCCCCGTGGCACTCGACGCATCGCTCGCAAGCGGCCAGCTTAAAGGCTCTTTCACGAAAGTCGGCGCGTATGGCGGCGAAGCCAACGGCACCGTCAACATCGACGTTTCGCTCGATACGCCGGTCTACGCGCTTCACAGCGAGCTTGCCGGCGTACGCGCGCTGCCGCTCCTGAGCAGCGCCGCCGGCTTCGACAAGCTTGACGGCAAGCTGCAAGCGAAGATCGACGTGCGCTCCAACGGCCAAAGCCAGCAAGCGATCATGTCGAATCTCTCCGGCAACGTCGTTGCGACTTTTCAGGACGGCGCGATCCGCGGCCTCAACGTCGCGCAGATGATCCGCTCGCTGACATCGAGCACGTTGTCCGGCTGGCAGGAGAGCCAGGAACAATCGACCGATCTGACCCAGCTTTCCGCTTCGTTCCAGATCGACAAGGGACAGGCGAAGACGGCCGATCTCAATCTGGTTGGACCTCTGGTCAAGATGACGGGCGCAGGCACCGTCGATCTCGGCGCACAGACACTGGCCTTGCGGGTCGAACCGAAACTGGTGATGACCACCGAAGGCCAGGGGCGCGCGAACGACCCGGTTGGGTTCGGCATTCCCGTCGTCATCGACGGGCCGTGGGCGAGCCCTCGCATCTATCCTGACGTCGCCGGCATCCTCGACAATCCGGATGCGGCCTATGCCAAGCTCAAGCAGATCGGCGCGGGCCTGTTCGCGCCGGGCGAGCCGGGCAGCGGCGGTCAGGCTGGCGGCAATGGCCAGGCCGATTCGCTTGGCGCGACCATCGGCAACCTGTTGCAGGGTCTGGGCGTCGGCCAAGGCGGAAACAATGGCCGGAACAACCAAACCTCCCCGTCGCCGAACGGGTCTAACCAAAGCGGTCCTGCCCAGCCGGACCAAAGCGGTGGCCCGATCAACAACATGCTGAAGCAGTTCCTCGGCCGCTAGGCGATTAACCAAGCGCATTCCTGTGCCTTGGCCCGGCGTGGCGGCTAACCATGCCGCCCGGCGCTGGCTCGGCCTGCCCTCGAAACGTGCTAGAGAAGGGCGGCTGAAACCAGCCCTCCTCTCTTGGGTGATCTCTTGGGTGAGGCGGGCACGAGGGTCTGGATGATCGGGGCAAAGGGCAAGAGCTGGCTCTCGGGAGGCCTGTTCGCCAAATACGTTGCGGCGCTGGTCGGCCTCGTCGTGTTCGTGCTCGCTGTCAACGGCGCGACCGAAGCCTGGATCAACTACCGCGCGACCCGCGCCGCGCACATCGATGTGATGGGCGAGCGGGCGGAAGCGACCGCGGGCCGGATCGAGCAATCGATCGCCGAACTGGAACGGCAGATCAGCTGGGTGACGCGGGCGAGCGTCGTGAAGCTCGAGGATCACCGCGCCGACTACGCCCAGCTGCTCAACCAGGTGCCGGCGATCCATCAACTGACTTTGCTTGACGGCTATGGCCGCGAAAAACTGCGGCTGTCGCGCACGTCGATCGCGATCGGCTCCGGCGCCGACTTCTCCCGCGACGTCCGCTTTACCGAGACACGCGGCAACAGCGTCGCCTACGCGCCGGCGACGTTCCGCGATTCCAGTCCCGTCATGTCGATCTCGGTGTCGCATTCCGGCTTCAACGCCGACATCACCGTCGCCGATATCGACCTGCGTTTCCTGTCCGATTTTCTCGGCGAAGGCCAGATCGGACGATCGAGTACGGCCTATGTGGTCGACACCCATGGCGAGGTGCTGGCGCGCTCCAGCCGCGGACCCGAGATCGGCAAATCGCTGATCAACCTGCCGCAGGTCGAAGCCGCCTTGAAAACGGAGGGGATCACCTCCGACACGGGCGCGGATGTCGAGGGAAATTCCGTGCTGTCGACGTCGCGGGCGCTGCCCAGGCTCGGCTGGCGCGTCTTCTTCGAACAGCCGACCGCGCAGGCGCTGGCGCCGATCCGCGACCAGCTGGCGCGCGGCGCGCTCTTGATTGCGCTGGGTCTCATTGTCGCCAGCCTCGCGGGCACGGTGCTGGCGCGCCGCATGCTGATTCCGATCACGGCGCTGCGGCGTGGCGCGCGGCGGCTCGGCGAGGGCGATTTCGATCATCGCATCGAGGTGAAGACCGGCGACGAGCTGGAAGAACTCGCGGGCCAGTTCAACAACATGGCCGGCCGGTTGCAGGAGACCTATGCCGGTCTCGAGACCAAAGTGCAGGAGCGCACCCGCGATCTCGCGCAATCGATGAACGAACTGTCGGCCGCGCATTCCACGGTGCAACAGCAGGCCGCAAAACTCGAGGCGCAGACCGAGCAGCTGAAGGACTGGAACAAGTCGCTGGAGGATCGCGTGCAGACACAGCTCGCCGAGATCGAGCGCATCCGCAAGCTCGAACGTTTCCTTGCGCCGCAGGTGGCGCAACTGATCGCCTCTTCCGATGGCAACAATTCGCTGCTCGACAGCCATCGCCGCGAAGTGACTGTCGTGTTCTGCGACCTGCGCGGCTTTACCGCGTTCACGGAAGCGACCGAGCCCGAAGAAGCCATGAACGTGCTGCGTGAGTATCACGACGCACTCGGCGAACTGACCTTCAAATATGAAGGCACGCTCGATCACTACGCCGGCGACGGCGTCATGGTGCTGTTCAATGCGCCGATCCAGTTTGCCGACCACACCAGGCGCGCGGTGCAGATGGCGGTGGAGATGCGCGATGCCATCGGCGCGCTGACGGTGCGCTGGCGCAACCGCGGACACAACCTCGGATTTGGCGTCGGCATCGCGCACGGCTACGCGACGATCGGCATGGTCGGCTTCGAGCACCGGCTGGAATACAGCGCGATCGGCAGCGTCACCAACCTCGCCTCGCGGCTGTGCGACGAGGCCAAGGCGGGCCAGATCGTGGTGAGCCGCCGCGTCTTCGGCATCGTCGAGCCGTTCGTCGAGGGACGACCGATCGACGACCTGCAGCTCAAGGGTTTCAATCATCCGGTTCTTGCAGCGGAGATCCTGCGCTGGCGGGATGAGGCGGAGGTTGCGGAGGCGGAAGCGCCTGCCGAGCCGACTGCGAGACAGGCGAAGCAGTAGAAATTGTCCGTCATTCCGGGGCGATGCGAAGCATCGAACTAAGGTGCGCAATTGCGCACCTGAGAATCTCGAGATTCCGGGTCTGGTCCTTCGGACCATCCCGGAATGACCGGGTTAGCAAGACCGGCTTCACTGATTCAATTTTCAAACAGCCACTCACGCACACGCCCGCATTCCCGCGGCGCAAACCACGCCCGGAGTATGCGCAGAATCTCCGCCCTCAATCACAAAGAAGGCGTGGGGAATGCCGGGTGCTCATCGCACCCGCAGCCTCGCGTGGAAAACAAAAACACGCGAGTTAGTCACCACAGGTCCGCCGAGATCACCCGGCATTCCCGCACGCGAATGGTTTTAACGGTTTCCTTCGTGCTCTCCCTGGTGATCGGGCTTTCTTGTCACCATCCTCAGGTCGCGATGCGCGAGCATCGTCACCGAGTTGACATCAGCGTCGAGATGCCAGGACCACACGACTTCGCCGTCCGCAAAGGCTGCGCCCGTCTTGCGCCGCCAAAGCGTCCACCGCATCCCGACCCAACGTAACGTGACGATCGCGAAACGCCCCTCATGTGGGCCGGGACGGGGCGAGCTTCTAAAGATGATTTGCCCGTCGGGGTGAGCGAAATATTTTTCGCGGAGGGGGTGGACAGGAGCGCGAAGCAGCACGAGTCTTTCGAAGAAAGTTGTCGACCACACGGATTACGCAACGACCATTGGACAGTTACATGCAAAGCGAGTGGGCCAAACCGCGCGAATATTCGTTTACGAATGCAGCTGGAAAAGTGTTTTACGAGATTGCCTACTCACGCCAAGACGTGAACACGTTCGCTAAGATGCACAAGGCGACCCGCTATCAGCCGACGAACTACCCAGATGAAACTATCTTAGATTACTCCAAAAAATCGCCCTTCGTCGATTGAAGTAATACCGACTACTCTTGTTTAAGAAAATGAGGCGCGCCAAGTATCGGGACGCAGGTGGAGCACTTTATCCAGCGGAGGAACTACTTGAAAGATACGCGGCTTCTGAACGAACGAGTGCACTCGGTACAAGCGCCATGATTCCGCAGACGCGGCAGCCCTTTGACGTTCATTTTCAGAGAGAAAGAAAGGCGTTCTCGCTGCTCCATTCGTCGTTTTGACTTCTATAAGTCGCTCTCGACCGTCTGGTTCGAAGGATAGGATATCGTACCCCGCACCGTCGCCGTCCTCCGCCGAGACCCATCTCACCCTTTTCAAAAGATCCGGCCGCTGGAATTTCTCAAGTCGCTTCTTTTCTACCGCCAATACAAATTCTTCGCCCGCTCGTCCTAACGACCGGTTGCGCAGATCACGCTCTGCAGCATCGAACTTCCTAACAAGCCGCTCAAGTTGCCAAGGCCTATCGGACGGTGGCTGCAATCCCGGCGCGTCCACAAACGTACCAACGTCATCAGAAACCGCGAGTACTTTTGGGGGAAGTTGTTCATAAGCACTCTCGTCATTCGAAAAAACATATCGGTCGATCGCGTCAAAAATCGACGCCTGATAATTTCTCTTCGGCTTGTAGCCGATGATCCACGGCAGTCCCATCTCTTCCAAGACAGCCGATATATTCTGATGTTTGAACTCAACCGATCGATGCGTCCGCCCGATCTGTTTCATCAGAACGGCGCTGTGGTGAGATTTGACATACGGTTGCTGAGAGAGTTCTGCCCTTAGCATAGAAAAGTAGTCGGCAACGATGGCATCTAGCTCATCATCATTCCAAGGTCTGCCAATCTTCTCTTCGTCAACCATGCCCACAAAATGCGTTGAAGCCTTTACTATCTATCCGAGTCCTTCCAACGCCGCGATATCTTATACCTACATTTCAAAGTTGGCTTGGCCTCCCCCGCCCCCTCTGCTATCCGTGGTCTCTGAAACTTACGGGACCGCCGATGAGTAGCGCCGCCTCACGAACCCGCTTCCTCCTCTCTACCGCCCTCCTTTACTTCGCTATCGCCGCAGCCTCCCCCACCCTCGCCGCGGACAATCCGGCCGCGAAGGACGCCCCGCAAGGCGCGACGGTCACGGTGCTGAAGGCGACGAAATACTGCTTTCCCAATGTGGTCGAGGCGTTCGGCGTCCTGATCCCGCGCGAAGAGACGGCGGTGCGCCCCGACCGGCCCGGCCTAAGGGTCACGGAAATCATGGCGGAGCCCGGCGACACCGTCACCGCGGGGCAAAACCTGGCGCGGCTCGCCATGCCCGAAGGTGGCACCCTCATGGTCACGGCCCCGGTCGCGGGCCTGGTGCTGAGCTCGACCGCGACCATCGGCGCGCTGGCCTCGCCGCGCGGCGAGACGCTGTTCTCCATCATCGCGCGCAACGAATTCGACCTGGTCGCGATGGTGCCGACCGAGAACCTGTCCAAGGTCGCCGTCAACCAGCCGGCGCGCGTCAAGATCGTCGGCGGCGGCGAGGTCGACGGCAAGGTGCGCCGCGTCGCCGCGACCGTCGAGCCCAACACCCAGCTTGGCCAGGTGTTCATCGGCATCACCACCAATCGCAAGCTGTTCGTCAATTCAAGTGGCCGCGCGATGATCACGACAGGAAAAAGCTGCGGCGTTTCGGTGCCGCTGACGGCCGTGCTCTATGGCACCGCCGGCACGGTGGTGCAGGTGGTGCGGCGGGCGCGGATCGAGACCAAGCGCGTGGAAACGGGCCTGATGTCCGGCGGGCAGATCGAAATCCGCGAAGGCCTCGCCGAGGGCGACATCGTGGTGGCCCGCGCCGGGGCGCTGCTGCGCGAAGGCGATCCGGTGCGACCGGTGACCGAGGCGGCTGCGGAAGGGAAGTAGGAGGAACCTCGTCATTCCGGACGACGCGAAGCGGCGATCCGGAATCTCGAGATTCTCAGGTGCGCAAGTGCGCACCATAGTTCGCACCTAGCGGTGCGCCCCGGAATGACGAAGGATGGGTCGGCGATTCAACCGGGAAGCCGCAGCATAGGCGACGAGCGCAAGTGCGCTCGCGCCGGGGTCCCGGCGTTCGCCGGGACGACAGCATCAGTAATTACCGCGTCTTGTGAGACGCGTTGGCGTCCTGCCCCGCATTGAGGCTGACCTCTTCGAGCAGCGTCGAAGAGACCGACGGCACCTGGGCGCCGTCGGAGGCGCGCGAGATCGCAATGCGGGTCTGATTGAACATGGCTTCCGCAGCCCGCGCCTGATCGGGGTTCTTCGTTTCGATATGGCTGAGCAGTTCCGTCACCAGCACCGAATTCGCGCCGGTGGAATCATCAGCGACCGCGCCGGGCGAGGCCGAGGTGAGCAGCAGCGCATTGTCAGGCAGGGTGATCGGGGCGAGGCCATGCGAGAAGGTGCGGAAGCGGCGCTCGTAAGGATTGCGGCGCGAGGCGTCGAGCACGACGATCTTGGCGGAGGCGCCAAAATCCTTGGCCGCATCGAGCACGGACTCGACGCTGACGCCTGAGCGGCGGACGTCGGCTTCCTTCCAGATCGTGGCATCGACCGGGATCATGAAACTCTCGCGGCCGACCTGGATGCCGTAGCCGCCGAAGAACAGCATCACCACCGAATCGGCGCGAACCTTCGACTTCAGCCGGGCGACGGCGCGGGTCATGTCGTCATGGGTGGCGTCTTCGATGGCATCGACGTCAAAACCCTCATGACGGAGCGCCGCGGTGAGGGCGCGGGCATCGTTGATCGGTTGGGCGAGCGGGGTGTTGGCGTCGGGATAATGACCGTTGCCGATGACGAGCGCGATCCGGGACGGTACCTTGGCGGCACTATCGGCCTGCTCGGCGGCGACCGCCTTGGCGGCATCCGCCGTGCGCTTGTTCAGCGCGGCATGGGCCCCGATGGCCAGCGACACCGTACCGATCAGCGCCGCCGCAATGGCGAGCGAACGGCGGGACCTGCCGGGTCGGAAAAACTGGCCAAAAACATTCATCAGGCGTCTCACTCCGCAATCACACTCGATCTTTTGATTGAGCTTTCGAAAAACCGGATTCCACTTTTTGGGATTAGGCCCGGTCGCGCGCAATTTGGTCGCGCCAGATGCTCTTTTGGTTTCTCGGAATGGGCCGCGTTTGATGTCCAAATATGATCAATTTGCGGCACCGCAACAAACAAACCCTTAACCCGTTAGGTAACCTGGCCGCAACCTTATTTGTCCCTTAACGGGAACCCCTCGCTCCAGTTCCGTGACGCTTGTCACACAAAAAACCTCTTTTTTGCGCCACTTTATGCGGCGCGCATTTCCTTGAAATTGCTGCATCTTTCGTGCCAATGCTCGGGGGAACTAGGAAATTGGAGGAGGAACGGCGCGAAATGACCCGTTTTCGCCGGGGCCCCAGAACACGCGCGGTTCCGCGTGGAAAGAAAATGTGATGGCGTTTCATGAGATGGCCGCGGCCGCCTGCCGCGCGCTGACGGCGAAAAAGGACGGCCCCTCGCTCTACGATATCTGCGATCCCCTGCTCGCCAATGGCGCGGGGAATGGCGCAAGCGGCGAGGCGCATCTCGCCAAATTCTACCGCACCGCGCTTGGCAATCCGGCCTTGCGGCCGCTGCTCCGCCGGAGCGGGCTCACCGAGCTGAACGACCCCTCCCGGCTCGACGCGTTGCGCCAAGCCTTGATCCGGGCCCGCGACGACGAGACGCCGGACTGGGCCGCGATCGGGGCGCCGGTCGCTCGCCTGCTCGATACGGTCGAACTGCACCACCCCCGGCCAAAACCCCTCGCCGTAGCGGATGCCGCGCCGCCAAGCCTTGCCGACATCGCGCGCGTCATCCGCGCCTGCGGCGCGCATCTGCTGCGCTCGTACCAAAAGAACGGCTTCATTCCGGGCTACGCGGCCTTCAACCTGATCGGCGATCCCGACATGCGCGGCCGCGAATTCATGGCGGCGCTCACGGGGCTCGATGCGCGCGGCTACAAGAACTCGACGCTGCTGTTCAATCTCGCGCGCGTCTTCATCGCGCGCTCCCCCGCGCGCGATCTGATCAATCCACCCTGGAAAGGCATCGCCGAGCCGATGTGGCAGCCGATGCAGATCCGTCATCGCTCGGCCTATTACGATGCGTTTTACATCGAGGCGCTCTTGAGCTTCGTCGAGAGCGGGCTTGCCTCCGCGGAGGAGAATGCTTCGGCACGGCGTGCGATCTCTGACATGGCCGAGTACTGCCTCGGACCAAGCCGCGAACAGGTCCGCGGGGTCGACGGGCGCGCCTTCGATGTCGTCACCGCGATTGCGCCCGCGCCGCATCCGCGCTTTTCGCGCTTCTTCGCCGGGATCAAGCAGACGCTCGGCTTCGGCCTCTACGTGCCGGATTGCGACACCACGGCGTGCTCATTCTCAGCGGCGCTGCAAGCCGGGTCGAACGATCCGATGCTGGACCAGCCGCTTCCGGACTTTTACAGCGGATATCAGGTCAAGGCCGGCGCCAACGCGCCCAAGGTCACGGTCGCGATCAACGATCACATCGACTATGACGGCGCCATCGTTACCTGGATCGACAACATCAACGGCGATCGCCCCTACGGCAACGATCTCGATCCCACGCTCAATCTCGACGTCCTCGAAGTCAGCTTTCGCAATTTTGCGCGCTGGAAGATCGCATCGACGCCGGCCCGCCTCGAGCTCCTGCACGGCATCGTCAGGTTCCAGCGCAATCTTGCCGCAAGCGGCGCGTTCGCCGAGCCGCGCTCGCACATCTACTATCTGCCGGAGCTTTACTGCGCCTATTTCGGCCGTTGCTACGCGGCCTTCATGGCGCTGCCATCAGATGCGCGGCAGGCGATCGATCCCGACGGCGCGTTCGATTTTATTCGAACGCGCGTGCTCGCTTATGTGCAGGACGATCTGATCGCAAACGAGATGAACCCGTTCGACGCCGCGCTGGCGCTGATCGCACTCGGGCACCTGAAAGCAGAGACCTCGGCCTTCGCGCCGGCGCTCGCTTGCATTGTCAGTCATCTCGGTGAAGGCGGCCGGCACGGACCGTTCAAGGCCTATGAGTGGAACAAGATGAAGACCCCGACCCGCATTCTCGTCGGCGGCCCGGAAGTCACGTCGGCCTTTGTGCTGATGGGCCTGTCACTCGCGCACAAAGCGCTTACCCACAAGAGCAGCTAGCGCCGGGAACCCGTGCACGCGAGAACCCACTGGCGTTCCAGCCAGATCCGCATCACAATCGGCCGCAGTCATAATTTCCTATTTTTGAACGGGCCTTTTCACATGCGTCTGAAATTCCTGTTCGCGATGATTGCGCTTTTGCTGCCCGCGTTCGCGCAGGCCGCCGACATCAGCGGCGCGGCGAAGGTCCGCGAGGGCGATACCGTCGTGATCGGAGCCAATCGAGTTCGTCTTGGCGGCATCGATGCGCCCTCGGTCGACCAGCTTTGCCTCAACAACAAAGGCGAGCGCTGGACCTGCGGCGTCGCGGCGCGCGACGAACTGATCAAGCACACAGAGAACAAGACGTGGACCTGTCATCCAGGCACAGCCGCCGACCGTCGCGGCCGGATCGTGGCGCGATGCGACGTCGACGGCGAGGACATCCAGAAATGGATGGTGCGGAGCGGCTGGGCGCTGTCTTACGCGCGGTTCTCTCACGACTATGACGAGGACGAGAAAGCGGCGCGCGAGGCCAAGGCCGGCATGTGGCAGGGCGCGTTCATCGCGCCCTGGGATTGGCGGGTCCGCAACAAGAAGACGCCCATCCTCGGCGCCACCAAGCCGCCGGAAAGCGCGCATGCCATCCTGCTGGCGTCGGCCTCAGGGCCAGTCGCGCCGTCACCCGAATGCACCATCAAGGGCAACGTCAATCATGCCGGCGAGTGCATCTATCACAAGCCGACCAGCCGCTGGTACGCCCGGATCGAGATGAAGATCGCCAAAGGCACGCGCTGGTTCTGTTCGGTCGAGGAGGCCGAGGCCGCCGGCTGCCGCGAGACGAGGCGATAGTCTTACTGCATTAAGGTCCTCATGGTGAGGAGGCGCAGCACCCGAGCAGATCGAGCGCTTGCGAGGTCGTCGCGAACGGTGCCAAAGTAAAATGCGCCGTCACTGGACGGCGCTTGGCGTCGCCAGGAGAACCATGAGGCCACCAGCGTGGCCTACATCCTTCGAGACGCGCGCAAGCGCGCTCCTCAGGATGAGGGGTTAGCGCGGATGAAGCGTGATTTCTGATTTACTGTTCGGAACGGAAACGCCGTGGCGGTTTTCTTTGTCATCATCCCGTCCGATCATCCGCATGCGCGGCTCGAGAACAGCCTGCTCGGCGCGCTGACGGTCGTCTTGGCCTACACCGTGCTGGCCTATCTGGCGCTGCCGGCGTTGTGGCGTCATTACGAGCATCAGCGCGGTCTTGCCGATTTGCCGATGGTGACGCGCACCGCGCAAGACATTCCCGGCGATCCCATCAATGTCGGATTGATCGGCGACCAGCGCGACGTGCTCTGCGCCATGCGGGCCGCCGGCTGGTATCCGGCCGATCCGGTGACGGCGCGGACAGCCGTCGAGATCGCCGGCAGCGTGCTGCTCGACCGCCCCTATCCTCATGCGCCGGTCAGCCCGCTATACTATCTCGGCAGGCGCGAGGATCTCGCCTTCGAGAAGCCGGACGGCAAGAGCGCCGATCGCCGCCATCATGTGCGATTCTGGAAGGTGCTGGACGAGGGCGAGGAGAAGCGCCCGGTCTGGCTTGGCGCCGCCACCTTCGATCGCGGCGTCGGCGTCAGCCACTACACCGGCGCTATCACCCACCACATCGCAGCCGACATCGATGCCGAGCGAAGCTTGCTCGCCTCCGATCTCGAGATTGCGGAGATGGTGGATGCCAGATATCAGGTGACCGGTGTCGGCGTGACGCTCACCGGGCGCAACGGCGGCGGCGATTCCTATTTCACCGACGGCGAGGTGTGGATCTTGCGGCTGGTCGTGGCGTGCCAAAAGAGAACAACGCCTGCGGACATCATTCCGAGCCCGCCTGCGACCGAACTGAAGGACCAGATCTGGCATGCGGTCGCCAATGCGCTGGCGAAATAAGGGTTGGTGCATGACAGCCTCGCTCTAATATTACCCGCTCCCTGCTTGAATTTCCGGCCATTCCCCGGCATCCCTTGGTCCTGAAATCGAACAGAGGAATCACGAAAATGGCCGTTGCCGCGGGCCGGGAATTCCTGGCGATCCCCGGACCCACCACCATGCCGGACGAGGTGCTGCAGGCGATGCATCGTCCGGCACTCGACATCTATTCCGAGGAGATGGTGGATCTGACCCAGGGTCTGCTGCGCGACCTCTCCAGCCTGTTCGCCACCAAAGGCAAATCCTACATCTACATCGCCAACGGCCATGGCGCCTGGGAGGCGGTGCTCTCTAACGTGCTGTCGCGCGGCGACAAGATTCTGGTGCTGGAGAGCGGACGATTTGCGATCAACTGGGGCAACGCCGCGGAAGCCATGGGCGCCGAAGTCGAAGTGCTCAAGGGCGACTGGCGCCGCGCCATTCGCGTCGCCGAGGTCGAAGCGCGCCTGCGGCAGGACAAGGAGCACAAGATCAAGGCGATCCTGGCCGTCCAGATCGACACCGCCTCCGGCGCAGTCAACGACATCGAAGCCATCGGCAAGGCGATCAAGGCGAGCGGCCACCCCGCGCTGTATCTGGTCGATACCGTCGCCTCACTCGGCTGCATGCCGTTCGAGATGGACGCCTGGGGCATCGATGTCGCGATGTCCGGTTCGCAGAAGGGCCTGATGACGCCGCCCGGTCTGGGGTTTTGCGCCGTCAACGACCGCGCGCAGCAGGCGCACAAGAAGGCGAACATGCGCACGCCCTATTGGGACTGGACCGAGCGCGACATGGCGGAGAATTACCGGGTCTATGGCGGCACCGCCCCGATTCATCTGTTGTTCGCGCTCCGCAAAGCCATCGACATGATCAACGCGGAAGGCCTTGAAAATGCCTTCCTGCGTCATCGATTGCTTGCCGAAGCCGTGCGGCGCGCCGTGTCGGCGTGGTCCGAGGGACAGGTCGTCAACTTCAACATCGCAGAGGCAGCCGAGCGCTCGAACACCGTCACAACGGTGCTGGTGGGCGACGGCTATCGCGCGGCCGATCTTCAGCGCTACTGCAAGGAGAAATGCGGCGTGGTGCTGGGCACCGGGATCGGCGAATTGGCCGGCCAGGCGTTCCGCATCGCCCATATGGGCCATGTCAACGCGCCGATGATTCTTGGCACCCTCGGCGTGATCGAGGTCGGACTTCAGGCGCTCGGCATTCCTCACGGCAAAGGCGGCGTCGAGGCGGCGATCGGCTATCTCGGCGACAACGTTCCGGCCTGACGCAAATCTGACCTGTTGAAGGCTTTCCGGCCGCCCCGCATTCGTGCATAAGCTTATCTGTCGATAAATAAGCGGCGCCTGTTCCGGTCGTGGCGGAACGCGCGAACCAGCGAACGGGGAGTGAAGCGGTTGGCTTCGGTTGAATTGCGCGACCTCACCAAGCGGTTTGGTCCGGTGACGGTCGTTGATAACGTCGCGCTCAAGATCGATCACGGGCAACTGGTCTGCCTTCTTGGCCCGTCCGGCTGCGGCAAGACGACGACGCTGCGGCTGATCGCGGGATTTCTGGAACCGACATCCGGCGAAATCCGCGTCGGCGACCGTCTGGTGTCGTCGGCCGCGCGCACCTTGCCGCCTGAACAACGCAAGATGTCGATGATCTTCCAGAGCTACGCGCTGTGGCCGCACATGACGGTCGCCGAAAACATCACTTATGGCCTGCGCTTGCGGAAGCTGGATCGCGACACCATCGCCAGGAAGCTGAAGCTGATCCTGCAAACCACCAAGCTCGAAATCCTGGCCGAGCGCTATCCCGGTGAATTGTCCGGCGGCCAGCAGCAACGCGTTGCGCTGGCACGCGCGCTCGTTGTCGAGCCGGAAACCTTGCTGCTCGACGAACCGCTTTCGAACCTCGATGCCAATTTGCGCGAGGAGATGCGCTTCGAAATTCGCCGCCTGCACGATGAATACCGCTACACGACCGTTTACGTCACCCATGACCAGTCCGAGGCGATGACGACGGCCGATCTCATTGCGGTGATGAACGGCGGCAAGATCGATCAGCTCGGCACGCCGGAAGACATCTACGACCGGCCGCAATCGGAATTCGTCGCGCGCTTCATCGGCTCCAGCAATGTGATCAAGGGTGTCGCACGCGACGAGAACCACATCGCGTTTTCCGGCGCGACCTTGCGCGTGGTGGGCGCAAAGCTCACAGCCGATCAGGACGCGGCCGTCGCCATCCGCCAGCATGACATCGAGCTGTCGACCAGCGCCCCTAGCTCGAGCGAGAACACATTGAAGGCGACCGTGACGCGGCAGGTGTTTCTTGGCGCCAACCGCGACTATGTGCTTGAGACGTCCGACGGCACGAGCTTGCGCGCAGTCACCTCGCCGCAGTCAGCTTTTTCTCCCGGCACGCAGGTGTGGCTGACCTTGCCGCCCGAGCGCTGCCGCGCGCTGAGCCGATAGACGAGGACGAGAATGGCGCGACGAAACCTGTCGAGGCGCGATGCGATCAAGGGATCGGCTGCGCTCGGTTTCTCGCTTTTTGCCGCGCCTGTAAGAGCGGCGGCCCCCGAACCCGTCGCCATCACGCCGCAACTGATCGAGGCGGCCAAGCGCGAAGGCAAGGTCGTGCTCTATTCCGCGATGGATCTGCCGGTCGGCGAAAAACTCGGCAATGCCTTTCAGGCGCAATTTCCCGGCGTCGAGGTGCAGATCGAGCGCTCCGGCTCGGAGCGGCTGTTCCAGCGGATCGCGCAGGAATTCTCTTCCAGCATCCACGCCGCCGACGTGATCACCACGGCCGATGCCTCCCATGTGATCTCATGGAAGCGCAACGGCTGGCTCGCGCCTTTCGTCCCCGACGACGTCGCGAAATATTTTCCGGATCAATATCGCGACGGCGATGGCATGTCGGCGACTTCGCGCATCTGGCTCTCGTCGATTGCCTGCAACAGCAACCTGGTCAAAGCTTCCGAGGCGCCCACGAGCTTCGCCGACCTGCTTGATATCAGGTGGGCCGGCAAGATGGTGAAGGGACACCCGGCCTATAGCGGCACCATCATGACGGCGACATTCCAGATCGTTCGCGAGCTCGGCTGGGACTATCTGGAAAGACTCGCGAAGCAACGCGTGATGCAGGTGCAGTCATCGACCGATCCGCCGAAGAAGCTTGCGCTCGGCGAACGCGCCATCATGGCGGATGGCAACGACTATAATGTCGTGCTGCTGAAGGAGGCCGGCCAGCCGGTCGAGCCGATCTATCCAGCCGAGGGCACGCCGACCATTTCAGGCGCCACGGCGATCTTTGCCTCAGCGCCGCATCCGAATGCTGCGCGACTGTTCCAGGCCTGGCTGCACACGCGGCAGACCCAGCAATTCTTCACGGACTATACCGCGCAATATTCCGCGCATACGCAGGTGACGCCGAAGGCTGGCCGCCGCAAGATTTCGGATATCAAATTGATGAAGGAAGATGCGGCCGGTGTCGAGAAGATGACGGATGAAATCAAGATGCGCTATGCGCGGCTGTTTAGGGTGTAGATATCCCCTCACGGTGAGGAGGCGCATTCACGCCGTCTCGAACCATGAGGCCATTATGTGCGGCCATCCTTCGAGACGCGGCTTCGCCGCTCCTCAGGATGAGGAAGAATAGAGTGACGGACAGGATGACCATCGCGAGCGACATCTCCACCCCCAGAGCCAGGATCGATTGGACCAAGCCGGTGCTGTGGCTGTTCGCGGCCGTCATGATCGTTTTGATCGTGTTGCCGATGTCGTGGCTCTTGATCTACAGCGTCACCGACAAGGCGCATCACGTGACGTTGCAGAACTTCGTCACGCTGTTCACCGATCCCGATTTCCTCGATCCGCTGGTCACGACCGCGATCATTGCGACCAGTTCGGCCGTCATCTGCTGTCTGATCGCAGCGCCGATGGGATGGCTGGTGTCACGCACCGACATGCCGGGCCGGCAATTCATTCGCGCGCTCGTCACCGCGTCGTTCGTGACACCGCCGTTCCTCGGCGCCGTTGCCTGGGAGTTGCTCGCCGCGCCGAATAGCGGCTTGCTCAATCAGCTGTTTCGCTTTGTGACCGGCGCGGAAAGCGACGAGCATCTGTTCGACATCTATTCGCTGCCGGGCATTATCTTCGTCATCTCCTGCTACACTTTCCCGTTTGTGTTCGTGCTGGTCGCGAATGCGCTCGACAATATGCCGGGCGAACTGGAAGACGCCTCCGCCATCCTCGGCGGCCGTGCCTGGACCACGGCGCGGCGCATTACGATCCCGCTGGCGTTGCCTGCCATTGTCGCGGGCGCACTGATCGCATTTTTGCAGGCCATGACGCTGTTCGGCTCGCCTGCGATTCTGGCGCTGCCGGCCGGCTTCCACACCATGACCACCAAGATCTGGAGCCTGTTCCAGTATCCGCCCAAGCTCGAACTCGCGGCGGCTGCCGCGGTGCCGCTGCTGGTCCTGACCATTCTCTTGTTGCAGGGACAAAAGTTCCTGCTCGGACGGCGCGGCTTCTCGGTGCTCGGCGGCAAGTATGGCGCGCCGCGCCGCGTCGAGATGAAGACATGGCGCTGGGCCGCGCTCGCCTTCTGTCTTTTGATGCTGCTCAACCCGGTGTTCCTGCCCTATTTCGCGTTGTTCAACGCAGCGTTCTCGCCAAACGCGACGACGCTGGTGACGCCCTCGACCTTCACGCTGCACAACATCGTGTTTGTATTCACCGAGCTGTCGTCGACCCAGCTTGCGTTGAAGAACACCGTGATCCTCGGCACGGCGACGGCGACGATCGGCACGCTGCTCGCGCTCGTGATCGCATATGTCACGACGCGAAAGGTGATCGCAAGCCATCGCGTGCTGGGATTTCTCGCCACCGCGCCGGTTGCGGTGCCCGGCATCGTGCTCGGCGTCGGCCTCTTCCTGAGCTACACGCGCCCGCCGTTCGTGCTCTACGGCACGCTCTGGATCCTCTTGATCGCGTTTCTGACCATCAACCTGCCGTCCGCCTACCAGCAATTGCAGGCGGCATTCGCCACCGTCCATCCCGAGCTCGAGGAAGCAAGCCGCATTCTCGGCGCGAGCCGGCTGCAGGCGCTGCGCCAGATCACCGCGCCGCTGCTGCGCACCGGCGTCATCGCAACCTGGTGCTTTATCTTCATCGGCGTGATGCGTGAACTATCGGCCGCGATCGTTTTGTTCACTTCGCAAACCAAGGTGATCAGCGTTTTGATCTTCGATCTCAACGAAAGTGGCGACCTCGGCGCGATCTCCGTGCTCGGCATCGCGATGCTGCTCATCACCTTCGCGGTGGTACTCGCCGTCAACCGGATTCCGATGTTCGGCGGCAATGCCGGCGCGCGGCTGCGGACTTAAGGTAGCGGCTTGCGGGTGTTGTCGGCCAATTGAGCCGCGAAAGCCCTGACGGAGGCAGGCCGCGTTTCACTGCGAGCGAGATAGGCCGCGAGGTTGGGGTATTCGCCGAGCATCCCCGATGATTTCAGCCTGAGCAGCACCGACGCCATCATCAGATCGCCCGCACTGAAAGCGCCATCGAGCCAGTCGGCGTCGCCCAGCCGGATGGAAAGTTGCTTAAGCCGGTTGCGAACGCGATCTTCGACCAGGGGCAAGCGCTGATCGTGCCAGGGCCTGTCGCTTTCCAGGAGCTTGGCGGTTGCAAGTTCAAGGATCGGCGGCTCCATGGTGTTGACCGCGGCGAACATCCAGGTAATCGCGCGCGCCCGGGCATTGGCGTCATCCGGCAGAAGGCCCGCATGACGCTCCGCGATATGGAAGATGATCGCCCCTGTCTCGAACAGCACGAGATCGCCTTCCTCATAAGTCGGAATCTGGCCGAACGGATGACGAGCCAGATGCGCGGGCTCCTTCATCGCACGAAACGAGACAGGGCGAACCACGTAGGGTTGGCCGACTTCCTCAAGCGCCCAGCGAACGCGCGTATCACGCGCCAGTCCCCTGCCGCCATCGGGTGACCGTTCAAAGGCGGTAATGGTGATGGTCATCGCGAGGCTCCTCCTTGGCCGAAATCATCGGTCAATGCGTCCTGACCCTCGCTCACCAGCCGATACGCCTCAACCTGCGCCTTGAGCTGGTCGAGGTATTCGGTCGGCCTGGCGCGATCGACGCGATATTTTCCTTGCGCGAGCCACTGCAGAACCTTCAGGTCGATGTCGGGCGAGTGATGGATCACGTCGGAATAGTTGTTGAGATCGTGGGTGACTTCCTTGATCGCGCGAAAATCGAACAGCCGAACGTTTGGAAAATCCATCAAGCGCCGGCAGAGATAGGCTGAGAATTCATCAACGCTGGTCAGCGTCTCCGGCGAGGTCTCGCGCAAGGCCAGCCATTGCAGAATCGAATAAGGCGGCAAATAGATATCGAAGGTCACATCGGGATGGGATTTGATCAGCCCGATCGCGTCGCGCTCGAACACGCGGACCTTCATGTCGTAGTCGGTGTCGTCGAGCAGATATTTTCTGCGAGCGGGATCGGTGATGTAGCGGTAGGCGGCCATCGCCCGTGCGGCGTTGTAACGTGCGCCGACATCTTCGCCTGCCTGCAGCGTATTGATGTCGTCGACATCGGAAATCGGGAACTTGAGCAGCGTTTCGCTCGTCAGCGACTTGAGGATCGGCTTGAAGGCCGGGATCGATTGCGCTGCAATCCACACCGACACTCGCGCCATCTCGCCACTGAAGAGATAAGAGGCAATGCCCTTCGGGCCTCCTCGATAAAGGTCGGCCGGCAGATACGTATTGGCATCGATGTCAGGCGTATCGTGAAACACCCAGTCGTCGACTTCCCAGATCACGCGCCTGGGCTTACGGGCCATGGCTGCGTCGAGCACGAAAACCTGTTCGCGTGAGCTTGAACCCGTCATCGACAGCTTGAGCGATTTGACGCCGAGGATGCGGTCGATGTCGCTCTGGCGAAAATGGATCGCAAGCGACGTTCCCATGAAAAGCGTGTCGAACGTCTGGCTCCTGATCAGGCCGGCATTCTGCAAGCGGCTGTCCGGCGAATAGACGGCCGTAAACTGCCGCGAGGCGCGGAAAATCTGCAAAGGATCGACCGTAAAATTGAGCGCCGCCGCCGCCAGCATGATCAGCACGCTGGCCACGAAAAAGCGAAGGAGGTCTTTGAGCGGACTGTTCATCAGAACCGGAAATAGATGAATTCGCTGTGTTGCTGGATCCCGAGCACGCCGAACGCGAACGCCGCCGCGCCGCCGTAAAGCAGAAGCGGCCGCACTTGCCATGGACCGATATTTTCGCCGACCAACCTGTTCTTGTGGTCGTAACCTGTGATCTCCTGCGTATTCGGTGCGAACCAGGCGATCGCGGCATAAACCGCTATCAACAGGCCTTGGACCATCTCGGTTCGGCCGAACACGATCTGGCCGGGATCGGCCATCCGCGACAACAGCGACAGCGCCGAGGCGAGGCTATCGGCGCGGAAGAACACCCAGGCGACGACCACCGCGAGGAATGTCAGGAGAAATGCGGCGACGCCGGCGGGGCGCTGCAAGCGCGCCGGGATCGGCGGGCCATAATTGATCCAGGCGTGATTGATGCAGAGGTACAGGCCATGCAGCGCGCCCCAGATCACGAACGTCCACGCAGCGCCGTGCCAGAGACCGCCGAGCAGCATCGTGATCATCAGGTTGGTGTAGCGAAGAAGCGAGCCGTGCCGGTTGCCGCCGAGCGGGATGTAGAGATAGTCGCGCAGGAATTGCGACAGCGTCATGTGCCAGCGGCGCCAGAAGTCGATGATGCTTGTCGCCTTGTAGGGCGAGTTGAAATTCAAGGGGAGAAAAATGCCAAACATCAACGAGATTCCGATCGCCATATCGGAATAACCGGAGAAGTCGAAGTAGAGCTGAAAGGTATAGGCGAGCGCGCCGATCCAGGCCTGATCGAACGACGGCGATGCCTGATGGAAGGCGAGCGCGACGAGCGGCTGAATGCCGTCAGCGAGTCCTGTCTTTTTGAACAAGCCGATTCCGAAAATGATCAGGCCATAGAGGATCAGCCGCGGATTCGGCCTTTTTGAATCGTTCGATTCAAACTGCGGAATCATGTCGCGGTGATGCAGGATCGGGCCTGCGATCAGATGCGGGAAATACGTCACGAACAGTGCGTAATGCGGCAGCGCATAATGAGCGACCTTGCCCCGGTAGGCATCGACCAGGAAGGCGATCTGGGTAAAGGTGTAAAATGAGATGCCGACTGGCAGCAGGATGTTGACCGCGAAGGAGGTCGAAAACAGCGTGTCGATATTCGAAAGCACGAAGCCCGCATATTTGAAGACGCCGAGCGTCAAAAGGTCACCCGCGACGCCCGCCACAAGCACGGCAAACCGCCGACCCTCGCGCAAGTTACGCGAGATCAAGAGCCAGCCAATGACATAGTTGAACGCGATCGACGCCAGCAATAGCGCCACGAACGGCCAGTTGCTGAAGGAATAGAAAACCAGCGAGGCAAGCGCGAGCCATATCACCGGCGCCGTTGGACCGAGACGATTGGCCGCAAAATAGCCGAGCAGGACGGCCGGCAAAAAGACGAAAATGAAGGGGTAGGAGTTAAAAAGCATCAGAACGCAAGCCTAACCATACAAGCCGGCTGTCAACAAGCCGCGCAGAAACCGTCATTCCGGGGCGCGGCGAAGCAAGCGAACTATGGTGCGCAATTGCGCACCTGAGAATCCATTTGACAGCGGTTTGCGCGGCCTAATGGATTCCGGGCCTGCGCCTTCCGCGCAAAATAGCTCGCTATTTTGTCGCGTCGGCGCATCCCGGAATGACGACCCCACAATAGTCGACGCAACCGACGCATCTGGCAATCCACCTGAGCTAACCCGATATGATCCGTGACCTGTGCAGCACCTGAAGTGAGAACCCGAATGGACCAAAAGAGCTCCCTGACGCCGCCGATTGCGCCGCGCCGCCCGCATTCCTTCACCACCCACGGTGTCACGGTCGTCGACGATTATGCGTGGCTAAAGGATGAGAAATGGCAGGAGGTGCTGCGTGATCCGTCCATTCTGGACCCCGATATCCGCAAATATCTCGAAGCGGAGAACGCCTACACCGAGAGCCTGCTTGGCCACACGACCTCCTTGCAGAAACAGCTCGTGAAGGAGATGCGCGGGCGCATCAAGGAGGACGATTCCAGCGTCCCCTCGCCCGATGGCCCCTATGCCTACATGCGCAAGTTCCGCGAGGGCGGACAGCATGAGCTGTTTGGCCGCACCCCGCGCGACGGCGGCGAGGCCGAGATCATTCTCGATGGCGACGAGCTCGCGGCCGCCCACGACTATTTCAAGTTCGGTGGCGCGCGGCATTCGCCCGATCATCGGCTTCAGGCCTGGAGCGCCGACACCAAGGGTTCCGAATATTTTTCGATCCGGGTTCGCGACTGGACGAGCAAGAAGGATCTGGACGACGTCGTCGAAGAAAGCGAGGGCTCGGTGGTATGGAGCGCGGACTCAAGCGCGTTCTTCTACGTGAAGCTCGACGATAATCACCGTCCCATGCAGGTCTGGCGTCATCGGCTCGGCACCAGCCAATCCGACGATCTTCTGGTCTATGAAGAGAAAGACGCCGGCTGGTTCACCAACATCCACGAAAGCGCGAGCAGCCGGTACTGCGTGATTGCCGGCGGCGACCACGAAACCTCGGAACAGCGGCTGGTCGATCTTTCAGACCCGAAGGCAACACCGCGGCTGGTCGCCGCGCGCCAGCAAGGCGTGCAATACTCGGTCAACGACCGCGGCGATCAACTGTTCATTCTCACCAATGCCGACGGCGCCATCGACTTCAAGATCATGACCGCGCCGCTCAATGCGCCCGAGCGCACCAACTGGCGCGACCTGATCCCCTATCGCGAAGGCATCTATGTGCTCGACGTCGAGTTGTTCGCGGGCCACATGGTGCGGCTGGAACGCGCCAATGCGCTGCCCGCGATTGTCATCCGCGATCTCGACAGCGGCGGCGAACACGCGATTGCCTTTGACGAGGCCGCCTACTCGCTCGACACCATGGGCTCCTACGAGTTCGAGACGACAAACCTGCGTTTCTCCTATTCTTCGATGACGACGCCGTCGGAAGTCTACGACTACGACATGGCGAAGCGGACGCGGACCTTGCGCAAGCGCCAGGAGATTCCCTCGGGTCACAACCCGGCCGACTATGTGACGACCCGCATCATGGCGAAGTCGCATGATGGCGCCGAAGTACCGGTCTCGATCCTGCATCGCCGCGATCTGAAGCGCGACGGCTCGGCGCCGTTGTTGCTCTATGGCTACGGCTCCTACGGCATGGCAATGCCGGCGTCGTTTTCGGCCAACCGGCTGTCACTGGTCGATCGCGGCTTTGTCTACGCGATCGCGCATATCCGCGGCGGCGCCGACAAGGGCTGGGGCTGGTACCTCGACGGCAAGCGCGCCAGGAAGACGAACACGTTCGATGATTTCGCCGCCAGCGCCCACGCGCTGATTGCGGAGAAGTACACGTCAGCCAAGCGCATCGTCGGCCATGGCGGTTCCGCCGGCGGCATGCTGATGGGCGCGGTCGCCAACCGCGCCGGCGAGTTGTTCGCGGGCATCGTCGCCGAGGTGCCCTTTGTCGACGTGCTCAACACCATGCTCGATCACTCGCTGCCGCTGACGCCGCCGGAATGGCCGGAATGGGGCAACCCGACCGAGAGCGCGACCGATTTCAAGACCATCCTGTCCTATTCGCCCTACGACAACGTCGCGGCGAAGAGCTACCCGGCGATCCTGGCGATGGGCGGGCTCACCGATCCGCGCGTCACATACTGGGAGCCGGCGAAGTGGATCGCGCGGCTGCGCGCAACCATGACCGGCGGCGGTCCTGTTCTCCTGCGCACCAACATGGGCGCCGGCCATGGCGGCGCATCGGGGCGCTTCAACCGGCTCGACGAAGTCGCGATTGCCTATGCCTTTGCGCTGTGGGCGGTGGGGAAGGCGGAGGCGGACGTGTAATCGGTCTCGTTTCCCGGACGCAGCGCATCACGAAGTGAAGCGACGCTGATCCGGGATCCACGGCATCATGGCCCCCCGGATCTGCAGCGCATCGTTTCACGCTGCGCTGCGTCCGGGGAACGGAGAGAAGCGAGCTACCTTCCCTTCTCCTTCCGCCATGCGGCGAAATCGGCTGACGTCTGCTCGTCGGTCGCGGGATAAAGCCCGAGGATCGATTTGCCCTTCTGCACCTGTTCGGTGACGAAATCCTCGAACGCGGTCATCTCGACCGCCTCGTTCGCAATTTCATCCGCAAGATGCGCGGGGATCACGATCACGCCGTCACTGTCGCCAAGGATGACGTCGCCGGGAAACACCGGCGCATCGCCGCAGCCGATCGGCACGTTGATCTCGATCGCCTGATGCAGCGTGAGGTTCGTCGGCGCGCTGGGACGATGGTGGTAAGCGGGAAAGCCGAGTTTGGCGATTTCAGCCGAATCGCGGAAGCCGCCGTCGGTGATGACGCCGGCAACGCCACGCTTCATCAGCCGCGTCACGAGAATGGCGCCGGCCGACGCCGCGCGCGCATCTTTCCGGCTGTCCATCACCAGCACCGCGCCCGGCGGACAGTCTTCCACCGCCTTGCGCTGCGGGTGGCTGCGATCACGAAACACCTCGATCTTGTTGAGATCCTCGCGCGCCGGCATGTAGCGCAGCGTGAAGGCTTCGCCGACCAGCACCGGCTGATCGCTGCCTAACGGATGCACATCCTGAATCATCTGGATGCGAAAGCCACGCTTGAACAGCGCGGTCGCCACCGTCGCGGTGGAGACGGTCTTCAGCTTGTTGCGAGTGGCGTCGGAGAGTTTGGACATGGTGCTACCTTAGAAAATCGAAGGCTCGCCGACCGGCTTGCCGAACGCGGTTTCAAGAAAGTCGAAGTCGCAGCCTTCGTTGGCCTGCTTGATGTGCTTCGTGAACATCCAGCCATAGCCGCGCTCGAACCGCGTCTCCGGTTGCTTCCATTCGGCGCGGCGCTTGTTCAATTCGGTCTCGGATACATCGAGATTGATGGTGCGCGCGGCGACGTCGAGCGTGATCTTGTCGCCGGTCTTCACCAGCGCCAAGGGCCCGCCGATATAGGATTCCGGCGAGACGTGGAGAATGCAGGCGCCATAGCTGGTGCCGCTCATGCGCGCATCCGACAGCCGCACCATGTCGCGCACGCCCTGCTTCACGAGCTTGGTCGGGATTGGCAGCATGCCCCATTCCGGCATGCCCGGTCCGCCCTGCGGGCCGGCGTTGCGCAGGATCAGGACATGATCGGCGGTAACATCGAGATCGGGATCGTCGACCGCTTTCTTCATCGAAGGGTAATCGTCAAACACCAGCGCCGTGCCGGTGTGCTTGAGGAAGCGCGGATCGCAGGCGGACGGCTTGATGACGCAGCCATCGGGCGCGAGGTTGCCCTTGAGCACGGCGAGCGCACCTTCGGCATAGATCGGATTGTCGACGCTGCGGATGACGTCATCGTTATAGACTTCGGCGCGCGCGATGTTGTCGCCGAGCGTCTGGCCCGTGACCGTGATCGCGTCGAGATGCAGATGCGGCTTGATCCGGCTCATCAGGCCGGGCAAGCCGCCGGCGTAATAGAAATCTTCCATCAGATATTTATCGCCGGAGGGGCGCACATTGGCGATGACCGGCACCTTGCGGCTCGCTTTCTCGAAATCGTCGAGGCCGATGTCCTGGCCGGCGCGGCGCGCCTGCGCGATCAGGTGAATGATCGCGTTGGTGGAGCAACCCATCGCCATCGCGACAGTGATCGCGTTTTCGAACGCCTTGCGGCTCTGGATCTTCTTCGGCGTCAGATCCTCCCAGACCATGTCGACGATGCGGCGTCCGCATTCCGACGCCATGCGGATGTGGCCGGCATCCGCCGCCGGGATAGACGACGCGCCAGGCAGCGTCATGCCGATCGATTCCGCAATCGCCGTCATGGTCGAGGCGGTGCCCATGGTCATGCAGGTGCCGTAGCTGCGGGCGATGCCGGCCTCGACATCGACCCAGTCCTTCTCGGAAATCTTCCCCGCACGCCGCTCGTCCCAGAACTTCCAGGCATCCGATCCCGAGCCGAGCGTCTTGCCCTTCCAGTTGCCGCGCAGCATCGGGCCCGCGGGCAGATAGATCGCGGGGATGTTCATGCTGGTGGCGCCGAGTAGCAGCGCGGGCGTGGTCTTGTCGCAGCCGCCCATCAGCACGACGCCATCGACGGGATGGCCGCGCAGCAGCTCCTCGGCGTCCATCGCCAGCAGATTGCGATAGAGCATGGTGGTCGGCTTCAAAAAGGATTCCGACAGCGACAACGCCGGCAATTCGATCGGAAAGCCGCCCGCCATCAGGATGCCGCGCTTGACGTCCTCCACCCGGCTCTTGAAGTGCATGTGGCAGGGCTGGGCGTCCGACCAGGTGTTGAGGATCGCGATCAGCGGCCGGCCCTTCCATTCCTCCGGCGCATAGCCCATCTGCATGGCGCGCGAACGATGGCCGAAAGACCTGAGATCGTCAGGCGCAAACCAGCGCGCGCTGCGAAGTTCATCCGGATTTTTCTTGTCGGCCATGGTGACACCCGTTCGATCTTTCGATCGAGTCATGTCACAGGCGATCCATGGCAAGCAAGGCCCGCTTGCTCAACGCGGCCATATTTGGACGCGTGTCTCGGCGGCTGAAAAAGCCGCTTCAGGACGCGCGCGAGGCCGTCATCACGATCCGGACGAGGTCAGCGGCATTTCGCGCGCCCAGTTTTTTCATGATGTTGGCGCGGTGGTCTTCGATCGTGCGCGGGCTAATTCCCAAGTGCCGTCCGGCCTCCTTGTTGGAAGCGCCGGACGTGAACTGCTCCAGCACTTCGCGCTCGCGCCGCGTCAGCGGCTCCCGGCCGGGGAAGTGCAGCGATCCGATACCGGACGCGGAGCGATCGGCCTGCCGCCGCGCATAGGCCTCGATCGCCTCGTTCAGTCGCGTGACGATGTCGTTGCCGCGGAACGGCTTCTCGATGAAATCCAGCGCGCCGTTCTTGATCGCGCTGACGGCCATGGCGATATCGCCTTGCCCGGAGATGATGAAGATCGGCGCCGGATAATCCTCGCCGCGCAACTCCTTCAGAATATCCAACCCGGACTTACCGGGAATATGCACATCGAGCAGAATGGCGGCCGGCGTGCGGTTTCGCGCCACCTGCAACAGCGCAGCGCCGTCGGCAAAGCAGATCACTTCGTAACCGCCGGCAGACAGGACGATGGAGAGGGTTTCGCGGACGGCAGGATCGTCGTCGACGACGAAGATCTCACCACGAGAGGACGGCTTTTCTGTCATTAGACATCGTCCCTTGAACTGCAAAAAACGACGCGGACTCACCGATTTGCAACTTGGGCCGCAAATCGCGTCCGTCCGTATTTCTACGGGACCAAAAGTTAACGCACAAGTAGCAACGTGGTTTGCCTTTGGGCAAAAAGGCGAAGTCTTTTGAAGGCTAGTACCGCCGATCTGAAGTCCCTGCACCACAAGCGGTGAATTCGATCAGGGACTTCAGATCGACAAAGCGGTACTAGAATCAATAAGTTTGCTAGTGCCCATCACTTTCCGAAGTTCGTGAAGGTGGATCCTGCAATGGAGCACGAACTTCGGAAAGTGGGCACTAGTGGCAGTTTTGCGCTGCAGTTCCGCTCCTCGCGGGCGGCAAGGCGGCGGATTGCATCAGGGATCGCCCAAGGGGCGGTCGCCGCAAGAAGCGGCGCCACGCTAATGCGCGTGGCCGGCGGCCTTCTTTTTCCGGCCCTTCGTCTGCAGGAACTGGATATCCATGTCGGTTCCGTTGACGCGAACGAGTTCGCACCGGCGATAGGCGAGACCGGTGGACGACAGCAGCAGGAAGAATTCCTTGAGATTGAGGCCCTGGATCGAGCCTTCCACCGTCAGCTGGGCGTCCGTGTCCGAGATCCCTGAAGCAGGCAATCGCGGCGCCAGGTCCCGTCGATGGCCATGATGCAGACATCATAGCCACGGCCGAACGTCACGCGATCGAGCACCTTTTTCTCTTCAGCCATTGCTGCCAGCTATCAGACGCGAACGATTGGTCGAGGCCGAAGGCCGCCGCCGATATCAACCGGGAAAATCGAACGCCTTCGCTTTTGCAACCGTTAGTGGGCACAGCGCCAACGTCTCGTTAATTTTTGTAACCGGGCAAATACGGGTGGCTGTCTGCGCCTTCTCGCGATCAGGCGCGGCGCCTCGGACGGTTAAATTTCGGCTAATCGGTGCGTCGCAAGACAGAGCGCAAAGAAACTGTCGCAATTTGAGCGACATGGCGCCAACAGGCCGCGGGTCGCCGGCCGCTGACCGGAATGTGATCCGGTAGTTTTGCGGAAAGCGGCACGGCCTTACCGCTTTTTTTACGACTAAATTTACGACGGCCTGCTTTGATCACGTCCTGCCCAGGGCTCCGAATCCGAAGCTCGCAAGCTATTGGGGCGATCCCTGATGCGAACTTCGGAATCAAAGGAGCTCTAGCAAAAATATGGTTCTAGTGCGGCCTTGAATTTGAAGTTCCTATGATGGACTTGCAGCGACACTGACAGGAACTTCAAATTCGCCGCACCAGGCCGGCATCGACTGCAAAGGTTTCCTTTACCAACCGTAACCATCCGGAAATGATTCAAGGCCGCCTCAAAGAGTTCTTGTTGCGATTGACCCCGCCGACGCGGAGCAACCTGCTCGACGAACTCGAGCGGCTGGAGCTTTCCGGCGACGAGATCGCCGGCGTTGGCGAGGTCATGGAAACGCTGCGCGCCGAGTTTCGCGGCGGCGGGCAAACCCAGAAGCGCAACAGTCCGCCGGCCCGCTATTTCTTCGCGCCGCTGGAGCCCTTGCTGCTCGATGGAGCTCCCCGGCACGCGACGACCGGCGGCATCCAGCGCGGGTCGCTGTCGGCGATATGGGAATGGATCAGCCGCGATCTGTTGCCGACCATGGCGCGCGACTACGCGAAGAATCTCAATGACCTGATCGCAGCCGACAAGCAGCGCGAGGCGCGCACGGCAGCCGCAGCGTTTCAGACCAAGGTGCTCAAGAGCCTCGAGGGCATCCTCGCCTCCCCGGAAAGCGCCGATCAGATTCGCAGCCGGCTCGCCTCCTATACGGCTTCGCCCACAGCCTTCGACGACGTTACCAAGATGGTCGGCGCACTTCGCGCGCGCGAGGAACTCGCCAAATTGAACGAGGCATTGCCCGCCAAACTTTCCCGTTTTGAAAAGGCCGAAATCGCCAAGGTCGCGCCGCTGCTCGCCGCGTTTGCAAAAGCCAGGCCCGAACAGCTTCCTTTCGCGCTGATGCTGGTGTTCCGGCGTCTCAAGACCCAGTGGCAATTGATCCGCCTCGCCACCAAGGCTGCCGCGAGCAAGAATGCGGCCGACGTCGCTGCGACGCCCTATGCCGCAGCGGTCCCGATGGTGCTGGACCGTGTGGAAGACAAGCGCACTCTTTTGCGGATCGCACTCAGGCACGAGCGCATTCTTGTCGCCAAGGAAATTCTGATCGACATCTACGACACTGAATATGCGCTGCGGGTGAGAATCGATCAGCTCGCGGATTCCGATTGGGGCCGTCGATTGGACGCGCTGATGGTTTCGATCAACGAACTCGTCGAAAGCGAGACCAGGCGCTTTCCCGACAATGTCGGCCATGTGCTGGAACCGCACCGGCTGCGTAGCTACAACTCGCTCTCCGGGCGTTTGACCCATCTGGCGTGGAAGGGACGCGACGCCGTCACCGACGGAGCCGCGCTGTTCAAAAAAGTGCTCGGCGGCCCGGCAAAGTCCAGCGCCTGAATACGTCGCTGCGGCGGAACTCTCTCCCATGC
>Ga0070741_10003744_pt1 | contig 36871 bp, 27 predicted proteins | sample Coa_R1_4_FD_66440 | JGI IMG/M metagenome (GOLD analysis project Ga0070741, IMG submission 66440) | Surface soil microbial communities from Centralia Pennsylvania, which are recovering from an underground coalmine fire - Coalmine... | ecosystem: Environmental > Terrestrial > Soil > Unclassified ... | reverse complement strand
CGTCCACCTTGTCGGTCGAAATCTCGAACAGCGGCTCGTCCTTCTGCACCGCGTCGCCGACCTTCTTGAGCCATTTCACAATCGTGCCTTCAGCAATGGATTCTCCCATCTGCGGCATCAAAACATCCGTTGCCATTATTCTCTTCGCTCCTTGTTTCAGCCCTCAGCTTTACAGCCATCAGCTGTCAGCTTTATGGTTCTGGCTGACCGCTGAGAGCTTTTCTCAGATATTGATCGCCATCTTATGCACGTCCTCGGCGGCTTCCATCACCGATTCCGAGAGCGTCGGGTGCGCGTGCATAATGTGGCCGAGTTCTTCGGCGGTCGCCTCCAGGCCGACGGCGACGCAGGCCTCGGCCAGCAGGTCGGTCGCGTGTGGACCGATGATGTGAACGCCCAGGACTTCGTCGTACTGTGCGTCGGCGATGACTTTTACGAAGCCGTCCGTCTCGCCGAGGATTTTCGCCTTGCCGAGCGCCGAGAAGGGGAACTTGCCGACCTTGATTTCATAGCCCTTCTCCTTCGCCTTCGCTTCGGTGTAACCGATGCTGCCGATCTCGGGGAAGCAGTAAGTGCAGTTCGGCACGTGCAGGTAATTGATCGGGCGCGGATTCTTCCCGGCGATGTGTTCCGCCGCCAGACAGCCTTCCTTCGCGGCGACGTGGGCGAGCCACGGGGTTGGGATCACGTCGCCGATGGCGTAAACGTTCGGCTCGGCGGTGCGCATAAACTCATCAACCTTGATGTAGCCGCGCTCCATCTCGATCTTTGTATTATCAACGCCAAGGCCGTCAGTCACCGGACGACGGCCGACCGCAACGAGCAGTGTCTCACATCTGATCTTCCCTTCCTTGTTGTCCTTATCAACGTAAGTGATCTCAACATCATCCTTGCCGACTTTGGCCGACTGGAAGCGCGTGTCGGTCATCACGCCGATCTTGCGCTTCTTGAAAACCCGGGTCAGCTCCTTCGAGACTTCCTCGTCTTCAATCGGGACGATCCGCGGCAGCAGTTCCATCACCGTCACGTCCGAGCCGAAGTGGTTGAAGACCGACGCGAACTCGACGCCGACCGCGCCGGCGCCCAGCACGACCAGCGATTTCGGCACCGACTGCAATTCCAGCAGTTCATCGCTCGTGACGATGCGCGGCATCTGAACGTCCAGGTTCGGCAGCAGGCGCGGGGCCGAGCCGGTCGCGATGATCACGTTCTTCGTCTCGACGCTCTGTGCCTTGCCGTCATTGCCGGTGACGGTCAGTTTGCCTTTACCTTCCAGTCTGCCTGATCCCTTGAAGACGGTGATCTTGTTCTTCTTCATCAGGAACTCGACGCCCTTGGAAAGCTGGCCGACGATCTTGTTCTTGCGCTTGTAGACGTTCTCGAAATGCAGGGTCATGCCGCTGACGGCGACGCCGAACTCCTCGGAGTGGCGGATGGTGTCGGCGACTTCGGCGGAATGCAGGTACTCTTTTGTAGGGATGCAGCCGCGCAGGAGGCAGGTGCCTCCGAGGTCTTTGTCTCTTTCAACGATCGCGGTTTTCAGTCCCAGCTGCGCGGCGCGGATGGCTGCCGTATAACCACCCGGCCCCGCGCCGATCACAGTCACATCGAATTGTTCGGCCATTTCTCCCCTTCGTTAAGGCTGTCAGTCCCAGCCCGCTCACCCGGCAGCAAAAAGCCGCACGAGCGCGGCTGCGGGTCAGTCGTTTTTTGAGTGCGGAACACCAGATAACTTTTATCACGGATTAGTAAGCCGAGATAATAATGGCCACACAGTGATTTTGCAAAGCCGGCAGGAGGGGCGGATTCAGGGCTGCAACCGTGGGCCGGGAGGCGAAACGGCCCTCTGACCATTGCCAATCGTGGCGGGCGTTGTCATTATTTCCGGCATCAGCTTCGTCACTGCCGGCGGCTCGCAGACGGCCCGGCAACAACCGCGGAAATCAGATGAAAGGATCGCCTCGATGCTTCGCAAATACTCTGTCCTGACCCTGAGCGCCCTGCTTTTTCTGCTCTCCACTTCCTGCACGTCAACACAGAAGACAGAAGGGAAACAGATGAACGATCAGAACGGCTCCGCTTCGGCCAGACGCAAATACACCCTCATGACGCTCGACCCCGGCCATTTCCACGCCGCGCTCGTGCAGAAAGAGATGAACGACGAGGTCTCGCCGACCGTCTACGTCTATGCGCCGGACGGCTTTGACCTGAACGAACATCTGAAACGCATCGAAGGCTTCAACACGCGCCCGGCGAATCCGACCAGGTGGGAAGAGAAGGTTTACAGGGGCAACGACTATCTGGAAAAGATGATCGCCGAAAAGCCCGGCAACGTCGTCGTCATCGCGGGCAACAACCGCAAGAAGACCGAATACATCAAGTCGAGCGTTGACGCCGGGCTGAACGTGCTGGCCGATAAGCCCATGTGTACGGATGAAAAAGGATGGGAGCTGCTCAAGGAGGCTTTCAAGTCAGCCGGGCAGAAGGGCGTGCTGCTTTACGACATTATGACCGAGCGGTACGAGATCACGACCGTGTTGCAGAAGGCGCTCGCGAATAACCCGGAGGTCTTCGGCCAGCTTCAGCCGGGCACGCCCGACAACCCTTCGGTGACAAAGGAGAGCGTGCATCACATATTCAAGTACGTTGACCGCAGACCGCTGGTCCGCCCCGCCTGGTACTTTGACACGACGCAGCAGGGCGAGGGCATAGTAGACGTCACCACCCACCTGGTTGATCTGGTCTTCTGGGAATGCTTCCCGGATCAGAAAGTCGCGACCGAAGACATCTCTCTGCTCAAAGCAAAGCGCTGGCCGACAGTGGTCACTAAAGAGCAGTTCAGCCAAGCATCCGGTCTGCCTGACTTCCCCGATTTCCTGAAAGCCGGCCTCGACCCGAAAGGGGCACTGCAACTCTTCGCCAACGGCGAGATGACTTTCAAGGTGAAGGGCGTGCATGCGAAAACTTCGGTGACCTGGAACTACCAGGCACCCGAAGGCGCCGGCGATACGCATTTCTCGGTGATGAAAGGGACCAAAGCCGTCGTCACGATCCGCCAGGGCAAGGAGGAGAACTACAAGCCTGAACTCTACGTCACGCCGACTGTGCCGGCGCAGAAAGCCGCCGTCGAGGCGGAGTTGAAGAAGGCAGTTGACCAGTTGCAGTCAAAATTTGCGGGCATTGCCCTGAAGCCGACGAGCGACGGCTGGCAGGTCACCGTGCCTGACAAGTTCCGCGACGGCCATGAATCGCACTTCAGTCAGGTCGCGGCCAGGTACCTGAAGTTTCTTGACGAGAAGAAAATGCCCGACTGGGAAGTACCTAATATGATCACGAAGTATTACGTCACGACTCAGGCGCTCAAGCTGGCGCAGAAGCAGGGCGGCCAGGGCGGGAAGACCGACTGAGAGCGCTTGGCAGGAATGATCCGGTTTGGGGATTGAAACGGGAAGGCGGCGGGCTGCGAGATTCAGCGCGCCGCTTTTTTTGTCCTGCGCCCGGGCTGCGGGACGGTGACTGATGAGGGGGCGGTCTGGCGGGCGCCAATCGGGATGACCTGCGCCTGATTCCCGGCGCCTTTATGGCCGTCGGAAATCACGTTGCGGGCCTGCGAGAGCAGCCGCTGCAACTGGCTGAGCTGCTTTGCCGCGAGCGGGATTTTTTTCTGCACCTGCCACCCCGAAGCGTCGCGCCACGTACTCAGTTGCAGCGTCACGACCGGGCCGTCGTCCTGTTCGGTGACGACGACATCGAGCCGCGTGTTATCAATTCCGGTACTCAGCCCGCCGACTGACTCGCTTTTTTTCCTGCTCATATGAGGGATGAAACCTTCCGTAATTTAAGACCCGTCGGCAGATCACCCTGCCGTCGAGTCATTTCTGGTGCGGCCTTCATTCTATTTTGCGCCCGGACTTTGTCAAGCAAATCATCCGGCGATTATCTTTGGACAATTTCACTACAGGTAATTATACTCCCCTGCATCTGCAATCTTCAGTAATCTCCGCAACGGCATCCCACGACCTGCCATTGCTGCCAGAGATCGCGTGCAGTTACTCGTCTGCAATTGATCGAAGGAATATCTTATGCCCCATCTCCCCCTATCGTACCGGACTGCCTGCTTTCCCGCGATTCGTCATGGTGTTCCGGCCCTGCTGATGCTCGCCGGATTGATGATCTGCCTGCTCTGCGGGCTGCGCCCCGGTCAGGCCGTCCCCTTGCCGCAGAACACCGTCCCGGTGACGACTGTGTCAGCCGCCAGCTATGCCTCCGTGGTCACGCCTGAATCCATCGTCGCCGCTTTCGGTGTTGGGCTCGCCACTGAAATCAAAGTGGCAACCACCATCCCGCTGCCCACCTCACTCGCGGGGACGACGGTCAGAGTCAACGGCGAAGCGGCCCCGCTCTTCTTCGTCGCGCCCCAGCAGATCAACTACCTGATCCCGGCGGGCACTCCGCCCGGCACGGCCACCGTGACTGTCACCGCAGGCGACGGCAAAGTCTCGACCGGGACTGTCCAGATTGCCCCGGTCGCGCCCGCGCTCTTCACCGCCGACGCGAGCGGCAGCGGCCCGCTCGCCGCACAACTGTTGCGCGTCAAAGCGAACGGACAACTGATCTATGAACCGCTCGCTCAGAACGACGGCACGAAGATCATTACCAGACCGTTCGATTTCGGCGAGGAGGGCGATCAGCTTTTTCTGGTCCTCTATCTGACCGGCGTGCGGCAGGCCGCGACAGAGGGCGTCCGCGTCAGCCTGGGCGGGGTCGAATATACGCCACTGTACGCCGGCGCGTCGGGCGGTTTTGTCGGTCTGGATCAGATCAACGTCGAGCTGCCGCGCAGTTTCAGCGGGCGCGGGAAGATCGCACTGCTCGTCAAAGCCACCGGCTCCGGCGGCTCGAACTCGGGCGAACTGGAAATCGCTTCCGGCGCCGCCGCGAATGCCCTGATGCAGATCACCGGACTGAGTTCGTCATCCGTCCTGGCGAGCGATGAACTGGAGATCGGCGGGACGGGCTTTGCCGCCAACCCGCGCGAGAATCAGGTGCAGATCGTCGCCGATGACGGCGTAACGACGAAGGCCGAGGTCCTCGGCGTGAGCGGCAACAAGCTGCGCGTCCGCGTCCCCTTCGGCGTTGGCACCGGCAACCTCAGAGTCAGTCGCGGTCAGACTGAAGCGAGCGTCCCGATCAGCGTGCGCAGTTCGATGAGCGGCTTCGTGGAAAGTACCGCCCGCCAGCCGCTCGCCAACGTCACCGTCAGGCTGCTCGGCGGGCCGGCGCCGATCACGGCAAAGAGCAATATTGACGGTTCGTTCGTGCTGCCTGATGTCGCTCCGGGAGCAGCCGTGCTGGTTGAATTTGATGGCGGCACGACGCAGGTCTCACCGCCCTATCCGAAGGTCACGCTGAAACTGCTCAATGTGAGGGCAGGCCGCGACAATCAGTTCAAGCAGCCGATTGCGATCCAGCAGGGCGCGACGCAAACCCCGGCCAGTGCCGCCACTGGACAGAGCGAACAGGCTGCCATTCAGGACGGCAATCTCGTCTTCGATCTGCCGCCGGGCGCGGTGGTGCAATGCCCGGACGGCACGAGCAACTGCACGCCCGGGATCGCGCAGGTCAGCGGCAGCCGCACACCTGAAAACCTGCCGAACAAACATTTCAGCTCGGTGATTGCCCAGCTCACGCCCTTCGGCGCGAAGTTCACGCCCGGCGGCAAACTGACATTTCCGAATACCGACAACCTGCCGGCCGGCAGCCAGGCGACGCTCTTCAAATTCGATCAGACGGCGAACAGCGCCACGCTCGGCACGTTCATCGCGGCTGGCACGGCGACGGTGTCGGCCGACGGGCAGCGCGTGGAATCACCCGTCAATGCGATTACGGAAGGCAGTTATTACTTCGTCTCGATTGAGCGCCTGCTGGCCGCGATTAACGGGCGCGTGGTCGAAAGCGACGGGCGAGGGGTGCCGCGCGCGATTGTGCGAACGCGCGGACAGTCCACCTTCACGGACGGCTTCGGCGGGTTCGTGCTGCGCGACGTGCCGGTACTCAAGGCGAGTGGCGACAAGGTGAAAGTGGAAGTCAGCTACCAGCGCCCGAATGGCCGCGTCGCGCGCAAGGACAGCGCCGAAGTCGAACTGCGTGCCGGCACGCTGGCGACGATCAGTGCCGAGATCGTACTCGACCCGGCAATCACAAACACGCCACCGATCATCCTCGCGCCATCGAGTCTGGCGCTGAACGCGGGCGAGACGCGGGACTTCGATGTCATTGCCATTGATCCCGACAGCGACCAGCCCATTCAGGTAGCGGCATCAGGCACGGCCACCTCATTCACGACGCTCGGCAGTCAGGGGCAGGGCGTGTATCGCCTGCACATGATTCCGGCGGCGAACGCGGCAGGCAGCTACACGCTCAACGTGACCGCGACGGATGCGGCGAATGAGAACACCGCGCAAAGCATCGCCGTGACCGTCAATCAGAGCGACGCGAGCAAACCAGTGGCGCAAAGTCAGTCGGTCACGTTAGCCGAAGACACAACCAGGGCGATCACGCTCACCGGCACCGATGCGGGTGGCAAGGCGCTCAGTTACACGGTGGTGAATCAGCCGCTGCGCGGCAGCCTCGGCGGGACCGCGCCGAATCTGACTTACACGCCGGTGAAGGATTACAATGGCGCGGACAGCTTCACCTTCAAGGTCAGCAACGGCAGCGCGGAAAGCAGTGTGGCAACGGTGTTCATTGCCGTCAGCCCGGTCAACGATGCACCAGTCCTGAGCGTGCCGGGGCCGCAGAGTGTCAATGCCGGAGCGACCTTGAATCTGATTGTGTCTGCAACGGATGTTGATGAAGGGCAGACGCTGACTTTCACCGCAATGAATCTGCCTGATGGGGCGACCTTCACCCAGGCCGGGGCGGCAAGCTGGCAGATGAACTGGACGCCGACCTTTGCGCAGGCCCGATCATATACTGTGACCTTCAAGGTGACGGACAACGGCAATCCGGCGCTCAGTCAGAGTAAGGATGTGCAGATAACCACCGGTGTGCTGTGGGCCAAAACATCAGGCCCGGAAGGCGGCAGACTCGGGTTCCTTTACAGCCGAGGCAACACTGTTTTCGCTGGCAGTGCCGGCGGACTGCTTCGCTCAACTGACGATGGCCGAAGCTGGACGGATGCGACTGAGGGGCTGAAAGCAGTGAACACCTCTGCCATGACACAGATTGGAACCGCGCTTTTCGTCTCGACTGTCGGCGGTGGAGTGCATCGCTCAGCCAATAGTGGAAACACCTGGGAGCAGGTCAACACCGGACTGACTGACCAGACTCTGAACTTTGTCTTTGCCAGCGGCGATACGCTTTTTGCCGGAACGTTTTTCAGCGGCAAAGTGTTTCGCTCGACCAACCTAGGCAATAACTGGACAGAGATCAGCACCGGTCTGACCCAGGGTTCATCAGCGGGGCGCGTCAATGCCGCGGCGGTGAACGGCTCGGCGCTCTTTATTGCCACCAGCAAGGATGGGATTTTCCGCGCTGACCTGAATGGAAATAACTGGACTCCGGTACGGACAGGGCTGCCGCAACTGGGTGATGGCACCTGGGATGCAGTCAGGAATCTGGCGGTCAGTAACGGCGTCCTGTACGCCGGAACCGCTGCTGGCGGGGTCTTCCGCTCCGTGAACAACGGCGATACCTGGGCAGCAGTCAATACGGGGCTGGTCGGAATCAGCGCGGGAGTCAACGGGCTGGTCGCCAGCGGAACGACTGTTTACGCGGCCACTTTCCTGAACGGCGTGTTCAAGCTGGGCAGCAATGATACCTGGACCCGCATCGGCAAAGGGCTTCCGCAAAGTCCGGCGATTGAATTTATGGCGATCAACGGAAGTTCAATCCTCATCGGCGAGGATCTCTATGGCGTGTTTCGCTCGACTGATCTGGGGGAAAACTTCGCGCTTTCCAATTCCGGTCTGAACATTCTGAACATCGGCGGGATCTATTCGGATGGTCAGACGCTTTATGTCTCAGGCGAGTACGGCGCGATGTTTCGTTCGACCAACAATGGGGATTCAATGACGTTGTCCAGGAATGGGTTGCCCGGACTCAACTTCAAGGACATCGCGGCCATCGGCACCACTCTTTTTGTCGGCAGTTCCGCGCCGATTGGCGTGTACCGTTCGACCGATCAGGGGCAAAACTGGACGCCAGCAAACAATGGCATAGCGAATCAACGACTCAACAAACTGCTGGTGAGCGGCAACACGCTTTATGCGGCGGGGCAGGGCGCGGTGTTTCGCACCACCGATCTCGGCGCCAACTGGACCAGCCTGAGCAATGGTATCTCAAACTATGCCATCAACTGTCTGACCATCAACGGAACGACGCTTTTTCTGGGGACAGATTCCTCGAATATTGACCGCAGTGCGGGGCCGGGGATATTGCGCTCAACCGATGGCGGAACAACCTGGACTCCGGCCAATACCGGCATCGCACGACGAGGGAATGGCACGCTTCCCTCGTTCTTCGGTCTGGCCGTGATTGGTAATACGTTGTATGCCGGAGCGGTTGATGGCAATGGCGTGTATCGCTCGACTGATAATGGCGACACCTGGGCACCGGCCAGAAATGGGCTCACTTCCACCTTCATTCTGGCGCTGGTGGCCAATGGCTCGACCCTGTTTGCCGCCGACAATGGCAACGGCATTTATCGTTCCGACGATGGCGCAAATACCTGGGCGAGGTTCGAGGCCGGGCTGAAACGCCGCACGATTACGAGCATTGCCGCGCAGGGCAACACGATCTTTGCGGGAGGGTTTGGCGGAATTCTGCGCGCGACTCCGAATATCCAAAGCTGGTCGGAGACAAACTCCGGCCTGGGCAGTCAGTTCATCAATGCAGTCACGGCAACCAGCGGGACACTGTACGCCGGAACGCTTGGCAACGGCATCTTCCGCTCAACCAGTCAGGGGCAGAACTGGACAGCGGCCAGCACCGGCCTGCCCGCGAATTCCAACGTGCAATCCGTCGTCACGAACGGCAGTTCGATCTTTGCCGGACTCTTTGGTGATGGCGTGTATCGTTCCGGTGATCAGGGGCAGAACTGGGCCGCCGTCAACACGGGGCTGACCAACAAGTTCGTCAACAAACTTTTCATCAGCGGCTCGACGATCTATGCGGGCACTGATGGCGGCGTCTTTCGCTCGACTGATGGCGGAGCGACCTGGGCGCAGGTCAGCACGGGACTCGGCAATCTGCGCGTGATTTCCTTCACGGCCAATGCCGGGAGCGTTTATGCCGGCACCGATGGCAGTGGTGTTTTCCGGCTGAATGCCGAGGGCACAGGCTGGACGCAGATCAATCAGGGCCTGACGAACCGCGAAGTGACCGCGTTGTTCGTGAGCGGCGCACTTTATGCCGGCACCAGTGGCGGCGTGTTTATTTCACGCGATGGCGGCGAGAACTGGACGGCGGTCAATAACAATCTGCCGCCGACGCTCAACGTCTTTGCCTTTGCCGCGAGCGGAAAGAAGGTCTACGCGGGCAGCGTCTACGGAGTCTTCGTGACTGAAGACGAAGGACAGAGCTGGAAGCAGGTCAACGCCGGGTTGCTGGAAACATACGTGACCGGACTGACGATCAGCGGCAACACGCTCTTTGCCGGAACGCTGCGCGGCGGCGTGTTCGTCAGTCAGATTCCGGCTTCCGGCGGAACTTTCTGACCCCACAGGATTGCAGCCGCCCGGTCCTCGGACGGGCGAAGCCCGCGTTCGCCCGTTGGCAGTTGCATGGTAAGATGACGGCGTCGTATTCATCCAGAGTCCCGCTGTGGCTGACACCCGCGCGGCAGGAGCAAAAACGAGGGGGAGTTGAGATGCCAGAGATCAAATGCGTTCGCTGCGGCCAGCACCAGCCGAGCCTTGACAGGCCGCCGTTCGGCAGCGCGCTCGGCAAACGGATTTATGAACAGGTCTGCGCGTCGTGCTGGAAAGCGTGGCTCGCGACGCAGAACCAGTTGATTAACCATTACGGCCTCAGCACGATCAACCCGGAGCATCAGCAGTTCCTCATTCAGAATATGGAAGCCTTCCTGTTCGGCTCCGGGGATCAGGCCGAAATTGACACCTCGATGCAGGGCAAAATCGTGCATTAGAGCCCGATTGACAGGGTCAGGCGCAAAGTAATAACCTTGCGGCCGGGTCGAAATTCCGACGACCGCCGGCCCTTCACCTTCATGACAATTCCGGCCGGCCACCGCTGATTTGAGATTCAGGGAACAGGTATGATGAGAGAAAAGAAGTATCTGGGCATCACGCCCGATGATGACGCGGACATTCAGGTCATCACCGATCTGTCGCTGCCCCGCTCCGCCTCCGGTAATTCCGCCACGCTCTGGGCCGAGGCGCGTTCGCTCCTGCGCGACATCATCTTCGCCGGGGCCATCGCGCTCTTCATCATCTTCTTCGTCGTCCGCCCGGTGCGCGTCGAGGGCGAGAGCATGCTGCCGCGGCTCGAAGACCGCGATCGCATCTTCGTCAACCAGTTCATCTACCCCCTGCGCGAGTGGATGGGCGAGGAGGCGCCGATCAGGCGCGGCGACATCGTCGTGCTTTACTTCCCCAACGACCCGTCCAAATCCTACATCAAGCGCGTCATCGGGCTGCCCGGCGAGGAGATCCGAATCGAGAAGGGCAAGGTCTACATCAACGGCGTCTATTACCCGGAGCCTTACATCGCGAGCAAATATTTCTCGAACGAGACGCTGGCCAGCGTGCAGGTGAAGGAACACCACTACTTCGTCATGGGCGATCACCGCAACAACAGCTACGATAGCCGCAACTGGGGGCTGGTGCCCGAGCGGTACATCTACGGCAAGGCGATCTTCCGCTACTACCCGTTCGTCCCCTTCGAACATGTGGGGCGGCTCGAATAGCCGGGCGATTCACTGAAATTCTGAGCAGTCAAAGCGCGGAAAGCTGTCCCTGGCAATCCGCGCTTTGATTTATCCGCCCGGTTTGCCCCACACTGACGCAGTTATGCTCAATGACCTTCGCCTTCTCATCGCCCTGTTGTGGCAGCCGACGGACGCCGCCCGCCAGATCCGCGACCGCGCGCCGGTGGCGTTCGCATTTATTGCCGCATGGGTCGCGACGACTCTGTACTTTCTGGTTCTGGTCATTTTCTTCTTTTACGCAACCAACGGGCGGAGAGCCCCGATACCGGAGGGGGACAGAGTTGGAAGCGTCGTGACCCAGTCATTCGCGGTCGTGAACCTTCAGAGCGCCGCGATATCAGCGGTGATGACCGTGTTGTTCATCGCGGCGATCTACGTCCCGACGGCAATCTTCTTCGGCAACCTGTGGGACCGGCGCGGCAGCTTTTCGCTCGTGCTGCGCGACGAATACGCCGCCACCGCCGCCTGCACGCTGTCGTCGTGGGCAGGCTCGCTGCTGGTCGCGGTGCTTCCAACGGCCATCATCGGCTGGCAAAGCAGTCAGTCAGCCAGCGGCGCGGTGGTCGGCTACACCGCCCTGGCGCTCTTCATTCCGCTGCCGATCTTTGCCGCACTGACGACGATTTCAATCGCCGCGATCTTCCGCATCGGCTGGCTCCCGGCGCTCGTCACGATGCTGCTTTCGTCGCTCTCACTCGTCGCGCTGCCGCTGCTGATGTCGGCCGCCAGGTTCATCTGCGCGTCGCCTTTCCTGGCGCTCCTCGTCCTCTTCCTGCTGCGCGACCGGGTGGACGATTTCATCGGCGCGCAACGCTCCCGCCAGTCGCTCAAACAGAACCTCCAGGCCGCCACGCTCAACCCGGCCGACGCTTCGGCGCATTACCAGCTCGGGCTGATTTACCAGCAGCAGGGCGAACGCGACAACGCAATCGCGGCATTCAGGCGGGCCGTCGAAATTGACCCTTCGGAAACGGACGCGCATTACCAGCTCGGCCGCCTCGCGCGCGAGCAGGGCCACCTCGACGAATCAATCAACTACTTCGACACCGTCGTCCGCCAGGCGCCCGCCCACAGCCAGCACGAAATCTGGCGCGAGATTGCCCTGACCTACAGCGCCGCCGGGCAGCACGCGGACGCGCTCAACATGCTCGACCGCTTTCTGAACCACCGCCCGTCGGATGCCGAGGGCCGTTACTGGCGCGGGATGACGCTGTTCAGTCTGGGCAGAATGGAAGAGGCCGAGGCAGAAATGAAGACCTGCATCGAGTCGGTGCGAACCGCGCCCGCATACAAGTACCGCACCGAAAAACGCTGGCTGCATCTGGCGCAGAATTTTCTGCGCGAGCGGCAGGCTTAAACGTCAGCGCGTCTGACCTGAGAGATAATTTAGGGCCACCTCAAATCTTCGGCTGCTGCTGCGTCACGCAGTGAATCGCGCCCAGGCCCCAGACCAGCTCCCTGCAATCAATGCTGATCACGCGGCGGCTCTTGAAGAGCTTTTGCAGCGTCTCCATCGCCTTAATGTCGTTGCGGTGGCGGTAGCTCGGCATCAGGACGACGTTGTTGGCGATATAAAAATTGGCGTAGCTCGCGGGCAGGCGCTGGCCTTCATAAAATACGGGGCCGGGCATGGGCAGCGCGACCAGGCGCAGGGGCTTGCCGTCCTGATCCTTCATCGCCTTCAGCCGTTCGTAATTTTCCTGAAGCGGTTTGTAATTCTCATCCGCCGGATCGTCTTCGATCACGGTCACGACGGTGCCGGGGTTCGTGAAGCGGGTGAGGTCATCAATGTGGCCGTCGGTGTCGTCGCCGACGATGCCGTCGCCCAGCCAGAGGACATTCGTCACGCCGAGGTAATCGCGCAGGTAGTCTTCGATCTGTCCTTTCGTCAGGTGCGGGTTGCGGTTGGGGTTGAGCAGGCAGGCTTCGGTGGTGAGGAGCGTGCCTTTGCCGTTCACGTCGAGCGAACCGCCTTCCATCACGATGCCGGGGGTGAAAAGGGGCTCGCCCGACTCGCGGGCGATGCGTGTGGGGATAACGTCGTCAAGGTCGTAAGGCGGATACTTGTCGCCCCAGGCGTTGTAGCCCCAGTCAATGATCGCCCGCTCGCGCTCCCCCCCCTCATTTTCCCGGATGATGTAAATCGGCCCGTGATCGCGGCACCACGCGTCGTTCGTCGGGTTGAGGTGAAAGCGGATCGTGGTCAGGTCAATATTCGCTTTGATAAGCGACCTGCGCACGTTCGCGGCGAACTCTTCGTCGGCCACGTTGATGCGGACGAGTTCGTGCTTGTGGAGGTGTTTGACCATCTCCACAAAGATGCCGGGGATGGGTTCAAAATTGCCGGGCCAGCTCTCTTCCTTGTGCGGCCAGGAAAGCCATGTCGCTTCGTGCGGTTCCCACTCGGCCGGCATGTGATAGCCGAGTGCGCGCGGGGTCAGGGATGGTTGATTGTCTGTTTCGGGCATTGAAGAACAAATCAAAAGGCAAAAGGCAAATATCAAAAGGCAAAAGTGGGATGCGGAAGGAACTTTCAGATTATTTTCCGGCACTTACAGGATTGTGCCTGTTGATTCCGTTTGCAGCGCTGATTTGGATTTGCCTTTGGCGGTGGCTACGGCTTTGGAAAGAATCCTGCAAAGCTGATTCGATTCATCAACGATCTCCCGCATTCTCTCCGCCGGCATAACTCCGGACTTCGTCAGCAGCCGCAGCCAGTAATTTGATTCGCGTAACTCCTTGAGGGCGATTTGCAGCTTATGAACGAAGTCACCGGAAGATTCTGCGCCCTGAGCTTCTTCGTAATTTGCCCCGACAGAAGTACCGCTGCGCAGCAATTGATCACCAATTCTCTTCCCTGCGATTGAATGAGGCAGTGATTCAACCGGCTTCACAATCCTCACCGCATAATCCAGCAGTCTTTCCGCCAGCTCATTACGCTCCATAAAGCCATCTCACAGAATCTGAAAAATGCCTTTCTTCCTCATCCCATTTTTGCCTTTTGATATTTGCCTTTTGCCTTTTGCCTTTCCTTGTCACTCGTCCATGTATCGCTTCGTAATCCCGGTATAAGCGTCAATCCGGCGGTCACGCAGGAACGGCCAGTGGGTACGCTGTATGTCCAGATGGTTGAAATCGCATTCGGCGATGAGGATCTCTTCCCTCTCGACATCGCCTCTAACCAGCAGTTGGCCCGAGGGGTCGGAAATGAAGCTCTGACCCCAGAACTGGATTCCGCCTTCAGGGTTGCCGTCCGGGCCGAGTTCGTGGCCGACGCGGTTGGCGGCGGCGACATAGACGCCGTTGGCGATGGCGTGAGAGCGCTGAATTGTCTCCCACGACGAGTGCTGGCGCTCGCCGTATTCGGCCTTTTCGCCCGGGTGCCAGCCGATGGCCGTCGGGTAGAAAAGGATCTGCGCGCCGGCGAGCGCCGTCAGCCGGGCGCCTTCCGGGTACCACTGGTCCCAGCAAACCAGCGTGCCGATTTTCCCGTATTTCGTCTCGAAGGCCCTGAAGCCAAGGTCGCCGGGCGTGAAATAAAATTTCTCGTAATAGAGCGGGTCGTCCGGGATGTGCATCTTGCGGTATTTGCCGAGCAGCGTGCCGTCCGAGTCAATCACTACGGCCGTGTTATGGTAGAGGCCGGGCGCGCGCCGCTCGAACAGCGAGGCCACAATAACTATGCCGCGCGCGGCGGCGAGCCTGGTCAGCGCGTCGGTTGACGGCCCCGGGATCGGCTCGGCCAGCTTGAAATTCTCGTGGTCTTCGCTCTGGCAGAAGTATTGCGAGCGGAAAAGCTCCTGGGTCGAAACTATTTCCGCGCCCCGGGCGGCGGCTTCCTCGATGCGGGCGAGGCACTTGTCGAGATTCTCGCGCGGGTCCCGGCTGCAACTCATCTGAATGAGCGCGACACTGGCTTTATCAGTTCTTTGTTTCATAACCGGGTGATTATACCCTCCCGCCAGCTTGCACGTGTAGCGCCGGGTGCATTACCTTGTCCGGGCTACCCGAATCGGACTGCAATTAAATATGACTGAAGAACCGCGGATCATCATTCCAGAAATCGGCCGGAACTCCGGCGAAGAAGAGGCCGGCGAACCTGCGCAGGCCGTGCCGGCATTGCCGCCCGAACTGATGCCGGAAGTGCGTCCGGTTTACGTCCCGCCGCCCAAATCGCTCGTCCGCGAATATTTCGAGATGGGCATCGTGACGATCATCCAGCTGCTCTTCCTCTGGACGTTCATCGCCCAGGGGATGATGGTCCCGACCGGCTCGATGCAGAACACCATCAACATCGGCGACCGCTTCTTTGCGAATAAATTCATCTTCGGGCGTAACACGCCCGTCGTCGGGGCGCTGCTGCCGGCGCGCGAAATCAAACGCGGTGATGTCATCATTTTCAAGTACCCGAAAGACCCGAAAATCAACTACGTCAAGCGCGTCATCGGGCTGCCCGGCGATGAAGTTTTAGTGCGCGGGACGCGGGTCTTCGTCAACGGACAGGAGCTGCCGGAACAGCGCGTGACGATCAGACAGGAATCCAATTACTCGGCGCTGCCGGAAGTGGCCGAAGAGGCCGCGCCGCCGGAGGCAACTTACCGGGTCTATTATGAAGAACGCGCCGCAGAAGGCCCGAATTCTGAACCGCACCGGGCAAAGGCCGGAATCGGCGAGGCGACCCAGGTGCCTGAAGACTGCTACTTCGTGATGGGCGACAACCGCGACAACAGCGAGGACAGTCGCTTCTGGGGCTTCGTGCCGCGCGACAACATCATCGGCCATGCGCTCTACGTCCACTGGTCATTCAACGCGCGCGACCCGGAAGCGCTGCAATCCGGCAACCTGCTGTCGAGGCTGCTCGGCAGAACTCAGTGGCGCCGCATTGGCAAACCGATCAAATAAATTATGGAAGGAAGAAGACTGAACGACCAGCCGGAGGTTGTGCGTTCGGCCTTCAGGCCGCTTTATGGATAAACCCGCTATCACCCGAGAACTGACTCTGAATATCCCCGCCGCCAGTTCGCCCGACAGCCCGCTGCTCAACCGCGAACTGAGCTGGATCGAATTCAACCGCCGCGTGCTGGACGAGGCGCTCGACCCGGGGCAGCCGCTGCTCGAACGGCTGAAATTCCTCTCCATCTTTTCGACCAACCTCGACGAATTTTTCATGGTGCGCGTCTCGGGCCTGCAGGAACAGCTCGAAGCCAACCCGATGCTGCTCTCGCCCGACGGGCTCAGCCCGGCCAGCCAGCTGCGCCAGATTTGCGAGAAGCTGCGGCCCATGCTCGAAATCCAGATGCGCTGCCTGCGCGAGCAGATCCTGCCGGGGCTCGAAAAATACGGCGTGCGGATCGTGCCCTACGGGCGGCTCAATCAGGAGCAGCGCGAGGAGCTGCGGACATTCTTTTACGAGCGCGTCTTCCCGGTCCTCACGCCGCTCTCGGTTGACCCGACGCACCCGTTCCCATACATCTCGAACATCAGCCTGAATCTGGGCACGCTCGTGATGCCGGAGACCCCGGAGGAGGACGAAGGGCCGCGCTTCGCGCGCGTCAAGCTGCCCCCAAACGTGCCGCGCCTGATTCTGGTGGGCGCGCCGGGCAGCGACAGTTACAACTTCGTGCTGCTCGAAGAGATCGTCGCCGCGCACATCGAATCGCTCTTTCCCGGCATGACCGTACTCGAATGCCAGCCGTTCCGCATCACGCGTGATGCCGACCTCGAAATCGAGGAGGACGAGGCCGGCGACCTGCTCAAGACCGTCGAGCAGCAGTTGCGGCGCCGGCGTTTCGGCTTCGGCGTCCGGCTGGAAGTCGCGAGCGGGATGACCCCGCACATGGTCATGCTGCTGCGCAGCTCGCTCGAACTCGAAGAGCAGGACGTCTACACGATTGACGGCCCGCTCAACATCCCCGACCTGATGGCGCTCTACAAACTCGACCTGCCGGATTTGAAGGACAAGCCCTTCACGCCGGCCCAGCCGCCCGTGCTGCGCAACGCCGAGTCCATCTTCGACGCGATCCGGCATCAGGACATCCTGCTCCACCACCCGTACGAATCCTTCGCGCCGGTCGTCGAATTCCTCCGCGCCGCCGCGCGCGACCCGAACGTGCTGGCGATCAAGCAGACCCTCTACCGCGTCGGCTCCGATTCGCCGGTCGTTCAGGCGCTGATCGAGGCCGCCGAGCGCGGCAAGCAGGTCGCCGTGCTGGTCGAATTGAAGGCGCGCTTTGACGAGGAGAACAACATCATCTGGGCGAGGAAGCTCGAGAAGGCGGGCGTCCACGTGGTGTACGGCGTGGTGGGCCTCAAGACGCACGCGAAAGTGGCGCTCGTGGTCAGGCAGGAAGGCACCACGCTCAGGCGATACGTGCATCTCGGCACGGGCAATTACAACCCGGTGACGGCGCGCATTTACACCGACCTTGGCCTGTTCACCTGCCACCCGGACTTCGGCGCGGACGTCTCGGAACTGTTCAATTTCCTGACCGGATACTCGCGGCAGGAGAAATACCGCAAGCTGCTGGTCGCGCCGATCAACATGCGCGACCGCATCACGGCGCTCGTTCGCCGCGAGATCAGAAATCATGAGGCCGGGCTCCCCGCCGGCATCGTCGCCAAATTCAACAGCCTCACCGACACCAAACTGATCGAGGAGTTGTGCGCGGCTTCGCGCGCCGGGGTGCCGGTTGACCTGCTGGTGCGCGGCGTCTGCTGCGTGCGCCCGGGGCTGCCCGGCCACAGCGAAACGATCCGGGTGGGGAGCATCGTCGGCCGCTTCCTCGAACATTCGCGCGTCTACCGCTTTGTCAACGGCGGCGAGGAAGAGATCTACATCGGCAGCGCCGACCTGATGAACCGCAACCTTGACCGCCGCGTCGAAGTCCTTTTCCCGCTCGAAGACGAACGCATCAGGGAGCGCGTGCGCCGCGATGTGCTGGAACTCGGGCTCGCCGACAACGCCAAGATGCGCTGGCTGCAGGCGGACGGCACTTACCTGCGCCTCCAGCCGGCTTCGAATGAGCAGTGCTGCGATTTCCAGCAGACGCTGCTCGCGCCGCCCCTGGTCGCGTGACCGATCATCAAAACTGATCCGGCAGGACTGATGGATGTCAATCACCGGAGAATCAGCTATGAGCGAAATTGCCGACTCCGTTCAGGAAGCCATCGAAGAAAAATCCGACTCCTCCTTCCACTCCGTCATTGCCGTCCTCGTCGCCCTCACTGCCACGATTATGGCCATCTGCAATATCAAGGACGGCAACATCGTGCAGGCGATGGCGCAGGCACAGGCCAAAAGCGTTGACACGTGGGCCTTCTATCAGGCTAAAAGCACGAAGCAGCACATGGCTGAGAATATGGGCGAGCAGTTGAATATCCAGCTGACAACCGGCACCTTCAGCCCCGCCGCCAGAACCCTGCTGGAGGGCAAAATCAAACAGTACGAGGCCGAGGCGAAGCGCTATGACAAAGAGAAGGAAGACATCAAAAAGGAAGCCGAAGGTTACCAGCAGCAATACGACGCGCTGAACGTCCACGACGACCAGTTCGACATGGCCGAAGCCTGCTTCACGGTCGCCATCGCCATGTACGGCATCACGGCGCTGACGCGGAAAAGGTGGCTGCTTGTCTTCGCTATCGTACTCGCGGGCGTCGGCACCCTGCTCGGGCTGGCCGGATTTCTCGGCTGGTCATTTCACCCTGACTGGCTGGCAAAGCTGCTCGGATAATTTCAATACCGGGGGAAGAAATGCGCACCACGAAAAAGCGGTTGCTCGCCGCCCAGTTAATGATCGCCTGCCTGTTACTTTCCACGCCCGCTTTCGCCTGGGACGCGGTCGGGCACAAAACGGTCGCGCGCATCGCGTGGGACAATATGAAGCCGCAGACGCGGGGCCGGGTGATTGCCATCCTCAGTGCCGCGCCCGCCGATTCCGATATGCGCACGCTCGTGCCACCCGAAACGCTGCCGCCGGAGGTGCGCGCGCGCGAATTTTTCATGGCCGTGAGCAACTGGGCCGACTTCATGCGCGACGGGTCTCACCCGGAGCGGCAGGCGAAGTATCATCACCCGACGTGGCATTACTGCGACTTCTTCTGGGAGCAGACTCCGTCAGGCCCGCGCGACCGCCCCGACCTCAAACCCGATCCGGAGAACGCCATCGAGCGTTTGCAGCTGATCACCTGGCTGCTCGGCGACGACGCGCGCGCCGACGCCGACCGGGCGATTGATCTCGCCTGGGTGCTGCACGTGGTCGGCGACGTGCATCAGCCGCTCCATTGCAGCGCGCGCGTGACCGACCTGGAACCGAAGGGCGATCAGGGCGGCAACCTCTTCAAGCTCGAAAGCAATCCCCCGCCGGATCGGCCCTACCCGCTCAACCTGCATGCTTACTGGGATTCGATTGTCAATCGCGCCGTCCCGCGACAGCCCGACGAGAAGGAGATTGATTACATCAGTCGCGTGGCAAAGCAGATTGAAGAGAGGCATCAGAAGGCCGATTTCCAGACGAAGCTGCGGCCCGGTGAATTCAGCGTCTGGGTGAAGGAGGGCTTCGAGACCTCCAAGGCGAAAGTCTACCCCGCGTCGCTCAAACGGCTGGAGCTGCCCTCGCAGGAATACCTCGACAGCTCGTGGCAGGTCGCGGAACCGGCGATTGCGCTGGCGGGTTATCGGCTGGCGGAAACGCTGGATCGGTTGCTTGGTTATTGAGGGTATCCGCCCCGCCTTATCACAGCGCCATGGTTATCCCTGCAATCCCACCAGTGATGACGAGGGGGAAGTCGGCATAAATCAGTTATAGCCAAACGTAGACCTCTCTGCTATATTTCCGGCGCATTTAAGCAAACAGATCTCCCGCAAAAATATAAGCAGCCTGACCCTCGGACCGGGGCTCAAGCCATTGCCTGCGCAAGAGGGGCCGGCGCCGCGTTTGCAGGAGGTCTGCTCAACGGACAAGAAACCAGATAAATTTAAGGAGGTAATGGTGATGGCAAAGTCTGTGAAATCGAAAAAGGGAGGACACCATGTGCGGGGGGCCAGCCCGGATGCGGTCGAGCAGGCCCAGGCGAAAGAAGCGGGGGCCAAGTTCGACTGGCATTATGGCCGGATCACCCGCCTCGGCCACTTCGAGATTGCCGGCGGCAGGGAGGTGGCAATCGTCTGGGAGGAAGGAGGAGCCACCTCACAGCAGGGAAACATTACTGAGGAGCAGTGGGAAATCTTCAAGCTCGCGTTCCTGACCAGCGGGCGCATCGCCGTACTCAGTGACGAGTCGGGAGAGGGCTGGATGTACGATTACCGCTTCCTGGAAGCCGTGCGGTAGGGTGAAATCGGAAGATTGCGGGGCCGGGGTGGTGAGGCTCTCAGGAGTCTCGAGCCGAACCACTTCGGCTCCGACGCCCGGTGCCACACGGGAATAATTCGGAGCCGCCAGATGTCGGCGGATGATCAGGAGCTACATCACGCCTTCAATCGTCTCCTTCGCCAGCGACCTCACCACCGCGCGCAGATCACCGTCGTTCTCCTTCCAGACCTGCAACTGGCGGTCGGCGCTGTTGCCGCTTTCGATGATGTTGTAGATGTGGTTGATCTCGGCGCGGCTGCCGAGTTCGTCCACCACGTCGTCAACGAACTGGAGCAACTCGCGCAGCAGGTCACGCACGGGGACCTCTTTCTGCTTGCCGAAGTCAATCAGCTTGCCGTCGAGCCCGTAGCGGATCGCCCGCCACTTGTTCTCCTGAATCAGCGCGCGGTGATAAATGCGGAAGCCGAGGTTCTGCCGGTAGAGCTTGTACAGCTTGGCCGTGATCGCCTGGATCAGGGCGGCGATGGCGATGGCGTCATCAACTTTGGGCATGATGTCGCAGATGCGGTACTCGAGCGTCGGGAAGAACGGGTGTGGGCGCACGTCCCACCAGATTTTCTTGCCGTTATCAACGCAGCCCGTCCTGATCAGCAGGTTGAGGTAGTTCTCGAAATCGCTCCACGAGCCGAAGTAATCCGGGATGCCGGTGCGCGGAAAATGCTTGAAGACTTCCGAGCGGTAGCTCTTCATCCCCGTGTTGCGTCCGATCCAGAACGGCGAACTGCACGAGAGCGCCAGCACGTGCGGCAGCATGTAACGCGCCTCGTTCATCACGGCAATGGCCGCCTCCTTGTCCTCGATGCCGACGTGGACGTGCATGCCGAAGATCAGCAGCGCCCGCGCGTGCAGCTGCATCTCCTCAATCAGCTGCTCGTAGCGGACATGATCGGTGATCTTCTGGTCGGCCCAGTGTGAAAAGGGGTGTGTTGAGGCTGCGACAATCGCGAGGCCCTTGCGCTGCGCCAGTTCGGAGATGGTGCGCCGCAGTTTGACCAGGTCGGCGCGCGCCTCCTGGACGTCACGGCAGATGCCGGTGCCGACTTCGACCATGGACTGGTGCATTTCCGGCTTGATCTGCTCGCCAAGGAGCAGCCGGCCTTCGTCCAGCATCTCGTTGACGCGCGAACGCAGCTCGCCCGTCTGCGGATCAATGATCTGAAATTCTTCTTCAATCCCGATAGTGAATTCGTTGTCGAAAGGCATAGCACCTCCGGAGTGAGGGTAAGAGGGGAGTGAGAGAGCGGGGGAGAGGGAGAGAGGGAGACGAGGAGAGTGAGTGAGCAATAATCGTTCCGGTTACGTCCGTCCCCCAGTCCCCTCTCCCCTTTTCTCCCGCTCTCCCGCTCTGTTTTTACGCGCGGGGATCGCCTGAAGCGGACTTGCTCTTCCGCGGCCCGCGGGCGGATTTCTCTGCGGATTTTGCTTTGGCGGCCTTGCCCTCTGCGGCACCCTCGCCGGCTTTCTTCCGTCCGCGTCTGGGGGCCACGGTTTCGGTGATCTGCTCGATCACGCTGGAAACCACCGTCGAGGCGGTCTCGGCCACCTGCCCGACTCCGGTGAGGATTTCCCGTGTGATCTCGCTCGCCGTCGGCAGGTTGCCGATGACATCATTATCCAGAAAGCGATTCCAGCGGTGATGCCGGAGCGTCGGCGCCCCGTTCCGGGCGTAATCAACCAGCATCTCCGCCACTGCGTTGACGACCCAGTTGAAGTACGGCTGGGTCACGGAATAAATATCCGCATCCGGCGCGGGGTTCATGAAATCGATCGCGTAGGGGATGCCGTCCCTGATCGCGAATTCGACCGTGTTGAGGTCGTAACCGAGCGCCTCGTTGAGCAGCATCGTCTCGCGGACGATGCGGTCTTCGAGATCCGGCGCGAGCGCCGCCTCTTCGCGCGGCACGTAGCGGCGGTTCTTCGGGTCGTACGGCATCACCAGCACGTGCTTGCGGCCCACGCAGTAGCAGCGGACGTAATCGGTGAAGTCAATGAACTCCTGCAACGTCATCGCCAGCGTGCCGGTCTTGTTGTAGCACTCCCACAGGTGTTCGAGCGATTCGACCTTGTAGACGTCGCGCCAGCCGCCGCCGTCGTGCGGTTTGAGAATCGCGGGCAGCCCGACGTAATCCACGATCTCCTGCCATTTGAGCGGGAATTCGAGGTTGCGCAGCGAGGCGTCGGTGACTCCTTTGATGTAAGCCTTCTGCGGCAGCAGCACCGTCTTCGGCACGGCCACGCCGAGCTTGACCGCCAGCGAGTAGTTGAAGAACTTGTCATCGGCCGACCACCAGAAGGGGTTGTTGACGACGATCGTGCCGTTCAGCACGGCGTGCTTGAGGAATGAGCGGTAATACGGAATCTCGTGCGAGATGCGGTCAAAAATCAGGCGGTATTCGCTCCCTTCCGAGTCAGCCCTGATCCCGCCGAGTTTGATGTATTCGGCGGTCACGCCGGCGTTCATACTGTTGATCTTTTCAATCAGCGCCGGGGGAAAAGTGTTTTCCATCCCGACCAGAATTCCAATTTTCATTTAATTCTCCGTTCGTTAATAGGCTTGAGACTTACGGCGACCAGTCCGTTATGAGCAGGCCGCTCCCGGCTGACCGATTGCCAGTCACTCCCCGGGGCGACAAATGATGCTGGTGCCTCAGTAGAAAGACGCCTGTCCTGATCCAGCCTTTCCGTGCCATGTGAACTGGCGCGAGGCTGGTAATCGCCAGGTTTCGTAGGTTATGATCTCTGCTTGATAGTAGGCTCAAAGTCTAGGTTTTACTCTGAAAGGTGTCAACGTTAAATGAGTCCTGACAGGCTTTTTACTGTGTGCAGACGCGCCGCCGTGTTAATGATGCTGGCCGCCGCCGTCTGTCTCTTCAATCTCCCCGCCGGCCAGGCGAAGGACAAAAACCCGCGCGCCGAGGACGTGGCCGAGAAGACGATTCTGGCTTACGGCAACCGGGCCATGCTTTACGGAGTCCAGCGCAACGGGATCATCCGCGGCAACCTCAAGCTCACCTCCGGCGAGACCGTGCGCGAAGGCAAAACCACGGTCAAATTCATCCGCAAAAAGAAGATCGCCGAAGACCTGATGATGCTGGAGCTGGAGCTGCCCGACACGAAGTACATCCTCGGGTTCGACGGCCAGAAGATCTGGGCGCAGCACAACGGCGAGGCGCTCGAACCGGACGAGGCGACGGCCAAAGCCTTCCGCTCCTCGCACTTTCACAGCTACGAATCGCTGCTGCGGTATAAGGAGAACGACGCGAAGCTGGAATACGTCGGCAACGACAAGATCGGCACGCTCGAACTGGACATCCTCGACCTGACCCTGCCGGACGGCGAACGCACGCGCTACTTCATCAGCCGCAAGACGTATCACATCCTCTTCCTCGAATACGAGACCAGACCGAAAGCAGACGCCGCGCCCGTCAAATACCGCTTCGCGTTCTCGGACTTCCGCGCGATCCAGAACACGCTCGTGCCGTTCCAGATTCACGTTTTTGAGAACGGCAAAAAGATCGAGGAACGCAAGCTGGTCGAAGTCGCTTACAACGTGCAGCTCGAAGAGAGCGCCTTCAAGGCCGGGGGCGGCGCGGCCAAAGCCGCCGAGGCGAAGCCCGGCTTCTGAAGTTGTTTTATGGGTGAAGCGGCAGGCATTTATCTTCACATCCCGTTCTGCGCGACGCGCTGCCATTACTGCAACTTTGCGACCGGCGGTTACGAATCCGAACTGGCGCGTCGCTACGTGAACGCGCTCTCACTGGAAATCAGGCGGACGGCGGAAACGTCCGATGAATTGCCCGCGCGTCAGGTGATGCGCGCGGTTGACACGATCTATTTCGGCGGCGGCACACCCACGACGCTGACCATAGAGCAGCTTGCCAGCCTGATCGAACTCTGCCGGGAAAAGTTTGAGGTCGCCCCGGACGCGGAGGTCACGACCGAAGCCAACCCCGGCTCGGTCTCGCTCGAATATCTGAAAACCCTGCGCGGCGCCGGCGTCAACCGCCTGAGTTTCGGCGTGCAGTCGTTCGATGACGGCGAATTGCAGATGATCGGGCGCACGCATTCCGCCGCAGCCGCGCGCGAGGCCGTGCGACTGGCGCGCGCGGCCGGGTTTGGAAACATCAGCATTGACCTGATCGCCGGCCTGCCCCAGCAGCGGATGGAGACGTGGCGGCGCAATCTGGATGAAGCCTTCGCGCTTGCGCCCGACCACCTGTCGGTTTACCTGCTGGAGCTGTACAAGGACGCGCCGCTTCTGCACCGCATCGAGCGCGGCGAGTTGCGGGCGATTGACGACGAACTGACCGTGGCGATGTATTTCGCACTGCTCGATGAGGCGGCGGCGCGCGGCTTTGATCATTACGAAATTTCCAACTGGGCGCGCCCGGGGCATGAATCGAGGCACAACCTGAAATACTGGATTGGCGCGCCGTACTGGGCGTTCGGAGTCTCGGCGGCTGGTTATGACGGCCAGACACGCTGGTCGAACACTCGCAACATTCACCAGTACCTTGAGCGCGTCGAACGCGGCGAATCGCCAGTGGCCGAACGCACAGAGCTTGATGACGAGGACAGGCAGAGCGAAGCGTTGTTTCTGCGATTGCGGCTGAAGGACGGGGTTGATCTCGATCAGCACCGCTCGCGCTTCGGCGTCAACGTGCCGGAGCGTTACCGCGATGAGCTTGGGCGGCTGCGCGAAGCTGGGTTGATCGAACTGGATTCCGAGACGCTGAAGATTTCGCGTGCGGGCACGGTGCTGGCGAACGAGGTGTTCGCAGCTTTTGTGTGAGGGGCTATAGAAACCGCATGAAGAGTCGGCTGTTGATTATCGTAGTTTTACTGTGCGCTTTCTTTGTTGCAGCCGCAGCCTATCCAAGATTGTTTGTTCCGGCGTCATCAAGTGATCTGGCCCTTGAGGTTTTCGCGGAGAAAACAACGTTAAGAGTCAGCGATCAGATTAAGGTTGCAGCATCAATCAGAAATAAAGGTTCCAAGACAGTGCTTCTTGTGCAACCCGGCGATGGCAGCGAATCAGGAATGCGTACTCCCTCCCTAAAATGGGATGTAATTCAATTTGACGAAACCAGCAGGACAGCAATGCCCGTCCTATCAGAGCATCATCGCCTCTGCGGTAACATCAATCCACTGAAGATGGATGAGATATTCATACTGCAACCGGGCGGGACTCGAAAATTTGACGAGTGGATTCCACCTTTTACGAAACCGGGAAAATATAAGGTTGTGTTGTCATACGCCAATATTCCCTCCAAGAAATGGGATGGAATCCTGATGGGAGAGCATAACCCTCTTGCGATGTGGTTTGTCAGAAACAGTACTGAATGCCTTCTTGAAAGCAACGCAATTATTTTCACGGTGAGTGAGTAGCTGAGTACAGGGTATGGACGTTATTGATTTACGCAGCGACACTGTAACCAAACCCACTCCGGCGATGCGCCGCGCGATGGCCGACGCCGATGTCGGCGACGACGTGTACGGCGAAGATCCGACCGTCAATCGTTTGCAGGAGCGCGCGGCTGAAATTTTTGAGAAGGAAGCCGCGCTCTTTGTGCCGACCGGCTCGATGGGCAATCAGCTCTGCGTGAAGTTGCACACGCGGCCCGGCTCGGAAGTCGTCCTCGAAGAGCGCAGCCACATTTTCAATTATGAGATGGGTGCGTCGGCGGTCTTCTCGGGTGTGATCTTCCGCCCGGTGCGCGGCGAAGACGGGCTGCTCAACCGCGATCTGGTCGGCGGCGCGATCCACCATCAGGCGCCTTATTATGTCACGCCAACCTCGCTCGTGGCGCTCGAAAACACGCACAACATGGCCGGCGGCTCGGTCATGCCGCTCTCAGTCTCGCGCGACATCTGCGATCATGCGCATTCGCTCGGGCTGCCCGTGCATCTGGACGGGGCGCGGATTTTCAACGCGGCGGCGGCGCTCAATACAACCGTTGCTGAAATCGCGCGGCCTTTCGATTCGGCGATGTTCTGCCTCTCGAAAGGACTCGGCGCGCCGGTCGGCTCGCTGATCCTGGGCGGGCGCGATTTTATCGAGGAGGCCCGCGCGTGGCGCAAGCGGCTGGGCGGCGGGATGCGGCAGGTCGGCGTGCTGGCCGCCGCCGGGATGATCGCGCTCGAAGAATCGCCGAAAATTTTACCCGAAGACCACGCCAACGCCCGCCGGCTGGCCGAAGGGCTCGCCGAGATGCGGGGCGTGCGGATTGACCCCGGGAAGGTTCAGACGAACATTGTGATTTTCGACATCGCCGGCACTGGGCTGACGACGGCGCAATTCTCGATGGCGCTCAAAGCCGAAGGCGTTCTCGCCAACGGCATCAACGCCCGCGAAATGCGCATGGTCACTCATTACGATGTCAGCCGCGAAGGAATCGAGACGGCCCTGAAGGTAATGAGTACAATGCTCAGTGGTCAGTGACCGGCGCCAGGGCGCACCTCACTGACTACTGACCACCGATTACTGAAATATGATCATTGCAATTGACGGCCCCGCAGGCGCAGGTAAAAGCACAGTCGCGAAGGAACTCGCGCGCAGGCTCGGTTATCTGTACATTGACACGGGCGCGATGTACCGCGCCGTCGCATGGCAGGCCCTGCGCGACGGCCTGGCGCTCGAAGACACGGAACGGATCAGCCGGATCGCCGAACAGTTGCGGATCGAACTCGCCGGCAGCGTGGACGACATGCAGGTCATCATCGGCGGCGTCAACATCAGCGGCGAAATCCGCACCCCGCAGGTGAGTCAGGCGGCTTCAATCGTCTCGGCCATCCCGGCGGTGCGGCGCGCGCTCGTCGCCCGGCAGCAGGAGATGGGGCGCGTCGGCAACGTGGTGATGGAGGGCCGCGACATCGGGACGGTCGTCTTCCCCGGCGCCGAGGCCAAGTTTTACCTGGACGCTTCGACCGAGGCGCGCGCCCAGCGCCGCTTCAGCGAAGACCGGGCCAGGGGCGTGGCCGTGAAATCACTCGACGCGATGCAGCAGGAGATCGAATCGCGCGACCGTCGCGACAAGACCCGCGACGATTCGCCGCTCACGCAGGCGCCGGACGCGATCCACATTGATTCGTCGGAAGCCACCGCCGATCAGGTGGTCGAGCAGATTCTCAGCATCGTGCAGACGAAGCTCGCCGCAACTCGATCCTGATTGCTGTTTCAGTTACCCGTTATTCTGATGTTCACTGGCATAGTTGAAGAAACCGGCTCCATCAAAAAGGTCACGAGCGGCGCCGCGAGCGCGCGCGTCGAGGTCGCCGCCCGCACGGTGCTGGAAGGCGCGAAGGTCGGCGACAGCATCGCCGTCAACGGCGTCTGCCTGACCGTCGTCGGGAAAACGAATGACAGTTTCTCTGCCGACGTCTCGGCCGAAACGCTGCGCCGCACCAGTCTCCGGCAGATTCGCGCGGGCAGCCGCGTCAACCTCGAACGCCCGCTGCTGCCGACCTCAAGGCTCGGCGGCCACATCGTGCAGGGTCACGTTGACGGCGTGGGGGAATTTCTGGAAGCGCGGCCCGAAGGCGAAGGCTGGATCGTGCGCGTCGGCTTCCCGGCGGAGCTGGGGCGTTACATCGTCGAGAAAGGTTCGATTACGGTTGACGGCATCAGCCTGACGGTCGCGGCGCTCGGTGACGACTGGTTTGAGATCGCCGTGATCCCGCACACCTGGCATGTGACGAACCTCTCCTCCCTCAGACGCGGCGACGCGGTCAACCTCGAAGTAGACATCATCGCCAAGTACGTCGAACGCCTGCTCGGGCCGCACGCCGCCAGGCCGCAGAGTAATCTGACAATCGAAAGGTTGCGGAAACTCGGATATTGATTTTCCCTCTTATGTCTTTTGCTCCCATCGAACAAGCCATCGAGGACTTCCGCGCCGGGCGGATGGTCATCATCACTGACGACGAAAACCGCGAGAACGAAGGCGACCTGGCCTGCGCGGCGGAAATGATCACGCCCGCGATCATCAACTTCATGGCGCGCGAAGGCCGCGGCCTGATCTGCATGCCGATGACTGAAGAGCGCTGCGACGAACTCAACCTGCCGTTGCAGGTTTCCCGGCACGAGAACAGTTCGGGCTTCGGCACGGCCTTTACGGTTTCGATTGAAGCCAGGCGCGGGGTGACGACCGGGATCTCTGCGGCTGACCGCGCCACCACGATCCGCACGGCGGCTGACCCGCAGACTAAAGCCTCTGATCTGGCGCGGCCCGGCCACGTCTTTCCGCTGCGCGCGCGCGTGGGCGGCGTGCTGATGCGGCCCGGCCAGACCGAGGCCAGTGTTGATCTGGCGCGGATTGCGGGCCTGACTCCGGCGGCTGTCGTCTGCGAAGTGATGAACGAAGACGGGACGATGGCGCGGCTGCCGCAACTGGTCGAGTTCGCCCGGAAGCACGAACTCAACATTATTTCCGTCGCCGACCTGATCCGCTACCGACTGCGCACCGAAGTCCTCGTCCGCCGCATTGCGGAAGCCGGGGTGCCGACGGTTCACGGCGAATTCCGCGCCATCGCCTTTGAGAACGCGCTCAACGGTGAAATCCACCTGGCGATGGTCATGGGCGAAATCACGCCGGAGGAGCCGGTGCTGGTGCGCGTTCACACGCAGATGGTGCTGAGCGACGTCTTCGGCAGCCTGCTCGATGACCGCGGCCAGCAGCTGCAGAACGCGCTCAAGCTCATCGCCCGCGAGGGTCGCGGGATCGTGCTGTATCTGAAGCAGGAGATGATGGGCGTCGGGCTGGTCGCGCAGTTGCGCGGCTACGAGCGCACCCAGGCGTCAGGCGAAGAACACCGGGAGGAAGACCACAACCCGATGCCGCAGGTGCGCGATTACGGAACCGGCGCGCAGATTCTGCACGAACTGGGCGCGCGGAAGCTGCGCCTGCTCTCCAACCACCCGCCCCGGCTCCATTCGCTCGAAGGCTTCGAGCTGGAAATCGTCGAGCGGGTGCCGCTCTCCTGACGCCGATCAATCAACTGGCGAGTACTTCCGCCAGGATTTTCAGCAGCCGTTCGGCGGAATACGGTTTCGGCAGGAATATTTCCGTGCCGGCGCTGGCGGCTTCTCCACCCTCATCATCGCCGCCGAGTCCGCTGGTCACAATGATCCTCAGGTGCGGGTCAATTTTGCGCAGGGCGGGGATCGTGGCCGCGCCGTCCACATACGGCATCCCCATGTCCACCAGCACGGCCCTGACTTCCCCTTTGTGTTCGAGGCACTGCCTGACGGCCTCGGCGCCGTCCCTCGCGGTCAGAACGTTGTAGCCTGAGGCTTCGAGTGTTTCTCTGGCAATCTCGCGGATGACATTTTCATCATCAACCACCAGGATCAGTTCGCCGTGCCCGGCAGGCAATCCGGTCGGCTCTTCCGCGGCCTGCGCCGGGGAGTCTGATTCAGTGACGGGAAGATAAATTCTGAACCTCGTCCCCTTCCCGACAGCGCTTTCGACATCAATGAGCCCGCCGTGATTTTTCACGATGCCCGAAACGGTGAACAGCCCGAGGCCGGTCCCCTGTCCGACTTCTCTGGTGGTGAAAAACGGGTCGAAGATTTTCTCTCTGTGTTCGGGCGGGATGCCCGTGCCGGTGTCGGTCACGGTGATCAGGACAAAGTGTCCGGCCTCAGTTCCGGGGCGCGCCGGCGATTCACCGGGGGAAGCGTTGGCGGCTTCAATGCTCAGCTTTCCGCCGTGAGGCATGGCGTCGCGGGCGTTGACGCAGAGATTCATCAGCACCTGAGTCAGCTGTGTCGCATCGCCCGTCACCGGGCGGAGGCCGTCAGCCGCCGCGCAGCTGATTTCGACTGATTTTGGGAAAGTGTCCGACAGCATTCTGGCGAGGTCATGCAGCAGCGGCGCGAGCGGCAGCGGGGCGCGTTCGCCGCTGACCCCCCTCGCAAAAGTCAACAACTGTCTGATCAGATCGCTCCCGCGCCGGGTGTTGTCGCGCAGCGACAGAAGCCAGCGCTGGCTCTGGTCGTCGGTGAATTTCTTCTGCAGCAGGTGGAAGACCATGAGGATCGGCGTCAGCACGTTGTTGAGGTCGTGCGCGATGCCGCTGGCGAGCGTGCCGATGCTTTCCAGCCGCTGGGCGCGGAGGAACTGCGCTTCGAGTTTCTTCTTCTCGGTGATGTCGGTGTTGATGAGCAGGATTGACTTCGGGCGGTCCTCGTTATCGCGCACGAGCGTCCAGTGGCCTTCGATGATCAGTTCCTGGCCGCCTTTGGTGAGGTGGCGCAATTCGCCGACCCACTCGCCCTTCTCACGCAATACTCGTCCCGCCGCCAGCACCTCCGGCGTGATTTCGCGATAGAGGCGGTCGTTGAGCGGCTGGCCGACGATCTCTTCAGCCGTCCAGCCGTACAGCCGCCCGGCGCTCTGGTTCCAGTAGAGTACGCGGCCTTTCATGTCGCAGACGATGATCGCATCGCGCGCGCGGTCGAGCAGCGCGGCCTGCTCGCGCAGCCGTTTTTCCGCCCGCCGCTGCTCCGTCACGTCGCGCCCGATGCAGCGCACCACCGGTGCGCCCCCGTCCCGGCGCAGGGAGTTTTCATACTCCAGAATTCTGACCTCCCCCGACGGGGTGAGGACTTTCATCGTGCCGCGGGCGTGGCCTCTGGTCAGCACTGTGTCCAGATAATCCCGGAACAGATTCTGCACGTCCGGCGGGATGAAATCACTGACCCGGCAGCCCAGCAGTTCTTCGGCACTCCGGGCGCCGCAATACTGCACGACGCTCTGATTGACGCTCAGGATGCGCCCTTCCGCGTCGTGCGTGCCGATGAACAGCCCGCAGTTTTCCACCAGATCGCGGTAACGATCTTCGCTCCGTCGCAACTCCTCGACTGCGCCCCGGTCCCCGCCGATGGCCTGCTTTCGGTCCGTGATGTCGGTCATCGCCGTCCTGAAGAGCGCGGCGGGCTGACCGGCCTCCCGCGCCGGGACGCTGACCAGTTGAACCGGGATTTCCCGCCCGCCGCGGGCCGTCAGGCTCAACTCCGTGATGACCTCTTCATCGGCATTCCGACACCGCCGCAGGTGGTCGAGGAAAAGGTCGAAATCATTACCGGCAACGTAAGTCATGAACGGCTCCGACGGCAGGGATGACCGCTCCCGGCCGAGCATCCGCGCGCCGGTCAGGTTGATCTCCTCGATCTGCCCCTTGTCATTGAGCGTGACGTAACCGACCGGGGCGAAGTCATAAAGTTCCAGATAGTGGTTGCGCGACTCGTCGAGCTGCTGCCGGGCCTCGACGAGTTCGCGGTTCCGCATCTCCAGTTCGATCTGGTACTCCTGCGATTCGCAGAGCAGGTGGTGTAAATCCTGCCGGCTCAGGTCGGGGGCGGGTTCAGCTTTCTGCCGACCGGCGCGCAGCGAACGGAGTTCCTCTTCCAGTTCCTCCCTGGTCATCCGGGTATAATCTTTCATCTGACGCCTCACTCTCCGGTTCCGGGGGGCAGTGATCCGGCAGGGTTTCGTAACTGATCCTGTCAGAGGCGGGTTGTGACATTGCGACCGGCAATCGCGCTCATGACTGAAAGTGGTGGCTCACCAGGCCGAATTGCAATTCGCGGGCGGGATCAGGGCTCGCGCTGCAAGCCGGCGGCTCCGGGGGGTAACAACCACCGCAGATTCTACAATTCATCCTTTCGCCCCGGCAAGAATGCCCGCACCGGCTGCCGCAGAAGACCCGGCGCCCCGGCTGCGCCGTCGCCCTCGTAATTTTATGGCGTCAGCGTCCGGGGGGAATTCTTCCGGGGGCCCGCTACTCTCAGGTCACCCGAAAAACAAAAAGGCCAGACGCGTCGTCTGGCCTTCCTGGGATTATGTGGATCGTGACTATGGCTGCATCGCCGCCGTGTTGTCGCCGAACACGTTTGCGCCGAGTGATGATTTAAGCGTCAGGTCGGCGCGCGTGGTGTTATCACATAAGACCACGCCATCCGAGAGTACCGTCCCGTCGCCCAGCACCGCGCCGTCGCCCAGCACCACGCCGTCACCCAGCACCACGCCGTCGGTCAGGATCACCCCGTCAGACAGCACCCCGCCGCTCACGCTGATGCTGACCGCGCCCGACTTCAGGCTCACGGTGCTGGAGGTCTTGCCCGCGACCCGGATGAAGGTGCCGCTTGACACGGCCGTGGCGTCAGCCAGCACCGCGCCCGAGCCGTAGACGCCCTGCCAGTAATTCATCAGGGCGCTGCCGTAGAGGAACCCGTGGTTGGTGATGACGCCCTGCCCCCACTTGAACGTGTAACCGGAGATGGTGCTTTGCTGCGTCGGCAGGGCGGCGGTCAGCAGCGCCGAGCCGACGCTCGTGGGGAGTGTGGGCTTCACGAGCCTCGCCAGCCTCACCGCGCCGTCAACGTTGAGTTGCCCCGCGCCCTGCTCGAACATATTGAAGCCCTTGAGCGGTTGCGCACTGTACATCAGGATCGCTTTGACGAGCGCGGGAGTCAGCGCAGGGTTGGCCTCGAGCAGCAGCGCCACCGCGCCGCTCACGAGCGGCGCGGCCATCGAAGTCCCGCTCAGGTACATCATCCGGTCGCCGGCATAACCGTCGTCAGACGCTCTCAGGGTCGGATACTGATTGAGCAGGGTGTTACTGCCGTTGTTGTCGTCGGCCGCCGCGCCGACGAGCTTGTTGCCGGGCGCGACCAGATCGGGCTTGATCAGGTTGTCATAGGACCTGGCGCCGTTGACGGTTGTGTAGCCGCGCGTCGGGCCGCGCGAGCTGTAGGTGGTCACCACGTCATCCGAGCGTGAGTCGGTGCCGAAGGTATTTGTCGCGCCGACCGTGATCACCGACGGATCGATCCCCGGAGAGTGGATCCCGCCATAAATCTTTTTGCCGCTGGCGTCCTTGCCGTCGTTGCCCGCCGCGGCCACAACCACGATCCCGGCATTGACCGCGCGCCGCGCGGCCAGACAGAGCGGGTCGTTTTTGTAGCTGTCTTTGGCCCGACTCCCGAGACTCAGGTTGATGACGCGGATGTTGTAAGCCGCCTTGTTGGTAACGCACCAGTCAATCGCCGCAATGACGTTGCTGGCCGCCCCCTGCCCATTCTCGTCAAGGACGCGCAGGTTGACCAGTTGTGCTTCGGGGGCCACCCCTTCAAAGGAGCCCGACCACGGCCACGGACTGCCGACCGCCAGTGAGGCGACGTGAGTGCCATGCCCGAAATAGTCGTCGGCGTTCCCCGCCCCGGTAAAGTCCTGATCGAGGGAGTTCCAGTAGTTGAACATGTTGTGCTGGTCGGCGATGCCGCTGTCAATGACCGCGATGGTCACGCCTGAGCCATTGATCGTCATCCCGCTGACCAGCGAGCGGATTTGCGCCGCCCCCGTCGAGTTCTTAAGGTGCGCGTGGGCCGCCACCGGGCGATCCGGGCTGGCGTAGGCAATGCCATCGTCGGCAACGAACTGACGCATGGCGGCGCGCGGCATTTCGACTGCCACCAGTCCCATGCCGTCAAGTTTTCTGCTGACGCGGCCACCGAACGCCGCGACCTTCGCCTGCATTGCGGCAGTCGGGGCGGTGTCATTCATCTGGACGATGAAGCTCTGCAGCTCATCCGCCGCGACTTCGGGCGAAGGGAGTACGACGCCGCCGACTTTCTGGCGCGCCGTGAGTCTCCGCTGCCGGGCCTCGGCGAGCGTCCTGCTCGCGGGCTGCTTCTTTTGTGCCGCGGCCTCGTCGTCCTGCGCGAGCAGTTCTTCAAGGTCAGGCGCGAGCTTCGGTTTTTTCTCTCTGTTGAGGGTGAGTTTGCGCGCCCTCGTCAGATTCGTGCCCGGCGGTGCGCCGAAGCCGAAGGACGGCAGGCAGACGAGCGCTGCAAGTGTCAGGGTGAGGAATCGTCTTGTTGTCTGTCTGGAGCTGGTCATATATCTCTTATGCTGCGGGCCGCTGTGGCCTTTGTTGTGAATGCGAAGAATCAGTCACTCGAATATAGTTGCCTGCGCCGCACGGGGCGGGCGCGGACGGCGCTCTATTAGCGAGTGCCGTACCAGCAGGCAGGCATTTTGAGCCGGCAGGATTTACGGGATTTCAGGGCCGAAAGCCCCACACAAGTGATGGCAGGCTGAATGATTCGGTCAGGGCGAAATGACCGAATCACTTCAAAATGACGATGGCTTTACCGGTCAGATTCAGCCTGACGCGGCAGGGGCTCGAAGAGCCGTCCGCAGGTAACCAGGCGGGAAATCAACGGGGATGGAAATGGCGCGATTCGGCAGGTCGCGTCAAAGCATAAAGAAAGGGCGCACCTGACCCGTGCGTCCTTGTGTGAGGTTGAAAGTAAAGACAGACCGCTTCCGTCAGGCGACGGTCAACTCTTCGCCGCGGGCATCTGAATGTTCAGCGCCCTGACCAGGAAGCCCAGTTTATCGGCCAGCTCCTCGATGATCTTCGAGGTCGGCTTGCCCGCGCCGTGCCCGGCTTTGGTCTCGATCCGGATCAGCACCGGCGCCGCGTCGGCTTGGGCCTCCTGCAACCGGGCCGCGAATTTGAAGCTGTGCGCCGGGACCACTCGGTCGTCGTGATCCGCCGTCGTCACCATCGTCGCCGGGTACTTCACGCCGTCCTTCAGATTGTGGAGCGGCGAGTAAGCGTAGATCGCCTTGAACTCTTCGGCGTTATCCGCCGAGCCGTAATCCGACACCCACGCCCAGCCGATGGTGAATTTGTGGAAGCGCAGCATGTCCATCACGCCGACCGCGGGCAGCGCCGCGCCGAACAGGTCGGGCCGCTCGGTCATTGCCGCGCCGACCAGCAGCCCGCCGTTGCTGCCGCCGCTGATCGCGAGCTGCGGCGTTGACGTGTATTTATTCGCAATCAGCCACTCGGCCGCCGCGATGAAGTCGTCGAAGACGTTCTGCTTCCTGAGCTTCGTCCCGCCCTGATGCCACTCCTCGCCGTACTCGCCGCCGCCGCGCAGGTTCGGCTGCGCGTAGACGCCGCCCATCTCCATCCACACCAGATTGCCGACCGAGAACGCGGGCGTCAGCGAGACGTTGAAGCCGCCGTACCCGTAGAGCAGTGTCGGGCGCTCGCCGTCAAGCGCGAGGCCCTTCCGGTGCGTAATAAACATCGGCACTTTCGTGCCGTCTTTGCTCGTGAAAAAGACCTGCTTCGTTTCGTAATCGCCGGGGTTGAAATCCACCTTGGGCTGCCTGAAGACGGTACTCTTGCCCGTCTTCATGTCGTAGCGGTAAATGATCGGCGGCGTATTGAAGCTCGTGTAGGTGTAGAACGTTTCCGTATCAACCCGCTTTCCGCCGAACCCGCCCGCGCTTCCCAAGCCCGGCAATTCAACTTCGCGGACGAACCTCCCCCCGAGATCGAAGATCCTGATCTGAGAGCGCGCGTCCTTCAGGTAAGTGACGACGAGCTGATCGCTCAGGACGTTCACGCCTTCGATGGTTTCGGCGGACTGCGGGATGATCTCCCGCCAGTTGGCCTTCTCGGGCCTGCGCGTGTCAATTGCGATCACTTTGCCGCGCGGCGCATTCAGGTCGGTCTTGAACCAGAAGACCGGGCCGTCATTGTTGATGAAGCTGTATTCGGCCTCGAAGTCTTTGACCAGCTCGATGACCTTCGCGTCCGGGTCCTTGAGGTCTTTGTAAAAGAGCAGGTTCTTCTGATCCGTCCCCTTCCAGACGTTGACGATCAGGTAACGCCCGTCTTCGGTCACGCTGCCGCCGAAGCCCCACTCCTTCTGATCCTTCCGCTCGTAAACCAGCACGTCATCGGACTGCGGCGTTCCGAGCCGGTGAAAATAAAGCTTCTGAAAATAGTTCGCGCCCTGCAGCTTCGTCTTCTCGTCGGGCGCGTCATAGCGGCTGTAGAAAAACCCCTTGCCGTCCTTCGCCCACGAGGCGCCGGAGAACTTCACCCATTTGATCAGGTCGGGCAGGTCTTTGCCCGTCTCGACGTCGCGCACGCGCCACTCCTGCCAGTCGGAGCCGGAAGCCGACAGTCCGTAAGCCACCAAGCGCCCGTCGTCACTGACCGCGAGGCCCGAGAGCGCCACCGTGCCGTCGGCGGAAAGCGTGTTCGGGTCGAGCAGCAGTTTCGGTTCGCCCGTGAGCGAGGTCACGGTGTAAAGCACGCTCTGATTCTGCAAACCGGAGTTGCGGAAGTAGAAATAACGCTTCCCTTCCCTGAAGGGCGCACTGAACTTTTCGTAATCCCACAGTCTGGTCAGCCGCGCCCTGATGCGCTCGCGTTCGGGGATGGTGTTGAGGTAAGCGAACGTGACTTTATTCTCCGCCTCGACCCACGCCCGGGTTTCCGCCGAGTCGGCGTCTTCGAGCCAGCGGTAAGGGTCGGCGACTTTCGTCCCATGATAATCGTCAACGTGATCCACCTTCTTCGTCTTCGGGTATTCAATTATTTGTGCCAATGCGATTACTAGTCCGTCAACTAAGTTTCCTTATACCTGATGTTGTCAGCGTTCACCCGCTGGTAGTGCGAGTTCAATCTCTTCCTGGCGCCCTCAATCGAGAATTGCCAGTGGATTCTGATCCTCTTC
>Ga0070741_10003743_pt1 | contig 36877 bp, 29 predicted proteins | sample Coa_R1_4_FD_66440 | JGI IMG/M metagenome (GOLD analysis project Ga0070741, IMG submission 66440) | Surface soil microbial communities from Centralia Pennsylvania, which are recovering from an underground coalmine fire - Coalmine... | ecosystem: Environmental > Terrestrial > Soil > Unclassified ... | reverse complement strand
GGTTGGCAAGAACTCGAGTCCCGGAGTAAATCAGCACAGGCTGCATAGTCGCTTGATAGTAAACTCGCTCAACCGTCGGCGATGCCTTATAGCTTTTCTACCAATTGAGAGACACTACCCAACTTGCCCGCATTCATAAGTAGAGTCGATTGATGTTTGACCCTGTCGTAGGCCTTGCAGTGAAGCGCGGCCGGATTTGTAGCCGGCGTTAGAGAAACGGCACAATCCCCGGAACGGAACGGCGCGCTCCCGGCAATCGGCGCGGCATGGCTGACGAGTCATCAGCCCGTTAATTAAGCCTGGGGAGGCTCGAAGCCTGGCGGTAACTTGTCTTGAGGCCGCGCGTCGATCTTGTTGACCAGCTCATTCGCCAGCCGTGCAACCGCACGGGGCAGCATTCGCAGTTCGGTGTTGGAAAATTTGAGCTGCGGCAGATAGTTCGCAACGAGCTCGGCAACCAGCAACGCCTGGGCGCGATCCCTGGGCTTCTTGAGCGGATCGCGCCCAGGCTGCCTGCTGAGCCAGAGCTTGTGTAGAGCGAAGACCCTTGGGTCCGGGACCGTGAAAGCCACCGGAAATCCATCTTCGCCAATTACTATCTGACGAAACCTGGGCGCGGAAAGATACCAGTCGAGGTGCTCTATGTCCGCGGCTTTGAGGTCAGCTTCGTTCCCAAGCCTATCGGGTTGCTTCTTCCAGGGGGGCTTGGGCATCGGCCGAATGAGATCCACCATGAAGCCGCGGTCGTTCACCGCGCGGAAGTTTCGCCCTTCCATCACTGTAAAAGATTTATCGATCTTGCGGAGAATGCCGATTAATCCTTCTTTCCGGACCTCGCTTGCGGCCAGTTGCAAGGATCGGCGCGAATCGAGCAAAAGATCGAGGTCCTGAGTTTCCATCCGGCCCGCCGACACTATTTGAACTCCGCATGCCGCCTCATAAGCATAGACGGCATTCGTACCCACGATTAATACAGTATTCTCCAGGCCCGCTCTCCAGATTTCTCTTGCGAGAGCCGCGCTCAGATACGGAACCCGCGCGACTCTGGCGGCTTTGTTATAGCGCGCCTGCTCGGCCAGCCGGTGGCGCAGGCTTCTTTCGCGCTCCTCCGCTTCTGCCTTGCGCTGTTTGAAGTGATCGAAGATACGCTCGGTCTCGGGCGTCCGTGGCCCGAGGCTCTTGCCATAACCCTGGCGGCCACGGGTACGAAAGAGATACTGTTTGCCGGCAACGGTTTTCCAATGCATCCCCCCGCGGAGCCTTCGCACCTGCTCGAGAGATTCCGTCCAAGCTTCGAAGAGTTGCCGGGTATCGACGATTGTCCGAAGCTGCCCGGTGGATAGCTCCCGGTAAAGGTCCAGACTTTTTTCCTTCGTTCCCGGCATAAGCTTAATATGAAGGAAAATGCCTTGTTTGCCAAGCCTTTTTCCTTCAACTATGTAAATCCGGGGATTTGAAGGAAAACAACTGGCTAGCCCGCGATCGGCTGAAGCCCGCAAGGCTTTTGTACGCAAGCAGGGCTGGAAGCCTGCGTGTGATGCCCGGCGGCGAACCGTTGGCTCGCCGCGCTTTCGTAAAATAGAGAGGAAGGCTGGAATGTTGCCATCTCGTCCAATGCAGGACGCCAGGCTCTGAACCCGGAGATCGAGGTTCGCGAATCCTCGGCTGGCAGCCAAATCCCGACAAATCGAGGACAAAGGTCCTGCGTCGGCGCTCCCGCGATCCATTGGTGGGTCGAGGCTTCCAGATGCACCAGGATTCCGACCAGCGGGCGGCGCTCCCGCCGGCGCCGATACTTGCCCCGTGCCGGTTCTTTCGCCACCACCCCAGCTTCCTGCAACATCCGCTGCAGCCAGTTCTAGGAGACCTTGACCTGGTGCTTCTCTTTGACCCGCTCGTAAAAGTGCCGCACCGAAAAGTCCGCATAGACATCGCGCTTGAGCCGGCATAACAGCTCGATGGTGGCGGCCTTGATGCGCCGCCGCCGCGGGCGCCCGCCGCGCTGATCCAGCACCGCCTCCATGCCGCGCTCTTCCATCGCCCGCCGCACCCTCCGCATGTGGTGCGGGCTAATCCTCAGAATCTCTGCCGCCTGCACCCAGCTCAACTGGCGGGTGATCGCCTTGGTGACCACTTCCCGCCCGCGCCTCCCGCCATACCCGCCGCTCGACGTTCTCCATCGCGCGGCTTTACCCCATCCTCCGGACATCTTAAGTGTTTATGCCCCGGACATCTCCAATGTTTATGACACCTTAAAGATCGCCGATTGACAGAACATCTTTGCGTCCGGTACAGGCTGTGTCGCATTCGACGGGAAGGGATCACGACGTTTGTTGATACTTTTTCGTTTCTGGACCGTCGCCCGCCGGGCAGCTCTCGGACTTTGCGGATTTTGGGTCGTTCTCGCACTCGGCGGCGGCATCGCCGGATGCGGCGGGTCGAGCGGCGGCTCGTCGGGCGGCCGGGCTTCGGGCGGGGTCTCGGTGTCGGGGACGGTGAGCGGAGGGACGTCGGGAGTCGCCGGCGCGCGAGTCTCGATCTGGCAGGCCGGTTCGGGCTTCGGAACGGGCGCGATCGAGCTTTCGAGCGCGACCTCGGACGCGAACGGAGCCTTTACTGCGCAATCGATCGAATGCGCATCGCCGGATGCGGTCGTCTATGCGACCGCCGTCGGCGGTGACGCGGGCGCGGGGTTAAATCCGGCCATCGGGATGATGACGGCGATCGGGCGATGCGGCGACCTGCTGCAGTTCGGCGCGGTCGCGATCAATGAACTCACGACCATCGCCGCTCAATGGGCGCTCGGCCAGTTCATCGACAAGTCCGGCGAAATCGCCGGAGCGCCTTCGAGCGATGGAATCGGCCTTCAGAACGCGATCGCGCTCGCGGCGAACAACCTGGTGAATCCGAATACCGGGCAGCTCGTTGATTCACTCACTTCGATCGCGCCTCAGTGCGGAGCATCACCGGCGCCCGTGGCATGCGGGACCCTCGAGAAGCTCAACACTCTCGCCGACATCCTTGCTGCGTGCGTGGAGAGCGGGGGCTTTTCTTCGGCGGGATGCGGCAATCTGTTTGCGAATTCCGGGGCGGCGCCTTCGGACACGACGCTTGGGGCTGCGCACGCGATGGCGACGAGCATGACGGCGAACGCGGCGCAGTTGTTCTCGATTCTCGGGTCGATAGCCGACTTGCCGTTCACGCCGATTCTCAAGTCCGCGCCGGTCGACTTGCTCCTTTCGATCAACTATACGGCGGCGGGATTGAGCGGCCCGCGCGGAATAGCCATCGACGGGCTCGGCAACGCATGGATAGCGAACGGCAGCGGCGCCAGCGTCACGGAACTCAGCCCGCTCGGCGCGCAGACGGGCCAATTCACGGGGGGAGGCCTGAACGCTCCCGCCGATATCGCAATCGACCAGGATGGGAACGTGTGGGTGACGAACTCGGGCAACGACAGCATCACCTTCGTCCCCGCATCGTCGCCCTCTTCGCCGCGGACGTTCACGGGCGGCGGCCTCGGCAATCCAAAGGGCATCGCGATCGACATCTTCGGGATCGCGTGGGTGGCGAACGCGGGCAACGGGAGCATCTCCGCCTTTTGCGGAGCGATTCCCTCGAACTGTCCGCAGGGCTCGCAGACCGGGACCGCGCTTTCTCCCGCGGGCGGATATGTCGGCGGCGGCCTTGACGCGCCCCAGGACGTGGCGCTGGACAACAACGGGAACGTGTGGGCGGCGAACTGCGGGAGGTTGTGCGATTCGAGGGCGAAAGGGGACGGAAGCATCTCGGAGTTCTGCGGATTCGTCGGGGCGGCGATGTTCGAATGCGGCGGAGCGGCGGCCGGCGCTCCCCTTTCCCCGCAGGACGGCTTCATCCCGTTCGGAATCCGCGGTCCATCCGCCATCGAGGTGAACAACGGCTTCGACGTGTTCGTGCCGAATGTCGGAGGGAATTCGATGACGTTCTTCCCCGGCGCGGACTCCACGCTCAGGGATTCCGTTACGTCCGATGGCGGCGGCCTGTTGGGTCCCGACGCGATCGCGCTGGACGGATCGAATTTCGCCTGGATCGTGAATCCGGGCGGCGGCGCGGCGGGAACCGGCAGCATTTCGTATTTCAGCGGCGCAACGCCCGAGAATCCTCCGGGAGCCCTGGCCGTCGCGACGCCGATTTCTCCGGAAGACGGATTTGCGGGCTCGGGGCTTCGGGCGCCGGCGGCAATCGCGATCGACAGTTCGGGAAACGTATGGGTCGCCAATGCGGGCAACAATTCCGTGACCGAATTCATCGGCGCGGCGATTCCGATCCGGACACCGTTCATCGGACCTCCGATCAGGCCCTGACGCGATGAAGAACAGCGGAAGCTTCGCCGTGGCATTCGGCGCCTTGATGATGCTGATCGCGCGACCGGTGATGTGCGCGCAGGGAATTGCGGGAGCGGTTCTCGCCGGGAATCACTCCGCGAGCGCATCGCGGCCGTTCGCCGCCCAGGCATCTTTCGAGCGGCGTATAGAGATGCGGGCGTTCCTTAAACTGAGAAACCTCGACCATCTCGATTCGCTGCTGAGGAGTCAGCAGGATCCCGCCTCGCCGATGTACCATCGATGGCTCAAGACGGGGGAGTTCGAGGAGAGATTCGCGCCCACGAGCGGCCAGTATGAGGCGGTCGGGAAATGGCTTGAATCCAGCGGCTTCTCGGTGATCGAAATCGACAGGCGGCCGCGCTCGATACGCTTTTCAGGAACGATCGGGCAGACCGAGCGCGCCTTTAAGGTGCGCATCAAATCCTTCGCCAACGGGTTTTATGGAAACATCGACGACCCGTCGATTCCTTCGTCGATAGCCGAATCGATCGGGTTCATCGACGGGCTCGACAACACGCGCGCGATGGTTTCGCGGCCGATGTCGCTGCGCGAGGCGAATGCGGCGGTGTCGGGACACGAGCGGAGCGGTTCGGGAGGTTTGGCGGCGCCGAATACGATACTTGACGGCGAGCGATGCTTCGGCCCGGCCGATATGTACAGCTTCTATGATGAGACGCCGCTGCTGGAAGCGGGAATCAACGGCCAGGGGGAATGCATCGGGCTTATCGAGGCGGGCGATTTTCTGGATGAAAGCCTCGGGGCCTTCGACAGCGCGTTCAACCTTCCCGCGCCGGCCATCACACGCACGCTGGTCAACGGGTTGAATCCGGGGATCACGTTCCGATCGGGCGAAACGATTTTCGACGTGCAGTGGGCGCACGCGATGGCGCCGGGAGCGCCGATCAACGTGTATATCGCGTCGCCGTTCCTAAACGGCGACAACGTGATCTTCGCGACGGTGTCGGCGCTGATCCGCGCGGTCTCGGACAACACCTGCAGCACGCTCAGCATCAGCATCGAGTCCTGCGGCCTTCCCCCGTCGTACTACACCGAGGTGCTTGACCCGGTGTACGCGCAGGCGGCGGCGCAGGGGCAGACGGTGTTCGTCGCGGTGGGCGATGAAGGCGCGGCGGAGTTCGATTTCGATCCGGTCACCGGCGCATGTCCGACCGGCACCAGCCGGCATGTGAACGAACTCGCGGCCGATCCGAATATCACCTCGATCGGGGGGACGCAGTTTCAACCCAACTACGACAGCCAGGGCAACAACCTCGGCTTCGTTCCGGAATCGGCCTGGAACGAGCAGCAGTTCACGTCGTCGGGAATCGGTTCCACCGGTGGTGGAACCAGCTCGGTATTCAGCAAGCCCTACTATCAGAACGGTGTGACTCCGAACGACGGCGCGCGCGACGTCCCGGACATCTCGATGGAAGCGGCGTGCGCGAATCCGAGCGTGGCATCGACGGAGCCGCGCAGCACGAGAGTGGAATGCGGCTTTTGCGGCACCAGCCTTGGCGCGCCGGTATGGGCGGGAATCACCCAACTGCTGATTCAAAAGCGGGGGCATCGCGTCGGCACGCTCAATCCCACCCTCTACAGGATCGCCGGGCAGCGCAACGCCGGCAGGAAGGGCATCCGCGATGTGACGCTGGGCAACAACGACTTCAACGGCGTGGTCGGCTTCGATGCGACCGAGGGCTATGATCTGACGACCGGATGGGGCACGCCCGACATCGCGGAGTTCATCGCAAGCTACCTCAATCCTCCGCCCGCGGGTCGTATATCGGCGCCGGCGAAGGTGGGATTCGGCAAGGTCAGGACCGGCAGGATGACAAAGGCATCGCTCAATATCCGAAACAAGGGCAAGGGGATGCTCCACGTCACGATGGGAGCGGTCGACCCGCCGTTTTACGCGCTGGGCGGCAACGGATCGCTCGCGATCGATCCTGGACGGTCGGCGCCGGTGAAGTTCGCATTCATCCCGTCGGCGGCGGGAGAGTTCCGGCAAACCGTGTTGATCCTGAGCGACGATCCCGCAAATCCCGCTCTGGACGTGGGGCTCACGGGCAAGGCGAAGTAGGCCTCACGCGCGCCGTTCCGCGGCGCGGGCGGCTATTTCTTCAGGTCGCTCAGGAACTCCAGGATCGCGGCGTTCACCTCGGCGGGTTTTTCCTGCTGCGTCCAATGGCCGGAGCCCTTGATAAGCACGGTCTTGCGCAGGTTAGGCACCCACTGCTTCATCCCTTCGGCCATCTCGGGGCGCAACACGACATCGAGTTCAGCGGTGATCATCAATGCGGGCTGATTCACGCGCTGCTCGAAGTTCGCGCTATCTTCCCAGTTGCGGTCGATATTGCGATACCAATTGAGGCCGCCGCGGAAGCCGGTTTTCTTGAACGCCTCAACAAAGACCTCGAAGTCCTGGTCGGTCAGAAATTTGCCGTGAGGGCGGTCGGCCATGCGATCGAGAATTCCTCCGCCCTCGGGTCCGAAGACTCCCGGAGGGGCCTTGCGGATTTCGTCGGGGTCGATGTTGATCGGGTCCTGGTAGAAGCCGTTTAGCGTGCGCGCGACGTCGCGCTCGAGCTCGGCCTCGGCAACACCCGGGGCCTGGAAGTACAGCACGTAATGAAAGTTCCCGGCCGCCATCGCGCGCATCGCGTCGGTCGGCTTGATCGGCGCGCGCGGGATGAAGGGGGTGTTGATTCCGATGACGCGCTCGATGCGATCGGGGTACATCATCGGCGCGTTCCATGCGGTCATCCCGCCCCAGTCGTGGCCGATGATGACGCATTTCGCGATCCCGAGCGCATCGAGCATCCCGATCACGTCGGCGACGATCTGCCGCTGCGTGTATGCCTCGATCGGTTGGGGGCAGTCGGTGTCGCCGTAGCCGCGCTGGTCGGGCGCGATGGCGCGGAAGCCCGCCCCGGCAAGGGCTTTGATTTGATGGCGCCACGAGTACCAGATCTCCGGGAATCCATGGCACATCACGACGGGAAAGCCTTCGCCGGCTTCGGCGACGTGCATACGGATTCCATTGGTTTGAACGAAGCGATGCTTGATTTCGGGCATGATGGGTGCGACCTCCGGGGACGCGCGCCGACATCGGCGGGCTCCGCCGGGAGATCATCCGGAAAAATCCCGGGCGGCGCCAGAGGCGGATAAGGGTCCGAATCGCGAAAAAGGCCGTTTGACAATGCAATGGCGCGGACCTTATTTTCGAGGACTGACTCTCTAATATCACTCCAACAGGGGCGGAGGTGCCCACGATGAGCCGCGATTTCGAATTCAAAGCTTTGCTGCGTGCCTATCGCAGCGGAATAATCACCAAGGAAACCTTCGAAGCGGAGATCTGCTCGCTTGAGGCATCCAACGGCTCGGCGGCCAACGGCAACGGCGCCGGGTTCAAGGCGTTCGGCCGCACCTATCGCAGCGAGCGCGACGCGATTGTCAGCTTCATCGACAAGGTTCGCGCGGGCGAGGCCAATGGCGGGCAGGCGTTCGCGGCATGGGCGCAGGTCTGCACGACCGATTGCCTGAAGACGGGCCTCAGGATGGTGGCGGAGCGCGAGGCCTACCATTCGCGGGTGTTTGCGGTGAGACTTGCCGAGCTGGGCGGCCAGCAGCGGGCCGACATCACCGAGGAAGGGCGCAAGTTCACGGCCTACCTGGGCGATCCCAGCATCCCGGACAACGTCAAGCTGCTTAAGTTCGTCGAGCGGGTCGGCAAGCCGGAAGAGGCTATCAAGCCGATCTGCGACTTCGCCGAACTCATCAAGGAGGATCTCGGCACGAAGGAAGCGCTGCGCCTGTTCGCGGAGGATGAGATGTCCACCGCGCGATGGTTGTACGAGGCCTGCGCGACGCTCAATGCGCCATCGGCGGGAAAATCGGCGGACGAACGCGCCTCGATGTAACCGGCCTCGGGCGGAGTTTCGAATCGAAAAGAGGCGGGGCCTTTGAAAGGTCCCGCCTCTTCTTTTGGCGGATGGGAATATCTCAGCGGCGGCTCAATGCGGTGCGCCGGGAGAGGCGGCCGGAGAAGGCGGGAGCGGCGGCAGCGTGAGCTTGCGCTCGGTGAATCCCGACGGCACGGAGAATGTATCCGCCGGCAGGTCCTTCGTCTCGACCTTGCTGACGGTGGTCTTGGTGAGGACGGGCTTTACCTTGGCGATCTGTTCCTGGAGTTTTTGCTGCTGCTCGGGCGTGAGGTCGGGCAGCTTCATGTTGCTCATCTGAACGGTTGAACTCGAGGCAAGGGGGATGCCGTCGGGGGTATTGCTCATCGGCACGATATCCTTGAGCTTGGTCGCCATCGCCTTCTGGAACCTGGTGAACTCCTGGGCGCCCGGGGCTCCGGTGGAAAAGCATTCCGTCACCGTGTATTGACCGCCCATCGAGGTGCCGGAGCCGGTGTAATCGGTGCAGGAATAGCCGAGCACCTTTTCGGTGGACTCGGTCTTTTTGAAATCCATCGCGCCCGCCGAGTGCGCAACCGCGGCCGCCATCGGACCGGTGGGAGGAAAGGGGAGTTGGATGTAGCTCTTCTTGGCGGGGTCGATCAGATACATGACATTGTTGTCGAGGTCGGTGATCACCTCGCGGTCCTTGGAGACCATCTTCTGCTTGTTGCCCTGGATCATGATGGTCTGGGTGGACTTTTTCTCGCCGAACGGTCCGGTGGCGGACTGGTCCTGGGTAATGACGACGCCCGCGGATGCGGGGTTCGTGGCGAGAGCCGCCGCGGCGAGCGCCGCGACAATGGCGATCTTTTTCATCTTAGTCTCCTTGCGCACTTTGAACTTTGAACACCTCGGCTGCCGGCGCTTTGACGACAACCGCGGCCTCGCGGCCTCTCTCCACGAAGATCCTGTGAAGCATGAGGCTCAACAGCCCCAGCAAAACCCACACCATCTCCTTGACGCGCCTTAGAAATCCTATAGCGAAACCGACTCCGGCCGGATATCCGAGCATCGCAAGAATCAGCGCCTTACCGCCCTCCTGGCTGACCAGCTTTGCCGGAATAAGGAAGGTCACGCGTTCGAGCAGGAGTCCCACACCCTCGACCAGAAGGGCGATCTTGAGGGAGCCCGGCTGATGGAGCAGGTAGAGCAGCAGGCAGATTTCGACCGGCCCGAGGCTCCACGCGATGAAATAGCAGCAGGCGGCGAGAAAGAAGCGGGCCCGGTGGTTCGAGTAAAAATCGATTAGGAGCGTGTCGGCTTCATCCGCCGACGCCTCGATCTCATCGCGCTGGATACTTCCGATGTCGAAGCGGGCAACCATCCGCCACAGGTATGAGAAGGGACGCTTGCGCTGCACGAAGAAGAAACCCGCCGCGAGAGAGAGCGCGATTGCGAGTCCGCCGATTATCGGCCAGAACAGGCGGGCGCCGGCCGGGATCATCCGCAGCGAAATCAGCAGCGCGCCGATAATGAACAGGATCTGGCCCACGACCTCGGCCAGCGCGGCGATGACGACGGTGGCGAGCCCCAACGGCATCCTCAACCGCTCGCGCACCATCATCGCCATCACGAATTGTCCCCCGATCTGCGCGGACGGGGTGACGTAGTCGACCGCCTCGCCGGCGATACGAGCAAGAAACAGGCGCCCCAGTCCGAGCGAGGGAGGATAGTCGTAGATCGTCGCGCGCCATCCAAGGGCGTTGACGAAGCGCGCCACCGCCTCGAGCGCGATCGTGAGCGCGAGACCCCATCCGGCAAGCTTCAGATAGGACAGGATCTGGGAAGGTCCGAAGTGCCTGAGGAACCAGACATAAAAGGCGAGCGAAAGGACGATTAGGATGGTTTCGACGCGGCGCATCAAGAACTGCGAAACCGCCGAAACCTCGTAAAAATCGGCGGCGGTTCGAAGCATTGTTTCAGCGTCCGCGGGCACGCGCAACCGGGGCTCAGGGACCGGCACATTGACAGTTGAAGCTATAGGAAGCCACAATTCGCTCACGCATGCGTCACTCCAGGGTGTTGAAAGATCCTTCATCCGCGACCGATCGAGCCCCCGCTACGAGGAGCAACCGTCCGGCATACTTCGCCGCCTGATTCGCCATGGGATTGCATCGCGTTCTTCGCCGTTACCGGGACAAGGGCGCGACGGCGGCGCTCAGATATGTCTGGCGGCTGCAGAAGAACAACCTGGTCAGGGTCGGAAATCTTGTCGGGCCGCGCCGCAAGCGATGTCCGTGCTGCGGATGGGCGGGGATGCGATTTCTCGACTACGCGGGGCATCGCCAGAACGCGATCATATGTCCGCGATGCGGCAGCCATCCTCGTCATCGCGCGCTCCGGCTGTTCCTGGCGGATGCGGTGGAGCGGCTCCCGGCTGGAAGCGCGGTGCTTCATCTTTCGGCGGAGCGAAATCTCGCGCCGGTCTTCCTGCGGCGGTCCGATCTTCGCTACGTGACCGCGGACCTGAAGCTCAGAAGCGCGAAGGTTCGAGCGGATGCGACCCGGCTGCCGTTCCGGTCGGGATCCTTCGAGATGATCGTATCGAGCCATATGCTCGAGCATATTCGGGACGATGGGCAGGCGATCGCGGAATTCGCGCGGGCGATGGCGCCGGGCGGATGCCTTGTAGTCATGGTTCCGATGGTGCCGGAATGGCGGCGCACGCCCACGCTCGAGTTCGGATTCGCCGACCCCGCTCGCGAGGGTCATTGGCGAAGCTACGGATTCGATCTCGCCGATCGCCTTGAAGCTGCGGGCCTGCGGTGCCGGATGCTGGGGGTTGCGGAGATCGTCGCGGCGGATTCGCTTCGCGAATACGCGCTTGACGACGACGCGATTTTCGTCGCGGAAAAAGCCTGAAATTGGACAAAATCCGACCTGCCTCCCGGAATTCGCGGATCCGAGCGACGGTTTTCAGCATCGCCGGGCTACTAACGATCGAAAATCAGCGCCCCCAGGAGGTCTCCCGATGAAGCTCCGGTTGAACGGGTTCGGCAACGCGCAGGAAGCGATGAAAGTGATGTTCGGGTTCAGCAACTATCTGTCCAAGAGTTCGCTCGGTCAGGGGCTGTTGGATCTTGTCGCCCTGCGAGGTTCGCAGATAAACGGCTGCGCCTACTGCCTTGACATGCACTGGAAGGACCTTCGTCACGCGGGCGAAAGCGAGGAGCGGCTTTACATGCTCGACGCATGGCGCGAAGCCTCGTGCTACAGCGAACGGGAGCGCGCGGCGCTGGAGTGGGCGGAGGCGCTTACGATGATCCGCGAGAACCGGGTCGAAGACGACATTTACGAAAGGGTGCGTCGGCATTTCAGCGAGCGCGAGCTTGTCGATCTGACGATGGCGGTGGTGGCGATCAACGGATGGAACCGGATCAACATCGCATTCCGCAATCCACCCGGGAGCTACAAGCCGGGAGCGCACGCGGCCGCCATAGCGGCTGGCTGATTGTTCGCGGCAAGCCGGCGCATCCCGTACAGACGGTAGATATTCACTCCTCTTCCGACTAGAGTCGCCCTCGCCTGCCCGCGGCGGCGCGCCCGGCCTGCGCCGTGCGGCGGGCCGGCGGGTCATGGAGCCGGTACGTATCGCCCATATCAGCGATCTGCACTTCGGCGCCGAAAACCAGCGGCAGACCTGGGACACTCTCGCCGTCCATCTGCGCGACGACGTGAAGCCCGACCTGGTGCTGGTAACCGGCGACATAGCGGACACGCCCCAGACCGAGCTTTACGAGGAGGCAAAGCGCAGCCTCGACGCCCTCTGCGGAAGTATCGCGGGCAAGAACGTCAGGTACTACGTATGCCCCGGAAATCACGATCGCTTTCCACACGGCAACGCGCCGTTTTTTCAGCGCAAGACCGGAAGAATCCGAAAATGGCTCCTGCATTGGGCCTCGGAATTCAATCGATGCTTTGAAGGGCACACCGCAAACTTAACCGCACCCGCCGACGTCGGCCTCGGTCCGGAAACGAATCGATGGAACGTTCGGGTGGTCGGGCTCGATTCGAGCATCCATGCCGATGCGTCCGCGCGCGGCTTCATCGACCGCGAAGATATCGAGAAGCTGAGAGCGGCGATGCAGATGGAGTCGGGGAAGAAGGCCGAGGACATCGACCTCGGCATCCTGCTGGTGCATCACCATCTGCTTCCGATCCGGTCGCTGGAGAGCGAGCGGCAGGGGCGATGGAGCGATCTGTGGAGCCTCACTCCCCTGGTCAATGCGGGGACGCTGGTGGAGGCGCTTGCCGCTGCGCACATCGACATCGCCCTTCACGGGCACGAACACGCCGAGAACTGGGGAAGGTACGCGACCTTCGAGACGGGCGGGGGCGAGACCAACGTGATCGCGGCGGGTTCGGCGACCGGGACGATCACGCTCAAGCCATGCGATCCCGGCTCGATTTCATACAACCTGCTCGAACTGCGCGAAGATCGCACGGTGCGGCTTCTGATAGTCGGCCATGATGCGGCGCGGGTCCGATGGGACAGCCGGGGGCGCGAATTCGACATCTACGATTCGCAGGCGCTCAGGCGCGCGCGGTTCATGCGCCGCGCCCGCGGCAGCATCTTCCGCCGCCCGAGCAGCGACGTGACCAAGTACATCGAGTTCACCCGCGAACGCGACGGCATCGTGAAGGAAACGCGGACCCAGATCGATTTCAGCGAGAATCCGATCCTTGCGATCACACCCGACAACACCACCGGATTTCCAACCGAGCTGCGGATCGCGCTTACGGACGAGGACGGCAATCGATGGGAACCCGAGGGCGAGCTGCGGTTCAGGATCGGGAACCAGCCGGGGCTTTTCTACTATCAATGCGCGATTCCGGAGAAGGTCGCGGCGGCGCCTCAGAAGGTGGAATTTTCGTATCGATGGTTCGGGGGCGCAGTGCTAACCGCGGAAGAGGTGGATGCGCTGGAGCCGGTGCAGCGCGGCGAGCTTCGGGCGCAGCATTGCGAGTTCGGCGCGATCCAGGTCGATACCTTCTATCATTCGCTGCGGCTGATCGTGAGAATTCCTCCGGAGTTCGCCCCGCCTCCAGGTGATGTCTCGGCGTACGTAAAGAATCCCAATTCGCAGAGCGCCGCGATCGCGGCCCGAGGTGAAGAGGTGCCGTTGCAATCCGACGTCGCGAACGGCTTGCGTATCGTCGGTGACGGGCTGTACTCGCTCGTCGTGCCGTATCCGCGGGTGGGCTTCGAATATGCGATCAAATGGAAACTGCCACGAGCCGGGTCGGTGATGACGGCGGATGCGGAGTTGGCCGCGCAGTTCGTCGCCGCCTCGCGCAAGCATCGCGACCGTCTGGCCGAGGCGTTCTACCGCGGATTGGCGGGAACTCCGCTCGCCGGCCGTTCCACGGTCTCGATCTACGTGCCCAGTGAGAAGGCGCGGCACGTGCTGGAGATGGTCGGATCGTATCCGAACGGAACTCATCCTCCCGCCGCCATCCGAACCGCCAACGAGGCGATGCTCGTGACGCAGGCGTGGCGCGGCGTCCCGACGGTGGCGGTCGAGCCTCCCGATGCCTCCGCGGGGGCGTCGTGGTGGGACGTGGGGTTGATGCCCGGAGAGCATGGTCTGATAGCGTTGCCGGTCCGGTTCGGGATCAACTGGACCAACGATGCCCCGTGGGGGGTGGTGCGAATCGGAATTCATGAATTCAACGGCGATGTCGTCGCGATGCTGGATCAGGCCAATGGACGGCAATTGCTCAGCCGCATGATGCGGCCTATGATCATGATGCTAAGCGAGGCGGGAGTCGGCTCCTGACTCGAGCCGCATATGAGTGTGACCGGCAGTCGCGGACCAGTTCTTTTCCGGCTCGGCAACACGGGAAGCTATGCGCCGGTGCTGCCGGACGCCTCTTCTCAATCAGAGGAAGCGATTCCTCCGCAGTCGGTGGGGCGCTCGGTCGCGGCGGTTCCTCCGCCGTCGAATCCGCCCGACGACAAGCAGGCGAACACCAGGTAAAACCGCTTCGGGTTCGTCTTTGCCAGGGCGCCGGAAACGCGAGATCGCCTCGTCCTTCCGGTTAGAAATCATCTGTCTTTTGCGGCGACAAGCTGGCAGGCTTTAAGGCCTGGAGCCGGTCAAAACCTGAAGGCGGGGGTTTCTGCCATGACTACCCTTCCATTGAAGTTGCTCTCTCGTATTGCGGTCCTATCGCTGGCGATTGCCGTATCGTGCCCGTTCCCCGGATGGAGCGCGGCGCGGGCCGATGAGGGCGCGGGCGTGGAAAGCGGCATGATGGTGATGCCGGCGAAGAAGAAGAAACCAAACGTACGGCTCGATGCGTTTGTCGATGGACTCGACAGCCCGGTCGATCTGCAGATGCCGGATGACGGCAGTGGAAGGTTTTTTGCCGTCGAGCAGGCGGGAACGATCAGGATAATCGACAACGGGACGGTGCTTCCCGCCGCTTTTCTCGACATACATACGAAGGTTGCCTCAGGTGGCGAGATGGGGCTGCTCGGCGTGGCGTTTCATCCGAACTTCGCGCAGGACGGGCGCTTTTTCGTCAACTACACGCGCAACCTGAACGGACAGATCCAGACGGTGATCGCGCAATACCGCCTTTCGTCGAATCCGGACGCCGCAGACCCGGCCAGCGAGACCATATTGCTCGCGGTCGATCAGCCCTTCACCAATCACAAGGCCGGGCAGCTCGCTTTCGGTCCCGACGGGTTCCTGTACGTGTCGCTGGGGGACGGGGGCGGCGGAGGCGACCCGTTCGGCAACGGCCAGAATCTGCAGACGCTGCTCGGCAAGATGCTGAGAATCGACGTGGATCACGTCTCGACGGGCAGACAATACGCAATCCCATCCGGAAATCCATTCGCGAGCAACCCCGATGCGCTGCCGGAGATCTGGGCTTACGGATTCCGCAATCCGTGGCGCTTTTCGTTCGATCGCGGCGGATCGAACCGGCTGTTCTGCGCGGATGTCGGGCAGGACCGCATCGAGGAGATCGACCTGGTCACCAGGGGAGGCAACTACGGATGGAACGTGATGGAGGGGAAGAGCTGCTTCGACCCTCCGAGGAAGTGCAACAAGAAGGGCAAGATTCGGCCCATCGCACAGTACACTCATGATGAAGGGATCGCGGTGATTGGCGGGTACGTGTACCGGGGCTCGGCGATTTCCGCGTTGCGTGATTCCTACGTCTTCAGCGATTTCGGCAGCGGCACCGTCTGGTACCTGCGCGAATTGGGAGGGGGCAAATTCTCGCGCAAGCTTCTCCTCCAATCCGGACGCAGCATCAGCGCCTTCGGACAGGACGCCTCCGGCGAGCTCTACGTGGTGGACTATTCGGGAAGCGTTCTCAAGCTGGTGCCGAACGGATGAGACCGGCGCCTAGCGCTCGCGCTCCGAGGTCAACGATTGCGCCACCTCGAGGCTGACGAGCCGCGCGATCAGGATCGCCAGGTACATCTGTCCCACCACCGATTCGAGAATCGACAGCATCCGCGCGATCTCGGATTTGGGCGCGATATCGCCGTAGCCGGTCGTGGTCAGGCACACGAAGCTGTAATAGATGAAGTTGTGCAGCGCGACGATCATCGACGATGTCGCGGCTCCCGGCTGACTGGCCAGCAAATCGGCGCTGAAGGAGCCGGGATGTTCCAGTTCGACGATCGCGTACATGAAGCCCCATGCAATCGCCATCAGAAGATAGGCGCATATGGCGGCGGAGATGGTGTCGAACGTCACCCGTCTGACCCTGAACAACTGCCGGACGAGACCCACCACGGTGACCATGATGAAGGCGGACGAGGTGATTGAAGTCACGATCTCGAGCGGCGCATTGCGCTGGAACTGAAGGAACCATCGAAAGCCGAACGCCGGCACCATCAGGCTGAGTCCGATCACGAAATAGGTGCGCGAGTCGTTGAGCGTGTAGAGGGCGGACAACAGCATCAGCGACATCGTGATCGTCACGAGCGATTGCGCGATCTGGTGGCTTGCGAAAATCGGCTGCGCCACCAGCAGGAGCAGGATGGAGGCCAGCAGGACCGAGTAGCGTCCCGGCTGGTTTCGCCGCGCAAGGCCGAGCGAGCGCCACATCCAGTTGAGGTTGCGGCCCACAAGCGCCTCGCTTTCCTCGACGATGCTTCCTCTCATCGCCCGCAATGACCGTCCGGCAAGTTTACTCCGTCCGCTCCGGGAGCGCATCGCCCTCCCCTCTCCGGCGCCGTCGGGGCCGCAAGCTTGATCGCGCGGATACCCATAAACAGGGGAATCTCGCGGCAGGCGGCGGCGCGGGCGCGGTTAGGCGTATGTCCAGCCTCGACTTGCGCTCCCGCAATCTCCTCGATCGCATCGATCACGAATCCGCTTCCGGCGAGGCGGCGAACGTACTCTTGCAGGGGGCGATGGTAGCTTCGGGTGGCGCCGTGCCGGCCGCCTCCGTACGGCTGCATCGGAACCGCCATAGGAGTTAGATAGCGGTCAACCCTTCGGAACAAAAGCGCCCGCCTGTCGTCCCATCCCCATCCGCTTTGGCGGGGAACGCGAAAGCAAGGATGACTCATCACGATCGCGAGGCGCCCGCCCGTCCGCAGCGCCCACGCCGCCGAATCGAGCGCCGCGGCCAGGGGGTCGATGTCCTGGATGCTCAGCAGGAACGTGACACCATCGAAACTCTGCGCCCCGACGAGGGCGAGCGCGGGCAGCCGGGTGGCATCGCCGACCATGAACCGCGCGAGCTTTCCGTGATTGCGGCGCGCGACCGCGATCAGGCGCGGGCTCAGATCGATCCCCACCATCGTGGCGCCCGCCGCGGCGAGGTAGGGCGCAAGCACTCCCGGACCGCATCCGAGGTCCAGGATACGATCGCCGCGCGCTGGAGCGAGCAATCGCATCAGGGCCGGGATCGCAAGCAGCCGATGAAATCGGCCGCCCTCCCTGCCGACCCATCCGGCGTACCACGATGCGATCGGGTCCCAGCTACGGCTGGGCGTTGCGCGCGCCTGAGGACGCATCGTCATGCAGCCTCAAGGGATGCGGGCGACGAGGCGCCCGGATTCTATCCGCCATTCCTCGCGCGCGACGCGACGCGCCAAGGTCTCGTCGTGTGTGACGATGACGAGCGCGCCCGGATACTCGGCGAGAGCATCTTCGAGCCGCTCGATCGCCGGCATATCCAGGTGATTCGTGGGTTCGTCGAGGATGCACGCCCAGACGCTGCGTCCAAGGCCGTCGGCCAGGGCGAGCTTGCGCGCCTCGCCGGGCGACGGCGCCTGTGACAGCATCACCCGCTCCGGGTCCGCACCGAGGGCGGCGGCGAGTGTAAGCACCCGGGCGCGCGCCCCGGGCGGCATCGCACGGACCGAATCGAGCAGCGCGGCGGCATCGGCTCGCGCAAGCTCCTGGGAGAGATGGAGGATTCGCTCCCGGGGCAGGCGCGATGCCGCCATCATCGCGCGCAGCAAAGTGGTTTTGCCGCTGCCGTTGGGACCGGCGATACGCACGCGGGTATCGCGCAGGATGTCCAGGTGCACATCGACGATGAGCGTGCGGTCTCCGGCGCGGACCTCATCGGAGTGGAGCGAGAGCACCTTGCTTGCCGGCGCGGCAACGTAATCAACGAACAGCGAGCGCCCCTTTTCCCTGGTGAACTCGAATGCTTCAAGCTCGCCGGCGAGCCTTGCGATTCCACGCCGCAACACGCCGACGTCCTGCGCGGTTCTTGTCGCCACGGTTCTGGCGGGAGCGGCGATCTGACCGTCGAACAGCCCGCGGATGCGGTTGTCGCGGGCGCGGCGCGCCTGCGCCGCCGCGGCCATCCGGCGCTTGTCGCCAAGCCGCCGCTCGAGCTTTTCGCGCTCGCGCTTGAGGTGATCGCGATGCGCGCGGAATTCGCGCTCCTCGGCTTCCCACGCGCGTTTCGCATCGGAGTAGGCGCCGCGAAAGAGCCTTGCCGTGCCGGCATGGACGCGAACGGTCGATACGGTAAGCCGCTCGAGCATCGCGCGATCGTGCGACACGACGATTCCGATTCCGGCAAATCGCTCGAGCGCGCCGACCAGCAGGTCTCGCGCCTGCGAATCGAGATGGCCGGTTGGTTCATCGAGGATAAGGATGGAGGGCGCTGCGGCGAGCGCCGCCCCGATTTGCCATCGCTTGTGCTCCCCGGGCGACATCGTGGACCATCGCGCGAGGCGGCCGGGATCGAGCGACAACTCGCCACGAATCCTGCGTGAAGCGCCGTCGATTGCGCGAGCCAGCGATGCGATCGCGGGGCCTGGAACCTCGGCGGTCTGCGGGCACAGCGCTATCGTCGCCGAGCGCGGGTCGATGCTGACATGACCGGCGGCGGGTTCGAGTTCGCCCGCGATAAGCCGCAGCAGGGTGGTTTTGCCGGCGCCGTTGGCGCCGGTCACACCGGTCCATCCGGGACCGAGCTGGAAGCTCACTCCGCTTAGAATCGGAACGGTTCCGTATGTAAATGAAACGTCGGCCAAACGTGCGAACATGTGGCTGCTCCATGGCATCGCGCGCGCGGGATGCATCGATCGCCGCGCGGAGCGTGCCGGATGTCGAAGTGATCGACTTTAGAAGCAGCTAATTCCGCACACCGTTGGCCTCTTCAGGGAAGTTCGCTCTTCAAACCCTAGCGGCAGGGAAACCGAGCGTCAACCCGATGCGGAATGGATCGCTCGGCGCCTTCGGTTTCACCGCCCCGCCGCCTTTTGGTAGCGTGGCCGTGCGATTCTCCGGAGGATTTAGCATTGCGTATCGCACTCATCGGCCAGGCCGCGTTCGCGCAAAAGGCGCTCGATGCGCTTGTCGAGCATGGAGAGGAAATCGTGCACGTCTTCGCTCCGCCGGATCCGCCGTCGGGAAAGCCCGACCCGCTGAAGACGCGCGCAATCGAGCTGGGGCTGCCCTTGTCGCAGCCGAAGTCCTTCAAAACCGACAAGGCATACGAACACTTCAAGTCGCTCGGGGCGGATCTTGCGATACTCGCCTTCGTGACCCTGATCGTGCCGGAGCGGATTCTGTATCAGCCGCGCCACAAGTCGATTTGCTTCCATCCCTCGCTGCTGCCGCGGCGGCGCGGCGCAAGCGCGATCAACTGGGCGATCATCAACGGAGACGCGGAGACGGGCGTTACGTGGTTCTGGCCGGATGCCGGAATCGATACGGGGCCGATACTCATCCAACGCCGCGTTCCGATCTCGGATGCCGACACGACGGGATCGATTTATTTCAACAAACTCTTCCCGCTCGGAATCGAGACGATGATCGAGGCGGTGGACCTCATCAAGGCGGGCAAGGCTCCGGCGATCGCGCAGGACGAAAGCCAGGCCACCTACGAACCGCCGTGCCGCGACGAGCACGCCAGGGTGGATTTCACCAAGCCCGCGCGCGCCGTGTTCAATTTGGTGCGAGGATGCGATCCGCAGCCGGGCGCGTACGCCGAACTCGGCGCAAAGCGGCTTCGATTATACGACGCAAGGCTGGAAACCGGGACCGGAGACAAGGCGCCGGGGACCATCGTCGCGGTTGATTCAGCGGCGATGAAGATTGCGCTCGATGGCGGGACGCTGGTGGTGGCGCGCGCGCGAATCGATCCAAACCCCAAAAAAGTCGCGCCCGCCGAACTCGCGGCTGCGGGCGAGTTCCGTCCGGGCGATCGTCTTGGCTGACAAAGAACCCTGGCGCAGACTTTCGAATGGCTTCGCCGATCTGGCAAGCCGAAGGCGTTTGCGTAGAATTCCCTCCATGGCCACGGATTGACCGCGCCGGGCGAGGTGTTCGGGGCCGCCGTGCTTGCCGCGTTTTGTCATGAGAATCTGCGTAGGCACTTCCAAGGGAATCGTGATCCTTGACCCCGCGCGCGGGTCGATGCCGCTGATGGTGCTGGCCGATCCGGCGGCGGTTTGGTGCATGGCGCAGGATTGCGCGGATCCCGCCGTCATCTATGCGGGGACGATCGAACACGTGGGCGGACGTGGCACGCTTGCCCGCTCAGCCGACGGCGGCCGCTCATGGACGGATATCACTCCATCGGGAGCGAGGGACGAAGAAGTATGGGCCGTCGGCGCATCGCCGATAGTCAAGGATCAGGTGTTCATCGGCACCTCTCATGCGCGCCTGTTCCGAAGTGACAATCGGGGGCGGAGCTTTCGCGAATGCACCGGCTTTCTGAATATTCCGGGGCGCGAGCGATGGAGCTTCCCCCCTCCGCCCCATATTCCGCACATCCGGTCGATCTCATTCGATCCGCGAAATCCATCGACGATGTACGTCGGCGTGGAGGAAGGCGGCATCTTTCGCACGCGCGACAGCGGAGCGACTTTCGAGCCGCTCAACGACGGACTCTACGACGACATTCATACGGTATCGGCCGACCCGCGCGATTCACGCCGTCTTTACGCGACAACCGGCAACGGCTTCTATCGCTCGGAAAATGCGGGCGCATCGTGGCGCCGCGTAAGGGACGGAATCGATCGCTCGTATACGGTCCCACTGCTGGTCGGCGATGGTGACTCCGGGGCGATTTTCACCGCCGCCGCGGCAGGACCTCCTCCGACGTGGTCAACGGGACGCCTGGGAGCGGACGCGATGCTGTATCGGAGCGACGACACGGGGCTGACGTTCACACCGCTGGATGCGGAGAACGTGTGGGGCCGCGGGATGATCATGCGCCTCAGGCGCGATCCCGATGGCGGAGCCTTCTTCGCCGTGACCAACTCCGGATGCGTACTCCGAGCTTTCGATCACGGCACATCGATCGCGCCTATCACTGACAACCTCCCACCATCCTACGACCTCGTCACGCTGCCGTAGCGCCCGACCCACTCGCGCGAGCGCATTTTCCGCAGCCTTTGCACCAGCAGCAATTGTAAAGAGCGGCTCCATTCAGGCGATTTTGCTCAGGTTTCTTCCTCGAGTAGGCCTTCCCCTTGACTTAAGCGAAGAAAAAGCGAAGATGGGCGGATGAACGCCGCTGCCGAATTGCCGCTCGATGTCCGACACGACGATTGCGGGCTTGAGACGACCCGGGGAGTGGAATTCGTCGAGATGCCGGTCCATCGAATTCTCAACCGGTGCTCCAACGAGCGGATGCCGTTTCGATGGACGATCAATCCGTATCGGGGATGCGAGTTTGGCTGCGTCTATTGCTATGCGCGCTACACGCACGACTTTCTCGAGCTGCGCGACCCGATGGATTTCGAGCGGCGGATATTCGTCAAGCGGATGGCGGCGGAGGTGCTGGCCCGAACGCTCGCGCGCACTCCGATAGGAAATGACGCGATCGCGATCGGAACGGCGACCGATCCGTATCAGCCTGCGGAGCGGCGATTTCGTCTGACGCGCTCGATGCTCGAGGTGTTTGCGAATCTCGCCGGGCTTAACCTATCGATCACAACCAAGTCCGCGCTCGTCGTTCGCGACCTCGATCTTCTGACAAGTATCAACCGCCGGTCGCATCTGCAGGTGAATATCTCGTTGATCACGCTGGACCGCCGGCTTCAGCGAATCCTGGAGCCGCGCGCTCCGCGGCCCGCACTGCGGCTTCGGGCGCTCAACACGCTCGCGCGGGCGGGGATACGATGCAATTTACTGATGATGCCGATGATACCGGGGCTGACGGACGATCCGGCGCGAATCGACGGTGTGATCCGCGCGGCGCGCCGTGCCGGCGCGGAGGGCGTATGGTGGCGTTCGATGTTTTTGAAGCCTGCCGCGGCGCGCCGCTTTCTGCCATTCGTCCGCGACAACTTTCCACATCTGGCTTCGCGAATGGACGAGTTTTACGGGCGTCACGCCTATGCGCCGGCGGCGTATGATGACCGGATGCGGGCGATTTTCGACAGGCTGCGGCGGCGCCACGGTTTTGCGATATCGCGCGATCCCGATGACTCCGCGGAGTCGGGCGGCAGGAGCGCCGCCGCGCCGCGACCGTATCAGTTGACCCTCGTCGATGCGGCGCCGTAGTCTGGCGCACCCGGCCAATGGGCCAGGGCTCGTCCGAATCAAGGGACTGTTCCGATTATCGATTTGCCCCTCGGGCGACGGGCGCGTTATAAGCTCACGCGAACCCGAATGTCGCGTTTTCTGTCTTCTCGCGTGCTCAATGGCGCATTGGCCCTCGCGGCGGCCGCCGCGCTTTGCGGATGCACGCACGTGTTTCAGACCAGCGGCGCAGCCCTGCCCGAAAGAATGCGGGTGGGCGAATTCTCGTTCGACCGGCCGCAGGGTGACGGATGGTACCTGGAAAACGTGAGCGACCCGCCGACGATAGTCAAATTCACGCGCCGCGGTTATCGCTCGGAAGATCAGATAATGGTGATAGGGCTGCGTCCCGATCGGCGGGTGACCAATCAGGACGAGCTGATCGAATGGGCGGAAAATCTGCCGGACGCCGACAAGGTCGTGGCGCCGGACCCGGCGCACGGTGCGACCTGCGTCAGATATCACGGGCGCTCGATTTTCACGGTCCATTACGCCAACACCAGCAAACCGATAACCGACGTGATGACGACGGACGAGGACAGCCTCGAATGCATCGATCCGTACCATCCGGGTCTGATCGTCCGATTCATCACGACGCAGCGCAGTCCGCAGGGCGGAACACCCGACGGAACCGCGCAGGCATACGCGTTCCTCAAGAGCATCCGGTTCGAACCGAACTAAGGCGGACAAAGGGCCGGTTCGGGCGGGAATAGCGTTTGAGCAAATCGTCTTCGAGGGTTAGGCTTTAAGTATGGCCACGAAGATTCTTTATTGCTCTGCGTGAGGGTACAAACCCAGGGCGGCCAGTCTGGCCGCCTCCCTCGAATCCCGCTTCGGCGAGTCCACCGAGATCAAACCCGGCTCAACCGGACAATTCGACGTATTTGTCAACGACCTGCTGGTCTTCTCGAAGGCGAAGACCGGGCGCTTCCCGCTCGAAGGCGAGGTGGAAGCGATCTTCGAGGCGATCCGCGACGGCAAGGAGCCTCCATCGCCGCCCGATGAGCCGCGGGCCGCAGGTCTGGTGCGAAGGATCGTGGACAAGCTTCGCGGCTGAACCCGTCGCTTTCGCACGCGGAACATTGGCAATCGAAGCGTAGCTGGTCGGATTTCGGCTGATTTCGCCCACTCCTGCAGGCGCTTGCGCGCGTGAATCCACCGCTTCCCTGCCTCAGGTGTGGATGCGCGAGAGCATCGCTCTTGCCGGGTGCGATGGCGCGGCGGACGATACGGATCTGACGCCGCGCATCGATGCCGCAAAATCCGCAGATAGTCCGATCGTATCGCGCCCGCGAGAGAATCGATCGCGCGCGTGAATGGCTAGGGGCGCTTGCGCCGGCCTCGGAAGTGCTGGTCGTCGCGCCATCGCGCGAGGCGGCCGACGATCTCGTTCGAGAGCATGCGGCCAGGCGGGGCGCGGCCGCCGGAATCCATCGCCTGACCCTCAACCGCCTCATCGGATTGCTTGCCTCATCAGCGATGACGGAACGAGGTCTCGCGCCGGCGACCGGACTCGCGGCGCAGGCGATCGCGGCGCGCGCCGTCTTTCATCTAAAGCCGTCCGGGTCGCTGCGGCATTTCGCCCCGGTCATCGATCGTCCAGGGTTCGCGCATGCGTTGGCCCGCACCGTATCGGAACTCAGGATGAACGCGGTCGCGGAGGAAGCCTTGGCGGCATCCGGTACTGCGGGCGGCGAGCTTGCCCTGCTGCTTGCGCGCTTCAACGAGGAGCTTGAGCGAGCCCGGCTTGCGGATCGCGCGGCGATGCTGATGATGGCGACGGAGGCGGCCGCGGCGGACACCCGATTCGCCGGGCTTCCGACGCTGTTTCTCGACGTGCCCATCGAGGCTCTCCGCGAGCGCGATTTCGCGGCGGCGATGGCGCGGCGCGCGCCGAGCTTCATCGCCACGGTTGCGGCGGGCGACGAGCGGAGCGCCGCGATGCTGGCGGATGCGCTCGGGGTCGGCATCGCCGACCTCGACGGGCAGGAACGCGGCGACGGCGCTTCTCTCTCCCTTCTGCAGCGGCATCTGTTCTCCGAGAGCGCCCCTCCGGCGCGGGAGTTGGATGAAACCGTGACGGTAACGTCGGCGCCGGGCGAGATGCATGAGTGCGTCGAGATCGCGCGCAAGATTGCGCGAGAGGCGGCGCGCGGTGTGCCCTTCGATCGGATCGCGGTGCTGCTGCGGGATCCCGTGCGCTACGTGCCGCATCTGCAGGAAGCGCTGGCGCGGGCCGGAATTCCCGCTCATTTCTCCCGCGAAGCGCGGCGGCCTCGGCCCGGGGGACGCGCCCTGCTCGCGCTCTTGGCGTGCAAGGCCGAAGACCTGTCCGCACGCCGATACGCCGAATACCTGTCGCTGGCGCAGGTTCCGCTCGATGATTCAAATCCCGCCGAAGGCGACGCGCCCCGCGACGAGTTGCTGCCGCTTCGACTTGCCGACGAACTCGAAACGCCCAACGGGCCGGCGGGCGACGACCTGGAGGCCGGAGAGCGTCCCGTCCGCGCGCCGTGGCGATGGGAGAAGATGATCGTCGATGCGGCGGTTATCGGAGGAGCGGAGCGATGGAAGCGGCGGCTGGATGGGCTCGAACAGGAAATTCGCCGCAAGCGCGCGGCGGCGGAAGACAACGAAATCAAGGCCGCGATGCTCGATCGGCAGCTCGAGGATCTCGCCGACCTCAAGCGCGTCGCGATCGAGCACATTTCGATGCTTGCGGCGCTTCCGACAAGCGCGACATGGGGCGAATGGCTGGCTCATCTCCGCGCCCTCATAGCCCGCACGATCCGCGACCGTTCGGCGCTGCTTGCGGCTCTCGCCGAGTTGGATCCGATGGGTCCGGTGGGGCCGGTGACCCTCGATGAAGTGAGGATGGTGCTGGCGGAGAGACTCGCACAGCTGGAGGATCCGCCGGCGCCGCGGAGATACGGGTCGGTGATGGTCGCGTCGCCCCATCGCGCGCGCGGGATGTCGTTCGAGGTCGTGATCGTGCCGGGGCTGGCGGAAAGGGTCTTTCCGCAGAAGCTGATCGAGGATCCCGTTCTGCCCGACGCCGCCCGCGCGACGGTGAGCGCGATGCTCAAGCGCAACGAGGATCGGGTAAGCGCGGAGCGGCTCGCGCTGCGGCTTGCGGCAGGCGCCGCCGAACAGCGCATCATGTTCTCCTACCCGCGAATCGACATCGATCAGGGGCGGCCGCGGGTGCCGTCCTTCTATGCGCTCGAAATCCTGCGGGCGGCCGAGGGACGGCTGCCGGGTTTCGACGAGCTTGCGCGGCGCGCCGCCTGCGAACAGGCGATCCGGCTCGGATGGCCCGCGCCGGCGAATCCCGAAGATGCGATCGACGAGGCGGAATTCGACCTCGCGGTGCTGGACAAACTGGTCGGTGAAGATTCGGAGACGATCACGGGGACCGCGCGATATCTGCTGGAGGCGAACGAATTCCTGGGGCGCGCCTTGCGGGCGCGCGCGCGGAAGTGGCTTCGGCGATGGACCCCGGCGGACGGACTGGTCGATCCGGAGCCGACCGCGCTTGAAGTGCTTCAAAAGCACGCGCTCTCGGAGCGATCGTACTCGCCTACCGCGCTGCAGCATTTCGCGGCCTGCCCATATCGCTTCCTGCTCCAGGCGATTCATCGCCTGGAGCCGCGCGAGGAGCCCCAAGCGATCGAGCTTATCGATCCTCTCACGCGGGGCGGCCTTTTTCACGACGTGCAGTTCGAGGTGCTGACGGCACTCAAGCGCGACGGGATGCTGCCGCTCGGTCGGGATACGCTGGCTCGCGCTGAAGAGATGCTCGACGAGCTTCTGGAGGCTGTCGCGGAACGATGGCGCGAGGATCTGGCCCCGGCAATCGAGCGGGTATGGGAGGACGGCATCGAGGAAATACGCGCCGACCTGCGCGAATGGCTCAGACGCGCCGCGGATGATCCGGGGCGATGGACGCCCGAGCGCTTCGAACTTGCCTTCGGACTCATCGATCGCGAGAAGGCCGACCCGGCAAGCTCGCCCGAGCCAATCGCGCTGGATGGGATCAAGGTCCGCGGATCCATCGACCTGATCGAGCGCGCGGGCGACGCGCTGCGGGTGACGGATCACAAGACCGGCAAGGTGCGCGCGGAGAAGAGTTTCGTCATCGGCGGAGGAAAAATCCTCCAACCGGTCATCTATGCTCTCGCCGCCGAGCGCATGCTCAACCATCCGGTGCAATCGGGACGCCTCTACTACTGCACGGCGGCGGGCGGCTACGAGGATCGAGTGGTGGCGATCGACGAGGAAGCGCGCGCATCGCTGCGGGACTTCGCCGCGATTCTGTCCTCGGCGCTCGCGTCGGGTTTCCTTCCCGCCGCGCCCGACAAGGGCGAATGCGAATGGTGCGATTACCGGCGCGTGTGCGGTCCGTATGAGGAAAGGCGCGCATCGCTCAAGCCCGAGGCGCGCCTTGCGGAATTGCGCCGGCTGCGGGCGATGAGATGAACGTGTACGCGGCAAGACCGTCCGACCAGGATGTCCGCGACCTGATCCGGAACGATCTCGATTCCACCTACGTGATCGAAGCGGCGGCGGGAACGGGCAAGACCAGTGCGCTCGTGAGCCGAATCGTCGCCGCGATAGCGTCGGGACGCGCTGAACTCGGCAGGGTGGTGGCGGTGACCTTCACCGAAAAGGCGGCGGGAGAGCTGAAGCTGCGCCTGCGGGAGGAAATCGAGCGAGCGCGCAACGAGAGCGATTGCGCCGACATCCGCGGGCGGCTTGAAACCGCGCTCCAGCAACTCGAAGAAGCCCGCATCGGAACCATCCATGCCTTCTGCTCGGACCTTCTCAGGGAACGCCCGGTGGAAGCGCGGGTCGATCCCATGTTCAAGGTGGCGGCGGAGGATTCCTCGGATGCGATGTTCGAGGCGGCATTCGACCAGTGGTTCGAGAGCACGCTGGCCGCGCCGGGCGAGGCGGTGCGCCGCCTGCTGCGCCGGCGCGATGCGGACCGCGAGGGGCCGCGGACCATCCTGCGCAACGCGGCGCGCGCGCTTCTGGATTGGCGCGATTTCGACTCGCCCTGGACTCCGTTTCCGTTCGATCGCGATCGCGAGATCGATGGGCTCATCGACGACATAGTCCGGCTTGGCGAGATCGGACGCGAAGGGGAGCCCGATGACTGGCTTGCGCGCAGCCTTGTCGAGATTGCGCGCCCGGTCGCGGAGGCGATCCGCCTTGAACCCGTGCGCGGGCGCGACTACGACGCGCTCGAGGCCGTGCTGCTCAGGTTGCCGGCGGGCAGGCGATGGACCTGGAAGGGCTTCGGAGACGCGATTGGCGGCGTGGAGCGCGGGGCGGTGCTTGCGATGCGCGCGGCGCTGCACGAGCGGCTGATTCGCTTTCGCGAGGATGCGGGCGCGAATCTTGCCCCGATGCTGCGCGATGAACTCTGGCCGATCGTGGAAATATACGAGGACCTGAAGCGGCGCGCCGGCGTATTGGATTTCCTCGATCTCCTGCTCGTCGCCCGCAACCTCGTGCGCGACAACCCGGGAGTACGCATCGAACTGCAGCGCCGCTACACGCATATCTTCGTGGACGAGTTCCAGGACACCGATCCGCTTCAGGCCGAGATAATCATGCTGCTTGCGGCCGACGATCCGGCGGAGCAGGACTGGCGGCGCGCAAGGCCGATCGCGGGCAAGCTGTTTATCGTCGGCGATCCCAAGCAATCGATCTACCGGTTCCGCAGGGCGGATGTTTCGCTTTACCAGGACGTGAAGCGCAGGCTGGTCGAGGCGGGCGCGAGGCTTGCCTACCTGAGCGTGAGCTTCCGGGCGACACCCGCCCTGCAAGGGGCGATCAACTCGGCGTTTGCTCCGTTGATGGACGTCGAGGGGCCGACGCAGCCTGCATATGCGCCGCTCGTGCCGGCGCGGGAGGATTGTGAAACGCAGCCGGCGCTGGTGGCGCTTCCGGTGCCGGCGCCATACGGCGATTTCGGCCGCGTCACGGAACGCGCGATCGAGGAATCGCTGCCCGACGCGATAGCCGCATACGCGAAGTGGCTGGTGCATGAGAGCGGATGGACGGTGACGGAGCGGGAAGCGCCCGGCGAGCGGGTGCCGATCCGCCCGCGCCACATCTGCATCCTGTTTCGCCGCCTGAACTCGCACGGGCGCGACGTGACGCGTCCATACCTGCGCGCGCTCGAGGTGCGCCACATGCCCCACGTCCTCGTGAAAGGCGGCTCGTTCAACGAACGCGAGGAAGTCGAGGCGATTCGAAATCTGCTCGCGGCGGTGGAGAGGCCCGACGACGATCTGGCGGTGTTCGCGACGATGCGGGGGCCGCTGTTCGCGCTTGCGGATGATCTTCTGCTCGAGTTCCATCACGAGTGCAGAAGCCTGAATCTGTTCCGTCCGCTGCCCGACCATCTCGCCCCGCGGTTTGAACCGGTAGTTCGCGCCCGCGAGATCCTCCGCGACCTCCATCGCCGCAGAAACCGCCGCCCCATAGCCGAGACGATCGCGGATGCGCTGTCGCGAACCCGCGCCCATGCGGGAATCGCGATCTGGCCGACCGGAGATCAGGCGCTAGCGAATATCCTGCGCCTGATGGACCAGGCGCGGCGATACGAAGCCCGCAGCACCGCCACCTCCTTTCGCGGCTTCGTCGATGAACTCGAGGAAAGGGCCGAACGCGACGAGGCGAGCGAAACCCCGCTCGCCGAAGAAGGCACCGAGGGCGTCCGCATCATGACCGTGCATCGCGCGAAGGGCCTGGAGTTCCCGGTTGTGATTCTCGCCGATCTTACGTGCAAGGAGACCGTCGGCGAGCCCGGCCGGTACGTCGATCCGGCAAGGCGGCTGTGCGCGCTGCGGCTTGCGGGATGCTCTCCGCGCGACCTGCTGGAGCATTCGGAGACCGAGAAACGGCGCGACGAGGAGGAAGCGGTCCGGCTTCTATACGTGGCGGCGACCCGCGCCCGCGATCTGCTGGTCGCGCCGGTGGTCGGCGACGAGCAGCGCGAAGGATGGGTGCAGCGACTCAATCCGGTCCTCTACCCTCCTCCCAATTCGCATCGCTCTCCGCTCGGGAAGCAGCCCCCCGGATGCCCCGAATTCGGCGACGACTCCGTGTTGGTGCGGCCGTCGAGAGCGCCGGCGAAGACCCGCTCCGTCGCCCCGGGACTTCATCGCCCGTTGCGGGGAAACCATCGCGTCGTATGGTGGGATGCTTCGAAGCTGATACTCGACGTGAAGGAGGCGATGGGACTCAGACAGAGCAAGCTCCTGGTGGCGGATGAAAGCGGAGCTGCATCCACGCGCGGCATCGAGATGCACGAGGCGTGGAGGAAAAAGCGCGAAGCCGTGCTCCAGTCCGGAGCGGTTCCGATGATGAAGGTGGACACGGCGACCGCGGTCGCTCATGGCGCCCAAGGCTCGGCCGCCGGCGCCGGCGGCATCGAGGTTCGGCTGGAGGAGGTGGCGCGCGAGGCGCAACGCCCGGGCAATTCAGCCTTCGGGCGCCTGGTCCATGAAACGATCCTGCGAACGCCATTCGACGCAAAGCCGCAGGAAATCCGCCGGATAGCCGGTCATATGGCGCGGCTCATCGGCGCGGAGGAACCTGAAGCTGACGCCGCGGCCATCGTGGTCGAGCGCGCGATGGGGTCGGCGGTGATGCGATCCGCGGCGGCCGCAAAGAGGGTTCATCGCGAATATCCGATCCTCTTCACGCGCGGCGACGGCACCTTGATCGAAGGAATCGCCGACCTCGCATTCGAGCAGGCGGACGGGCGATGGGTGGTCGTTGATTTCAAGACCGACCGCGACTTGCAGCCGTATCTCGAGTCCTATCGCACCCAGTTGTGTCTGTATGTCGAAGGCATTCGCAAGGCGACGGGACGCGATGCGACCGGCGTGATTCTTTGGGTTTGAAAGACTTCGACTGATCGCGGCGGCACGCGTGCGAAGGTGTTCGGGGCGGTTTGCCGCCTTGCCCGGATTCGCTCCCGCTGCGAAAATCTATCGGAATAATCAGTGACGACCCCGAATCAGACCCTGCTCGTGATCGGCTATGGGTCGCTGCTAAGCGGCTATGGCCTGCTTGCGGCGCGCCGCGGCGGCAGTTCACGGCTTAAGGCCGTGGATGCGGAGCCGGCGATCCTTCTGAACGCGCGCCGCGGACTGGCAAAGCCTTCGAGCCACGGCAACTACCTTGCGATGGATATCGAGCCGACCGATCCGCGTTCGCCGATCACGGCGCGCGCGGGTAGCGCGGCGGGCGACGGGCTGGGAGCGCTGCTGCTTGAATTCGAGCGATCCGCGGCGCCGCTCATCGCGCGGCGCGAGGAATACGACCCCGGAGCATTCCTCAGGCTGCTCGAGCATGCGGATCGCAAAGGCGTTTCACTGGGCGAATTTCTGCTCGATTTCGCGCATCAGTCGGGCTTCGACCTGCTTGAATACCGGCGCGCGCTTCGCGGGCTGTTAGGCTACACATCTCCTGGTTACGTGTTCCATCCGGTGCCGCTCGAGGACGGACGCGTCGCGATAATCGCGATCGGTTCAGGCTACGAAGGGAGCGGCGATCCGGAGGTCATCTCAGCGCGCCGCCGGTACGGGATCGATCGGCTCCATTCCTTCGGTTCGGCCCTCGAGATTACCTCGCTTCCGCTCGACCGTTCGGGACAGATCGGCTACTTCGCGGAATGCCTTTTGGGGGGAGTGCACGGGCTTGCGATGGGAGATCTGATGAGCGGTTTCGAGCCGCGCGCCTGGTGGGCGCGCGAGCTTGCGCATCGAGTGGTCGAGGTGATGGAGCACGAGGCGGACCATTTTCTGGATGCGACCTCGCTCGGAGCGGACCGCTACCGGGAGCGATTCGGCGCGCGCGGGCTTCATCCTTCGCTGGAGCCGCTTCTGAGGCTTGCGCGTCCGGAGTAGGGGAATTCGACGTGTCTTCACAGTTCTCGATTCACGTGGCCAAGGAGAACCTGAAGTTTTCGGCCGCGCACTTCATCGCGTATCCCGGGTTTCGCGAACCGCTGCACGGACACAACTACCAGGTGGGCGTGCGGGTGGAGGGCAACCTGACGGGAACCGGTTACGTGGTGGATTTCGGACTCGTCAAGAAGCTCACGCGCGAGATCGTGGAGCGGATCGACGAGCACACGATAATTCCGGAGCGCAGCGACTGTCTCGAGATCGAGCGGATAGCTGGCGACAGGATCAAGGTTCGTTACGAGAGCGACGAGTTCATTCTTCCTGCGGCCGACGTGTTCATGGCTCCGATAGTTCATAGTTCCGCCGAGGAACTGGCGCGATATCTGTGGGATGAGCTGTATGCGGCGCTCAAGGCGCGCGGCGCGGCGACCGACGTCACCGCCATCGAGGTGTCTGTAGCCGAGGGGCCGGGGCAGTCCGCGATCTATCGCAGGGAAACCCCGCCCGCCCCCTGAGTCCTTTGCGGCCGTGTTTGTCGCGTGAGAAGATTCCGTTCGTGCTATGCGAACCAAGGGGGGCCAGGTTTTGAGCGTGTCTGAAAAAGCGGCCGAATCGGAGGTGAGAGAGGCGGATCTGGACGGTCCGGAGCCGGTGGAAAAGGTCCTTATCGGGCAGCATCCGGCGATCGTCAAGCTGCGCGCTCTTATCGAAAAGGTCGCGCCGAGCGACGTGACCATTCTCATCACGGGTGAAAGCGGCTCGGGCAAGGAGGTCGTCGCGCGCGCGATTCATTCGCTGTCCCCGCGCCGCAACCATCCCTTCGTGCCGGTCAACTGCGCCGCGATCCCGCGCGACCTGCTCGAATCGGAGATGTTCGGGCATGAGCGGGGTGCATTCACCGGCGCTTCGGGCACCCGCCAGGGGCTGTTCAGCACCGCCGCCGGCGGCACGATCTTCCTCGACGAAATATCGGAGATGCCGATGGACTTGCAGGCGAAGCTGCTGCGGGTCCTGGAAGATGGAGAGGTAAGGCCGGTCGGTGCCGATCGCTCGACAAAGGTCGATGTGCGGGTGATAGCGGCGAGCAACGTTGACCTTTCGGTCTCCGTCCGCAAGGGCATCTTTCGCGAGGATCTTTTCTACCGCCTGCAGGTGGTGCCGATAATGGTGCCTCCCCTGAGGGAGCGCCGCTCAGACATCCCGGTCCTGGTCGATTACTTTCTCGAACGGATTCACTCCCGCCACCCTGAACGAAAGATCACTGTGAGCAGGGAGGCGATGGTGCATCTATGGTCGTATGACTGGCCGGGCAACGTGCGTGAACTCGAGAACATGGTCGAGCGCCTTGCCATCCTGTGCGAGGATTCGGTCATCGACACATCGATCCTTCCGCCAGTGCTCATTTCAAAGCCGCGTCCCCCGGTCATCGAGATTCCGGCCAGCCTGCCACCGGGAGGGGTCAACTTGCAGAGCCTGGTGCGGGAGCTGGAGGGACGATTGATCAACGACGCACTGCGGCAAACCGGCGGCAACAAGCAGGCCGCCGCCAAGCTCCTGGGGCTCAAGCGCACGACATTCGCCGCGAAGCTTCGACGATGCGGCGTGATTGCGCCGAGCACCCGCGATGAAAAAGAGGAAAACTAACGGAACCGAAAAGTACGCACCATGGATCAGTCACAGCGCCCGGCACGAATAATGGTCGTCGATGACGACCCCGACACCTCGTCGATCCTTGTCAGACATCTGGAACGCGAGGGGTTCGTCCCGGTCGCGGCCAATTCCGGCGCCGAATGTCTGCGCCTGGTGCGTGAGCATGAGGTCGACGTGATCCTGCTTGACCTGATGATGCCCGACATGGACGGGTTCGAGATCTGCCGCAAGCTCAAGCAGGATCCGGCCACGGCGGAAATCCCGATAATCCTGATCACGGCGCGCGACGACATGGAGTCGCGTGCTGAGGGGATGCGCCTTGGGGTCGGAGACTTTCTGGCCAAACCCTTTTCGCGTCGCGAACTCGCCGCATGCATCCGCTCGCAGCTTGAAGTCCTTGCCACTGAGCGCAAGACCGCGGCTACCCTGAGCCGCATCGAAGGCAGAAGCGGCAAGCCCTAGCCGGCGGGGCGCGATTGCGCTGGCTTGCGGCGTTCGACTACAGATATTTGCGCGTTCGCGCAGTCGTCTCGCAGCGAAAAAGGAGGAATCTTGCGATGAATGGGGAAGCAGGCAAACAGACCAAGCCGATCGCCGCGCTGACCTACATCGGCTTTTTCGTGACCGGGCTGATCTTCCTTTATCTTGAACCATACAACCAGGACGACTTTGTCCGTTTCCATGCGCGTCAATCGATCGGCTTCTCGGTCGCCTGGTTTGCGATCGAGATAGTCTTCGGCGTCTTTATCGCGATCCTTCCGCGCGCGCTCGGCGGCCTGCTGGGCGGGATCCAGGTGCTCGTCAACCTTGCCCTGGCCATCTACTGGCTGATCCTGATGTACAAGGCGTACACGGGAGAGCGCTATCGGATTCCGGAACTCGCCGATATCGTGGACAACGTGGCGGGTCAGGCCGCCTCGCGCTGATTCCGCCTCATCTCCTCTCCAGGGACCGGCTACCCCCGTTGGGTGCGATCGGTTCCTCGCCCGCAGGCGCGGCGCCATCCTCCGCAACACCCGCGATGGGCTGGATATTGGCCGGGCCTGGTGCAACGAGCTTCAGCCCCGGCTCGCGGCGGATTGCGTCGAGGACGCGGCGTGACACCTCGTCGGCGATCTGGGTGGTCGCGCGGGCATCGGCCGGGTAGCGCACGATCATATCGAGGCCCGAGGAGGTGAGTTGAAGCCTCGATTGCGGCCGCGGCGTTTCGAGCATTGCGTGCAGGTCCGATCCGAGGTACCTGAAGTCTCTTTCGACCCGATCGCGGTAGTGCGCGAACACCTCGTCGACCGCGTCGATCACGCGCTTTTCCGCGAGCCGGTAGTCGCAGTCGGGCGCCAGGGTGAGGCGAATTTCGTTCCACACGAAACCCATCCCGGGCGCTTGTTTGAAAAAATTTCCATTCGGCTGGAATACAACGGCGTTGGAGTACACGACGACGCGGCCGGTCGGCTGCCGGTCCTGCGCGCTTAGTTCCATCAGCGTAAGCTTCACGAGCCCGATGCTGATCACGTCGCCGGTGGTGGAACCGATCTGGACCCGGTCGCCGACTCGAATGCCGAACTTCCCGATCAGGAAGAAGTAGCCCGCCACCGAGAGAATCACGTTCTGGAGCGCCAGCGCGACGCCCGCGGCGGCGAAGCCCATGATGGTGGCGATCGAGCTGAGCTCGGTGGCAAAGTTGACGATCAGGACGAACGCGACCAGGACCCAGAAAACCGGCTGACTGAACTGCCGGACCTGCAGGCGGCGCTGCTCGTCATGGATAAAGCGTTCACCGAGCCGCCGCCAGAGATGATTTCCGGCCATCACCAGCGCGAGAAACCCAAACAGGGTGGCAACCCTGACGCCGAGGCGGCGAAGCGCCTCCAAGGAGTAGCGATCGATCGATCCCTGCCATCGCCCGAGGTTCTCGCGGTAGAGCGCCAGTTGGACTTCCTGCTTGCTTAGGGGCGAGGCGACCTTGACGGCGAGATCGTGCAATTCGATCAGGTTGCGATACTCGCGCGTGCTGCCGTTGAGTTCTCCGCCGTCCGGACCCGAGGCCTTTTGCGCAAGCTCCGCTCCGCGGTCGTTGATCGCGGCAAGGAGCCGCACCACCGGCGCCCTGAATTTCTCGATCTTCGCGACCATCTCGTCGATCCGCAGGCTGGAATCGTGCAGCGTGCGCGAATCGCCGCGGAGGGCGAAATAGGTTGAGGCGAGGCCGATGATACCGTCGGAGCCCCTCGCATCCTTCCATCCCGAGGCGGGCATCGGCGCCGCGGCGGGGCGCGCCGCTTTTTCACCGGCGGAGATGGTCTCCTGGAGCTGATCGATTTGAGCGAGAATGCCGGTGGACTTGTGATCGGCGGCCGCAAGCCCCTGAGCGTACTGGAGCAGCGATCGGATGGCATCCACGCGTCCCTGGGCAAGTTGCGCCTCCCCGCGCGCGCTGTTGATCTGCGCGGAAATCGCCGCGCGCCGGGCCTTGGATGCCGTCGCCAGTTGGGCCTGCAGGTCCTTGAGACGGTTCTGGGCGCGCGCCAACGCCGCGTCGGCCTGAGCGGCCTTCGCTTCGAGATCGCGAAGCAGCGGGGAGCGGTTTGCCTCTTCCTCGGCGGCTGACGGGTTGACCTTCGCATTGAGGGCGACCTGCGCGCGGGCCGCCTCGAACGCGAGATTCAACACCTCGCGCGCTATCTGCTGATCGGTCGCAAAAAAGATGACCTCTTCCGGATGATCGACGAGCCGGCTCTCGGCTCCGACATTCCGGTACCAGGTGATGACGTCACTGAGGTACGTCGTGATCGCAGAGTCGTCCACGAAGGCAATTCGCGGAGAGAGCCGGGTTTCGGATGGCGCATTCTGAGCGGAGGCGGCCGACGGTTGAGCCGCGGGCGACTCGGTCGGAGCTTGAGCCACCGCGGCCCACGGTATCGCCGCTAATGCTCCAATCAGGACCGTGGCTGCGGCGAAGCGAAGAAGAGTCTGACTTCGCAAACCTGACCTCGAATACAGAGCCTTCATCAAAAGAATAGTGGGGCTGCGGCGGGCACGCCGATCGGCCCTGTCCCGCCATGAACCTTATCACGCGTGCCCTTGCGGTTCGATCAACGATGCCTCCCGGGCTGCGGCGCCATCATGTATCGCGCGTGGTTTCGAGCGGCTCGCCCGCGGCGCAGAGGGGACATGCCGACGGCTCCCATAGATTGTTCTTCGGCAGGTGGGCGACGGTTTCAAGAGGGACGCCGGCGGCGGACGCGAGTTCGGAGGCGGGATTGCCGAGCGTCAGCAGGGCGCCGATCGCGGCTACGCGCGCATCGCACGTCGCGAGGTCCTCGATCGTGGAGCGCACCGCCGATCCCGCATTGATGACGTCATCCACCACCGCGACCGGCACGCCCGAAAGTGCAGGGCGCAGCGGTTCGGGAATACGGTAGGCGATGGGGTAGAGGCCGTCGGTGCGGGGGCGCGCGAACTGCTCGGCGAAGCAGAAGTTCACGCCCATCTCATCCGCGACCATCTGGGCCAGAAAGGCGCCCTCGACCAGTGGGCCGCATATCACCCGGGCGCCGTGCGGCTTGAGCATCCGCGCGAGTTCCGCCGCGCATTGCCGTATCTTTCGCGGATTCTGGTAGGCGGGCGGGATGTTCAGCCACAGATCGCCGTGATGACCCGACTCGAACAGGAAGTGTCCCTTGCGGGCGGCAAACAATCCCAATACGTCATTCTGCAAGGTGCCCATCGCAACCATCCTGTTAAGAAAAAAAGACGATATCGCCGAAATCGGGATGGGGCCACGGCGGGGATGGGGGCGGCTTGACTGCTCTTCAGGGTGACGCTTAGAATCAGCGCGTTATGTTCCGCATCGCGCAGCCCGGACTGCTTCTTAGCCTGGCCCTTAGCAGGGCCCACGCCGGGTGCGTCGCGGAGCGGGCCTGAGCGGCCCCTGAGAATCCGAGACGAACGCCCCGGGCGGTGGGCCGAAGAAGCCGCCCGGGGCGTTT
>Ga0070741_10003742_pt1 | contig 36878 bp, 32 predicted proteins | sample Coa_R1_4_FD_66440 | JGI IMG/M metagenome (GOLD analysis project Ga0070741, IMG submission 66440) | Surface soil microbial communities from Centralia Pennsylvania, which are recovering from an underground coalmine fire - Coalmine... | ecosystem: Environmental > Terrestrial > Soil > Unclassified ... | reverse complement strand
CGAGTCGGCACGGATGCCGACGGGCTCGCCAGGGCCCACCGTCCGTGAAGGCGTGGCTTTGAGGAACAGCTCCGGCCGCTCAGCGTCGTAGACCCGATCGTAGATGTCCGGCGTGTGGCTCTCGCCGACCCGCGCCTCGCGGCTCCGCAGGTAGGTCACGCCCGCGGCCCACACCTCCTGCTCGTCGACAGGGGCGAGCAGGGGAGCGTCGGGGTCGAGGGCCTCACCGCCTTCCAGGGGCGCGCCCGCCAGCACTTCGGCCAGCGGGTGCTTCAGGCGACGGCCCGCGCGCCCGTCGGCCCCGACCAGTCCCCATCCTTCGGCCGTGCGTACGATCGGCATCAGCCATCTCCTCCCGTGTTCGTTAAGTAGTCTAACGAGCACGGTTTGGCCGCGCTGACACCGCGATCGCGGCCTGCGGGTGGCCAACCGTCTCGTGCGTGGGGGTCAGAGGCGGACGGTGCGACCGTCGGCCGACTCGATGAGCCGGTCGATCTGGTCGGGACGGAAGCCGCCGAGCTCCCGGGCGATGGGAGCCACCGGGTTCTTCCGGGGTGCGTAGAACCGGCCGTCGGCCAGGTCCTCGGACGCCGAGTCGAACACCCGGTTGGTGGCGTCCTTGCGCTTCATCACCGTGCCCAGGAGCGCCTGGCCCCGGTCCAGCAGGCGGTCGACGTCGGCGGGGGCGGCGGCCGTGTCCCGCAGCCAGTCCATGCCGTTGCGCAGGTGGAGCGACTCGTCGGCCGAGATCCAGTCCATGAGATACGCAGTCTCGGGATTGCCGGCGGCCTGCAGGGCACGCACCCGGTCGTGCAGCGTCTCCACCACGTTGCCCTCGACGATGGCGTTGAACACCAAGGTGCGCTCGGGCGCGGGCAGCCACGCCACCGCGTCGTAGAACGTCCACGTGGGGAACGGGTGGGCGCCGGCGCCTTCGCCCAACTGCTCCAACCGGCGCAGCAGAAGGCCGATGTGGCGCACCTCGTCGGCGCACTGCGTGGCGAAGTCGCGGTAGAAGGACCAGGGCCGGTCGCTCACCTCGTGGACGACGCAGCCGACGATGCACAGCGACGCGATCTCGGGCATGAGCCCGTGGTGGACCACGAGGACCTCGACATCGCGGGGTCCGAACGCTTCGAAGCCCGGGCAATACGACACCCGTTCACCGTCCTGGGCGATGCGGTACTCGCTCCCCAGCTCGATGCCCTCCGGGCTCGTGCGGGGGAGGGGCCAGAAGCCGGTGCCGTTGGTTGCGCCGTCGTCGGTGCGGTCTCCGGGCACCTCGTCGGAGCGGACCACGAGACCGCCGGCACCGTCGAGCGCGGCTGTCACGGCGCGCTGGTAGTTCGCGTCGAGCGCCTTGCCGTCGAGGAATGCGGCAGCCCACGCGTTGCCCTCCTCGTGGTCGGGCAGCAGGTGGCGGGTGACCAGGCGGATGGTGGGCTCGTCGGCCAGCGGGTCGCACTCGGACCACAGCAGTTCGTAGGCGTCCACGAGCGCCTTCCCGATCACGCCGTAGACGGCGGCCACGAGGTCGGCGGTGGACGGGGCCTCGTCCACCAGTTCCACGAGCGCCCGCCACTCGGGCGAGGGCACGTGGACCATGCGCTCGGTGGTGCGCAGACGACCCAGGCGAGTGCGGATGGCGTCGCCGCGCTCGGCGCGGCGGCCCACGTCGCGAGCGAGCGCAAGGCGCTCGTCGTTCTCGGTGACCCGCGCCGTCCATCCCCCGAGGACGCGCAGCAGATCCGCTTCGACTCGGAAGAAACGCAGCAGCTGGTTGGCCACCTGCCGCGGAGTGAGGCCAGGAAGGGGGGACATGTACCTCTCGCCGTGTGGTTTGTAAGGAACTATAATGTACCTCCGGAACGCGCAGCCGTGTCAACATCGAAACCAGGGGGTGGGGCGTGCGAGTGGCACTCACAATCGGCGACTTCCTCGAACGAGCGGGGAACGTGTTCAGCGACCGGGTGGCAGTGGTGGACGAGCCGGGCACGCCCGGGTCGCTGGGCCGCGTCACCTACGGCGCCCTCCACGACCGGGCCCGGGGCATGGCCGCCGCCCTCGACGCCATGGGCGTGGGCCAGGGGGAGCGGGTGGGCATCGTCAGCCCCAACGCCGCCAAGTTCCTCACGTCCTTCTTCGGCGTGAGCGGCTTCGGGCGGGTGCTGGTGCCCATCAACTTCCGGCTGACGGCGGCCGAGGTCGACTACATCGTCGGCCACTCCGGCGCCAGCGTGCTGCTGGTCGACCCCGAGCTGGACGACGCCCTCTCGGGCGTGCAGGTCAAGCACCGCGTCCTCCTCGACGGAATGCAGGACGCCGAGTTGTTCGCGCCGGCGTCGGGCTCGGGCGCCGAGCCCCGGCGGTGGGAGCCCGACGAGGACGCCACCGCCAGCATCAACTACACGTCGGGCACCACGGCGCGGCCCAAGGGCGTGCAGCTGACCCATCGCAACTGCTGGCTCAACGCGGTGACGTTCGGGTGGCACGCGGGCGTGAGCGAACGCGACACCTACCTGCACACCCTGCCCATGTTCCACTGCAACGGCTGGGGCATGCCCTATGCGCTGACCGGCATGGGCTGCAAGCAGGTGGTGTTGCGCAAGGTCGACGGGGCCGAGATCCTGCGCCGCATCGACGACGAGGGCGTCACCGTCTTGTGCGGGGCGCCCGCGGTGGTGGCCGCCATCCTCGACGCCGCCGCCGCCGGCGCCCCGGTGAAGCCCGACGTGCGCATCGTGGTGGCCGGCGCCCCGCCCCCGACGAAGACCATCGAGCGGGTCGAGACCGAGCTCGGCTGGGAGTTCATCCAGATCTACGGCCTCACCGAGACGTCGCCGCTGCTCACCATGAACCGGGCCCCGGCCGAGTGGGACGACCTCACGCCGTCGGATCGGGCCCGGTTGCTGTCGCGCGCCGGCGTGCCCGCCATCGGCGTGCGCATGGACGTCGACGGCGAGGGCGAGGTGCTGGCCCGCTCCAACCACGTGTTCGAGGGGTACTGGGAGCAGCCCGACGAGTCGGCCAAGGCCCTGGCGGGCGGGTGGTTCCACACCGGCGATGGCGGGTACCTGGACGGGCCCTACGTGGTGATCCAGGACCGCAAGAAGGACGTGATCATCACCGGCGGGGAGAACGTGTCGTCCATCGAGGTGGAAGACGTGCTCTACCAGCACCCGGCCGTGGCCGAGGCCTGCGTCATCGGCGTGCCCGACGAGAAGTGGGGCGAGACCATCAAGGCCCTGGTCGTGCTGCGCGAGGGCCAGTCCGTCACCGAGCAGGAGCTGATCGACTTCTGCCGGGCCAACATGGCCCACTTCAAGTGCCCCCGGTCGGTGGACTTCCCGCCCTCGCTGGAACGCACGGCCACCGGCAAGCTCCAGAAGTTCAAGATGCGGGCGCCCTTCTGGGAAGGTCGCGACAAACTCGTCAACTAGCAGGCGAAAGGAACCGCTGTGCAGGCATTGGTGTTCACCCGGCCGGGTGTGGTCGAAGTGCTCGACGTGGACGAGCCCCGCGCCGGGAGCGAGGACGAGGTGATCGTGGAGGTCACCGCCGCGGGCATCTGCGGCAGCGAGCTCCACGGCATCAGCCAGCCCGGCTTCCGGGAGCCCCCGCTGGTGATGGGGCACGAGTTCGCGGGCGTGGCTCCCGGCGGGCGGCGCGTCACCGTCAATCCCATCGTCAGCTGCGGCACGTGCGACCTGTGCCAGCAGGGTCTCACCCAGGTGTGCCGGGCCCGTTCCGTCGTGGGCATCCACCGGCCGGGAGCGTTCGCCGAGCGGGTGGTCGTGCCCAAGCGCATGCTGCACGAGCTACCCAGTGACATGTCGTGGGAGCGGGCCGCCATGGTCGAGCCCCTTGCCAACGCCGTGCACGTGTGGAACCTGGCCGGCCAGCCGGTGGGCGGCCGGGTTGGCATCATCGGCGCCGGAACCATCGGCCTCGTCTGCTATCTCGTGGCCCAGGTCCGCGGGGCGGGCGACATCCTCGTCGCCGACCTGTCCGACGAGCGCCGCTCCGTCGCTCGCAACCTGGGGGCGGACACGGCCGAGTCGCTGGACGGCGAGTTCGACGTCATCATCGACGCCGTCGGCGTGGCCGCCACCCACAAGGCGTCGGTGGCGCAGGTGCGGCCGGGCGGCACGGCGGTCTGGGTCGGTCTCATGGGCACGGACCCGGCCTTCGACTCCACCGAGCTGATCCGCCAGGAGAAGCGGGTGCTCGGTTCCTTCGCCTACACCGACGAGGAGTTCGGGGCCGCGGTGGAGCTGGCCCAGACGTGCGATCTCGGATGGGTGGCGTCGTACCCGCTGGCTGAAGGGGCCACCATCTTCACCGAGCTGATGCACGGCCGCACCGATGTGGTGAAGGCCTTGCTCCGGCCGTGATGCCGTGACCGCCAAACGCACGCGCGTGGCCCTGTTGCCGACGTGCGTGGTCGACACGGTGGCACCCCAGGTGGGCATCGCCACCGTGCGCGTCCTGCGCCGCCTGGGCATGGATGTCCGCGTGCCCGAGGCGGCCACGTGCTGCGGGCAACCGGCATGGAACGCAGGGTTCGCCGCCGATGCCGCCAAGGTCGCCCGCCACACGTTGCGGGCGCTGGCGGACGCGCCTGCCGATGTCGTGTGCGTGCCCGCCGGGAGCTGCGCCACGATGATCAAGGTCTTCTGGCCCGAGCTGTTCCATGTCGTGGGCGACGAGACGTCCCGCCGGACCGCCGAAGCCCTGGCGCCCAAGGTGCGGGAGTTCTCGGAGCTGGTGGGGGACGCGGGTGGTCACTACGAGCACACGGTCGCGTACCACCACTCGTGCCACATGCTGCGGGAGTTGGGGTTGCGGGAGTCGCCCGAGCGGGCCCTGGCGTCGCTCGACGGGTGCACCACGGCCGACTGGCCCGGCGCCGACCGGTGCTGCGGCTTCGGCGGGTTGTTCTCGGTGAAGCAGCCCGAGATCAGCGTGGCCATGGCCGACGACAAGGTCGACGGCATCGAGGCGTCGGGGGCCGGCGTGCTCGTCGGGTGCGACCAGTCCTGCCTCATGCACCTGGAGGGACGGCTGCGCAAGCGGGGGTCGACGTTGCCCGTGCGCCACCTCGCCGAGGTGCTCGACGAGGCCCAATCGTGAGCACGTTGCGGGAGCGGGCCCGCATCGCCGTGGCCAACGACGAGCTCCAGGTCGCGCTGGAGCGGGCCACCGATCGCTTCGCCACCCAGAAGGTTGCCGGGGCGTCGACCGTCGCCAACTACGAGGAGCTGCGGGAGGCGGCCCGGTGGGTGCGGGCCGGCGTGCTCGCCCGCCTGCCCGACGTCCTGGGCGAGCTGGCCGACAAGCTGGAGAGCCGGGGCGTGCACGTGCACTGGGCGTCCGACGGCGCCGACGCCAACGCCTACATCCTCGATGTGGCCCAACAGTGCGGCGCCAAGGTCGTGGTCAAGTCCAAGTCGATGGCGTCCGAGGAGATCCACCTCAACGACACGCTCGGTGCCGCCGGCATCGAGGCGGTGGAGACGGACCTCGGGGAGTGGATCATCCAGCTGGCGCGGGAGACACCGTCGCACATCATCCTCCCGGCCATCCACAAGACCAGGAAGGACATCGCCGCCGTCCTCAACCAGGTCGCCGGTGGTGACCTGTCCGACGTTCCCGCCGAACTGTGCGCCTTCGCCCGCCAGCAGTTGCGGGCCAAGTTCATGCAAGCCGAGGTGGGTATCTCCGGCGTGAACTTCGGCGTGGCCGAGACCGGGTCCGTCGTCATCATCACCAACGAGGGCAACGGCCGGCTGGTGACGTCGGTGCCCCGCACCCACATCGCGGTCATGGGCATGGAGCGGGTGCTGCAGACGTGGGAGCAGTTCGAGCTCATGCTCGCCCTCCTGCCCCGCGCCGCCACCGGCCAGCAGATCACCACGTACGTCAACGCCCTCAGCGGACCGCGCCGGCCGGGGGAGGTCGACGGCCCCGACGAGATGCACCTCGTGATCCTCGACAACGGCCGGTCCGACATCCTGGGCACCGAGTTCCAGGAGATCCTCCACTGCATCCGTTGCGGCGCGTGCCTCAACGTGTGCCCGGTGTACCGCCAAATCGGCGGCCACGGGTACGGGGCGGTGTACTCGGGCCCGGTGGGTGCCGTACTCACGCCGTTGCTCAGCGCGGCCGAGGAGGCGGGTGAGCTGCAGAACGCGTCCACGCTGTGCGGCGCCTGCTGGCAGGCATGCCCGGTGAAGATCCCGTTGCAGGACCTGCTCCTCGGGCTGCGGCGCAAGAAGGCGGAGGAGGCCACGTCGTTCAGCGGCGAGCGGCTGGCGTGGCAGGCGTGGGGCACGGCATGGAGCAAGCCCGGCGCCTACCGAGCCACGACGGGCGTGGCCGGCGCCGCCGCCAAGGTGGTGCCCGAGAGCTGGGTCCCCGTGCGCTGGCGGGAGGGCCGGATGGCGCCGCGGCCTCGAGGAACGTCGTTCCGCCATTGGATGGGCGGCGAGGGGAGCGGGACGTGACGGGCCGGGAGGCCTTCCTCGACCGGCTGCGCACCCGGCTGGCCGTGCCGGCACCGGAGAACCTGCCCCACCCGCTGGTGCCGGTGGAGGGCGTGCCGGCGGTGGCGTACAACCTGGACCTCGACGATCCGGTGGCGGCCTTCGAACGAGCGGCCACGGCCGCCGGCGCCACCGTTCGCCGAGGCGGGCTGGCCGACGCCGGCGACATCGTGGCCGAAGTGCTCGCCACCGTGGGAGCCCGCACCGCAGTCGTGGCCGGCGACCTCGATGTCGACATCACCCTTCCCGCCGGGGTGGAGGCGCTGCCGTTCGACTCACCCGTGCAATGCGAGCGGGCCGATCTCGGGATCACGGGCGCCGCCTACGGCATCGCCGCCACTGGCTCCCTGGTGCTGCACGCGGGCGCGGCCGGCGGGCGCACGGCGTCCCTCCTCCCACCCGTCCACCTTGCGTTCCTGCGAACCGAACGACTGTTGCGCGACGCCGGTGAACTGTTCCGCCGTCTCGGCGAGCGGTTCCCCGGCGGCCTGCCGTCGCAGCTCGTGCTCGTCACCGGGCCCAGCCGGTCCGCCGACATCGAGCTGGAGGTCACGGTGGGCGTGCACGGCCCTCGTCAGCTCTGGATCGGAGTGCTCACCTGATGCGTACCGACCTCACCGCGGCGGAGATCGAGTCCTACCGCGACAACGGCTTCCTCGTGGTCGAGGGGTTCCTCGACGCCGGCGAGCTGGACGAGTGGCGCGCCGCCGTGGACGAGGCCGTGGCCGACCGCGGGCAGGTGCGGTTCAACGACGTGGTCGACTCGGACGACCGCTCCGCCTACTACGAGCAGGTGTTCGTCCAACGGGTGAACCTGTGGCAGACCAACGCCCGGGTGCGTGCCCTCATGCTCGACGCCCGCCTCGGGGGCGTCGCCGCCGCGCTGGCCGGTGTCGACAGCCTGCGCATCTGGCACGACCAGGCCCTGTTCAAGCCGCCCTGGGGCAACCCCACCGCCTTCCACCTGGATGTGCCCTACTGGTCGTTCCACCGTGCCGATGCCATCTCCCTCTGGGTGGCCCTGGACGAAGCCACCCTCGCCAACGGCTGCCTCTATTACGTGCCCGGCAGCCACAAGGTGGCGACGTTCGACAACGTCGGCATCGGTGGCAACATCGGCTCCTTGTTCGATGTCTACCCGGAGTGGCGTTCGGTTCCGGCCGTCCCCTGCCCGGTGGCCGCCGGCGGTGCCCTGTTCCACAACGGCCTCACGTTCCACGGCGCGGGCGCCAACATGACGCCGCGGTGGCGGCGGGCCATGACCTGCGGGTACATGCCCGACGGCGCCGTGTTCAACGGCATCGCCAACGTGCTCCATCCCGACCAGCTCGCTCGCCTGTCGCTGGGCGATCGCCTCGACGACGACGAGCGCCAACCCGTCGTGTACCCGATGTCGAAAGGATCTGCGTGAAGCTCTTCGCCGACGAACCGTTCGTCGACCCCGACCCGTGGCCCCGCCCCGCGCCCGTGGGGCAGGGCTCGGCGTTCGCAGCCGTCCCCGCGGCGGTGCCCGCGCCCGTGCACGCGGTCGAGGTCGTGGCCGGCGCCGCCGCCGAGCCCGTGCCCGACCGGCGGCTGACGCCGCTGGCCACGTGGCGGTTCTCGGCCGACCCCTCGGCGCCGGCCACCGAGCCCGTCACCGCGCCCGACGTGTGGAGCAGGCGGGACCCGGGACTGGCCGACTTCCGGGGACCCGCGGTGTACGAGCGATCGGTGTCCGTGGCCGGCCCCTTCGGGCGGGTGATCTTCGAGGGTCTCGACTACCTGGCCACCGTCTCCGTGGACGGGCGCCGCCGGGCCGTGCACGAAGGTGGCTTCACGCCCGTGGCCGTCGACGTGCCGGCCGGCGCCGACGTCAGCGTGCGGGTGGAGCTCGACGATCCCGTCGAGCCCGAGATGTGCAAGGTCGACCCCCTGCTGCGCCCGAAGCGCAAGGTCAAGGGCGTGGCTGAGCTGCACGACTCCCGGCCCGGTGGCATGGCCATCGGTTCCCACTTCGACCCGCAGCGGTGGGGCGTGCGCTGGGGGACGGGCGGGTTGGCCGGACCCGCGTGGCTCCACGAAACAGGTGCGTTCCGTGTCGACGCCACGTTCGTCACGGCCGTGCCGGGTGAGCTGCGCCTGTCGTGGGTGATCACCAACCTGGGCGACGGCGCCGCCGACGCCGACGTGGTGGCGTCGGTGGGCGACGACGCCCGCCTGGTGGTGCGCACCCATCTCGACGTGGGGGCCAATCGCGTGTCGGTCCGGCTCCGGGCCGAGGGCGAGGAGCACTGGTCTCCCGAGCAGCCCACGCTGTACCGGTTGCGCACGGCGGTGCGGGCGACGGGTTCGAGTGACGTGAGCGATGCCGACGAGGTCACGTTCGGCTTCCGGTCGGTGGAGATGCCCGCCGAGGGGGCCGACCAGTTCCACCTGCGGGTGAACGGGTCGCGCGTGTACGTGCGGGCCGCCAACTACATCCCTGGTGTGTGGCCGTCGGAGCTGCCGGCGTCGACCGTGGCGCGCGACGTCGAGCTGGCCACCGGCGCCGGTCTCAACTCGCTGGGCGTGCACGCCGGCGTGTGCGCCCCGCTGCCGCCATTGGCCGACGAGGCCGGCTTGCTCGTGTACCAGGACTTCCCGCTGCAGTGGTCATACGACCCCGACGGCGGCCCGCTGGCGGTCGGCGGCCCCACATTCGCGGAAGCGTCGACGTGGCTGGTGGCCGAGCTGGTGTACCGCTTCTACAACCACCCGAGCATCGTGTACTGGTGCGGGCACAACGAGCCCGCCTACCAGTTGCGTGAGGCGTTCGGCACGGTGAACGTCCCCGAGCTGCTCGGCCTGGTCGAGACCATGGACGCCTGCCCCAACGAGGCGGCCCTGGACCAGCGCCGGGTCGAGGTGTTCCGCCACGTCGATCCGTCCCGACCGGCCAGCGCCGCGTCGGGTCTGGGTGCCAGCCGTCCGTTCGGCGATCACCACGACTACTGCGGCTCGCTCTCGGGCGGGAGCGCCACCGATGCGGGCGCCGGCTCAGTGCCCTTCGTGAGCGAGTACGGCGCCTGGTCGGCCAACTTCTCGGCCGCCCTCGACGTGCCCGCGGCATCGGGTGACTGGCCGCCGCCTCCTGAGACCGAACCCGACTGGTACGTACGCACCCACCTGTACTCCACGCAGGTGACGTACGCGGGCCGGCCCAGCCGCTTCCCCGACTTCCCCACGTGGTGCTTCGCCGGCCAGCTGTGGGCCGGGTGGCACGCCAAGGTCGTGACCGAAAAGGCCCGCCTGAACAAGTGGCAGCCCAGCGGGGCCCAGCGGTACCACTTCTTCGTCGACCACTGGGGTGAGGCAGGCGCCGGCATGGTCGACCGTCACCGCACCACTGCCTCCGGGTACCGGGGCCTGGCCGCCGCCAACCGGCCCCTGGTGGCGCTGGCGCCGTTCCCCCGCGGCGCACGGGTCGCGCCCGGTGCCGAGGTGCGGCTGCCCATCCTGGTGCTGAACGACCTGCTCCGACCGGCGGGCACGGCCGGGCCGGCCGGGCCGGCTGGGCCGGTGTCGTTGCGCTGGCGCCTGGCCCGGCTGGGCCCGGACGACTGCTTCCTGGTGGGTCGGGACGAGCCCGAGCGGCCGGGGCCGCTGCAGGGCGAGCTGGCCCCGCCGGACCAGTGCTGCGTGCTGCCCCGGGCCGCGGGGGAGACCGTGATCGAGGGATCGCTGGTGCTGGACGTGCCCGCCGATGCCCGCATCGAGGCGGCCGAGGTGGTGTGGACCGCCGGCGGCGACGCCGGCACCGACGGGATCCCGATGGCCCTGTTCCTGGACCTCGACGGCGTGGTGGGCTGGACGTCGTTCATGGTGGCGCCCGATGGCTGGTCGCCGGAGCCCGGCCTGGTCGGCCGCAGCCGGTTCACGGTCACGTCCGACCGCCCCGGCCCGCTTCGGCGCCGGTGGACGGGCGAGGAGGTCGACCCCTCGGCCGCCCCACCGGACCAGTACCTCCTGGGCGACCTGCCCGTGGACGTGTACGACGACGTGCACGTGCACGCCGACGGCCGCGTCACCACCAACCCCCTGCCCTGGTAGTCGCGCACGCGGGCGCCCATGAGGGCAGACTGGGCCCGTGGGCGTGCTCGTCTTCCTCGTCGTGCTGGTGGGCATCGCCGCCGTCGGGTACTGGCAGTGGTCCAACAAGCAGAAGCGCCGGGAGGCGCTGGGCGCGTTCGCCCTGACCCACGGGCTGTCGTTCTCGGCCGCCGATCCCGGCGGCCTGCTCGACATCGGGTTCCACTTGTTCGGCATGGGCCAGGGCCGGGGCTGCGAGAACGTCATGGCCGGCTCGTGGCAGGGCCTGCCCGTGCGCCAGGCCGACTACTGGTACTGGACCCAGAGCACGGACTCCAAGGGCCACACCACCCGGTCGTACTCGCACTTCTCGGTGGCGGTGGCCGACGTCACGGCATGGCTCCCGGCCCTGCGTCTGGAGCACGAGAACCTGTTCACCCGGTTGGCCGACCACGTGGGCATGCACGACATCGAGTTCGAGTCCGACGACTTCAACCGATCCTGGAACGTGAAGGCCGACGACCGGGAGTTCGCCTTCAAGCTGGTGGACGCACGCATGATGGCGTGGCTCCAGCAGGCGGGTGGCGCCGTGTGCTTCGAGGTGTACGGCGGCAACGTGCTCGTGTACTCGAAGCGGTTGCGGGTCGAGGGGATCGTCACCCTCCTCGAGGCCGTAAAGGGGTTCGTGGACCACGTGCCCAAACTGGTCTGGAACGAATATGGAAAGGCGGCATCGTGATCGCGCTGATCGTCGTACTGGTCGTCGTCGTCCTGCTGGTACTGGGCGGAGTGGTGTCGTACAACCGCTTCGTCAGCCAGCGCAACACGGTGCGCAGCTCGTGGGCCAACATCGACACCGAGCTCAAGCGCCGGTACGACCTCATCCCCAACCTGGTCGAGACGGTGAAGGGCTACGCGTCCCACGAGCGGGAGACGTTGGAGGCGGTGACCCAGGCCCGGGCCGCGGCGGTGGCGGCCACGGGCACGCCCGCCGAGCAGTCGGCGGCCGAGGCGCCTCTCGTGGGGGCGCTGCGCCAGCTGTTCGCCGTATCCGAGCGCTACCCCGACCTCAAGGCCAACCAGAACTTCCTGTCCCTGCAGGCCGAGCTGGCCAACACCGAGGACCGCCTGCAGGCCGCCCGGCGCTTCTACAACGCCAACGTGCAGGACTACAACCGGCGGGTGCAGTCGTTCCCGTCCGCCCTCGTGGCCCGGCAGTTCGGGTTCAAGGACGAGCAGTTCTTCGAGCTCGACCCGGCCGTGCGCGCCCAGGCGGAGCAGCCTCCCAAAGTCGAGTTCTGACCCCGCCGCCAGCCAAACCGCTGTGGGCGTCAGTGGCCGGTGACGGTGGCGGCGACCTGGGCGGGCTCGTCGGGCGGGGCGTCGCCCCGCCAGGCCACGTGCAGGTCGGGACGGAGCAGCAACAGGTCCCGCCCGTACACCTCCCGCAGCCCGGGCTCGTCGAGCGACAGCACGTCGAGCGGCGCCCCGTACGACCGCAGCGCCGCTTCCAGCCCGGCGGTGTCCGGGGCGTCGGGGGTCAGCCGCAACAGCGTGTACCCGCTCCCCAGCCGGTCCTGCAGGGCGCTGCCGTCCGACAGCCACATGTGGGGGATGCGGGCGCCGGGCCGGCTCGTGGGGATGTAGACCTCGCGCACGTCGGGGGGCCAGTCGCCGGGCTCGGCGCAGATCAGGGGCGAGTCTTCGTACCGGTACCCCATCTCCGTGCCGGTCATCTCGTGCGTCTTGCGCTGCTCCACCGACGCCAGCCGCACGACCGCCTGCTCCGTACCCCTGCCCTCCGGCGTGTCGTCGCCCAGGTAGGGCCGCACCGCCGCCCGCCAGGTGCGCTGGCCTTCGGTGGCGTACCGCGACGCCGAGGTGTTGCGCAGGCCGATGGGCCGGCGCTCGGCTTCGTACGCGGGCAGGAGCCCGGGCCCGCCCCATCCCTGCAACGTGCCCGCGAGCTTCCACGACAGATCGATGGCGTCCGCGATACCGGTGTTGAGGCCGAGCCCGCCGGCCGGGATCACCAGGTGGACCGAGTCGCCGGCCAGGAACACACGCCGCTCCATGTATCGCTCGGCCACCAGGAGGTGCAGGGTCCACGGCGTGGCCGCCAGGATCTCGATGTCGATGGGCAGGCCGATGGTCTCCTGCATGACCTTGCGGATCTCGTCCTCGTCGCCCCAGCAGCTGGTGTGGAAGCTGAAGTGCTTCAGGTCGTCCTGGACGGTGATGATGCTCTCGTCGGTGTTGGCGAAGAAGTACATGCGGGCTTGCAGGGACGGGCACAGCTCGAAGAACTTCTCGGACCGGAAGAACACCTGGTTCCGCCGGGCGATGCCGCCGTCGCCTTCCAGGGCGATGCCCAGGGCCTTGCGCACGGTGCTGCGGCCGCCGTCGGTGCCAACCATGTACTGAGCCCGGATCGTCTCGACGGTGCCGTCGGACGACGCGACCGTGGCGGTCACGCCGGAGTCGTCCTGCACGAACGACTCCAGCCCGCACCCGAACCGCACGGTGGCGTGGGGGAGCGAGTCGGCCACCGAACGGAGGAAGGGCTCGAGGGTGTACTGCGACACGACCTGGTAGGGCTCCAGTGGGAGCGACCCGTCGTCGCACGCCGCCGACGCGGCCTTCATCTCGGCCACCGACGGGTAGGTGAGCCGCACCAGCGGCTCGTCGGCCATCGTCTTCATGACGCACACGTCCATGCGGGCGTCGGCCGGGAAGCTCAGCTCCCGGATGCGATCCGCCAGCCCCAAGCGCCGGTAGATCTCCATGGACCGGTAGTTGCAACGCTCCATCTTGGGGAGCCGGAGGGGCTGGTCCTTCTGCTCGATCAGCAGGCAGTCGACACCCCGCTGGGCCAGGTCGATCGCCAGCGTGAGGCCCACCGGCCCTGCGCCGACGATGAGCACGGGCGTCTCGGTCACGGTGCCATGGTCGTCCGCCATCGCCTGCACGGTAGCCAGCCGTCCGTTGTGCCCCGGGCAGGCCCCCGGCCATAACGGCTCCGCTAACGCGTTCGTGGTTGAAAGGCCGGATGAGCTCTTCCACGTCGCAACCTCTGGCAGGAAAGGTTGCCGTCGTCACGGGTACCAGCCCGAACATCGGCGCCGGCATCGCCACCGAGTTGGGCCGAGCGGGCGCCGCCGTGGCCTGCCTCGACCTCAACCCCGAGTTCGCCCGCCTGGCCGCGGGGGACATCGAGGCTCTGGGCAGCAAGGCCGTCGGCCTGGGCGTGGACGTGGCCGACGAGGCCGCCGTGGAACGGGCGTGGGACGAGGTCGAATCCCACCTCGGGCCGGTGGACATCCTCGTGAACGCGGCGGTGTGGTTCAACGTGAAGGGCCTTCTCGACATGCCCTTCGACGAGTGGAAGCGCCAGCTCGCCATCATCCTGGACGGCGCCTTCCTCAACTCCCGGGCCGCCATCCGCCGCATGGTGGACCAGGGCCGGCCCGGGTCGATCATCAACCTCACCTCCACGGCCGCCCACCAAGGCGAGCCCGGCAACATCGGGTACTGCACGGGCAAGTCGGGCCTGCTCAACTTCACCCAGTCGCTGGCCATGGAGTTCGCCCACCTGGGCATCCGCGTCAACGTGCTCACGCCCACGGCCACCGATCCCACCGAGGGTGTCGAGCGGGCCAAGCGCTGGGGCGTCGACACCCCGTCGCCCGAGTACCTGGCCGCCTTCGCCAACACGGCCAGCCACATCCCCCTGGGCAAGCTGCCCGGGCCGTCGGACTACGGGAAAGCCGCTGTCTACCTGTCGTCCGACGCCGCCGCCATGGTGACGGGCACCGACCTGCGGGTCGACGCCGGCGCCATCGCCCGCTACTGGCGGTTCGACCCGGCCATCCACTTCGCGCCCGAGAAGGCGGCCAAGTGACCGGCCTGCCCCTCGAAGGGGTGAAGGTCCTGGAGGCGGGCCGGTTCGCAGCCGCCCCCGCGTGCGGCACGGTGCTGGCCGACTGGGGCGCCGACGTCATAAAGATCGAGCCGCCCTCGGGCGATCCCGCCCGGGGCCCGGGGAGCGCCAAGCGGGAGGGCGCGGGCAGCGACGAGCGGGAGATCAACCCCCGCTTCGACCTCCACAACCGCAACCGCCGCAGCATCGCCGTGGACCTGGCCACCCCCGAGGGCCGGGAGATCGGCCACGAGCTCCTGGGCTGGGCCGACGTCTTCGTGAGCAACATGCGCCCGGCCGCACTCACCCACCTGGGACTCGACTGGGACACGGCCCACGCCACCAACCCCGGGCTGGTGTATGCCCAGCTCAACGGGTACGGGGTGGAGTCGTTCGCGCGGAACGAGCCCAGCTATGACCACGGCGCGTTCTGGTCCTTCTCGGGGGCGGCCGATTCCTACCGCGGCGCCGACGGCACGCCCCCGCAGCCGGCGGGCGGCCTGGGCGACCGTACCGCGGGCACGGCCCTGGCCGGTGCCATCGCCGCTGCCCTCTTCCAGCGCCAGCGCACGGGCGAGGGCCGGCGGGTGAGCACGTCGCTGCTCGCCACCGCGTTCTGGATGATGGGTTCGGACGTGGCCGACTCGCTGGGCGTGGGTCACGTGGTCCGGGCCCCATTGCGCACGGGCAACAAGTACCCGACCCTGAACAGCTACCGGACCCTGGACGACCGCTGGTTCTGGCTGCAGCTCATGGTTCCCGAGCGCCATTGGAACGCTCTCGTGGGCGCTCTTGATGCGCCGTGGCTCGACGAGGACCCCCGCTTCAGTGGGGGCAACCACACCAAGCTCGCCAAGGTGGCACCCGAGTTGATCGCGGCGCTGGACGAGATCTTCGCCACCCGCACGTGGGAGGAGTGGGAGGCCCGCTTCCGCGAGCACGGCGTCTGGTACGCGCCCGTGCAGTCGGTGGAGGAGGCGGTGGCGAGCGAGCAAGGCCTGGCGTCGGGCGCCTTCGCCGACATCGACGACGAGTACGGCGCTCGCCGTGTCCTCAACACGCCGTGCACGTTCCACGGCACGCCGCTGGCCCATCCCCACCCTTCGCCCACGGTGGGCGAGCACTCCGCCAGCGTCCTTGCGGAACTGGGCTTCAAGGATGGCGACATCGCCGCCTTGACGGACCGGGGCATCATCGGCCCCAGGTGACCCACCGGACGACAAATCGGGCGCCGCGACTTTTGGTCGCGGGTCAGATGCCTGTAACGAAGGGCGTAACGAGTCGGCCGGAAACTCGGCGGAATATGGCAACAAGCGCGGGGCAGATGGAGGCGGCCACCGGCTCCGCACGCACGAGGCCGGGTGGGGGGACGGTCGCCGATCCCCCCGGCACGTCCTTCCCACCTGGTGTCTCGGTGCTCCGCCCGTCAATCGCAAGGGGGTGCGCACGGTGATCGACACCAAGAACTTGATCGTCGACGATCGCGAACAGGGCATGTTCCGGGTCCACCGGACGGCCATGACGTCGGACGACGTGTTCCAGCTGGAGCGGGAGCGCATCTTCGACCAGTGCTGGCTGTACCTCGGCCACGAGTCGGAGGTGGACAAGCCCGGTGACTACAAGCGCCGGGTGGTGAACGGCCGGCCGCTGATCTTCGTACGGGACGGCGATGGCCAGGTGCGAGCCTTCCTCAACTCCTGCACCCACCGGGGCGCCATGGTGTGCCGGGAGGACACCGGCAACGCCCGGGTGTTCCAGTGCTTCTACCACGCCTGGACCTTCAACACGAAGGGCGAGGTCGTGGCCATCCCCGACCAGGAGGGCTACTCGCCCTGCATCGACTGGAAGGAGCGCTCGCTGCGGGCGCCGGCGCGGGTCGAGGGCTACCGCGGCTTCTGGTTCGTGAACTTCAACCCCGACGCCGAGGACCTGGTGACCTACCTGGCTGGCGCGGCCGAGTACATCGACCTCATCGCCGACCAGGCCGAGCAGGGCATGCGCGTGGTCGACGGAACCAACCTCTACTCCACCCGGGCCAACTGGAAGCTGCTCGTGGAGAACAGCATCGATGGCTACCACGCCCTGCCCCTGCACCAGACCTACATCGACTACGTCAAGAGCATCGGTGGCGGCCTGAAGCCCGGCGGTCTGAGCGTGGGAGGCGGACTCGACCTGGGCAACGGCCACTCGGTGATGGTGTCCGAGGCGCCGTGGGCCCGGCCCATCGCCCACTGGGAGCCCCTCTTCGGCGAGGACGCCAAGGAGGAGATCGAACAGATCAGGGCCCAGCTGGTGGAGAAGTACGGCGAGGAGCGGACCTTCCGCATGGCCGACCAGTTCCGCAACCTGCTCATCTTCCCGAACCTCATCATCAACGACATCGCCGCCCTCACCATCCGCTACATCAACCCGGTGGCGCCCAACTACATCGAGACCACGGCCTGGCAGCTCGCTCCTCGGGAAGAGGAGGGCGACCGCCTGGCCCGGCGGCTCGACAGCTACCTCACGTTCATCGGTCCCGGCGGCTTCGCCACGCCCGACGACGTCGAGGCGCTCGAGTCCTGCCAGAAGGGCTTCGAGACGTTCCGCGAGCTCGAGTACTCCGACATCTCGCGAGGGATGGGACGGGTATCGGGTACCACGGACGAGCTGCAGATCCGCTCCTTCTGGCGGCGGTGGCACGCCCAGCTCGAGGGCAGGACGCCGGGGAAGGCCATCACCGACATCGAGTCGCCGGGGCTGGCGCCCGCGCAGGAGGGAGCGGCATGACCGCAACCTTCGACACCACGGTCACCCGGGCCGCGGTGGAGGACTTCCTGTATGCCGAGGCCGCGCTGCTCGACAACTGGCAGCTCGACGAGTGGGTCACCCTCTTCACGGACGACGCCCACTACGTCGTGCCCACCACCGACCTCCCGGGCGGGAACCCGCGCACGGACCTCGTCCTCATCGACGACAACCTGCTGCGGCTCCAGTCCCGGGTCAAGCGACTCAACAGCCGGCGGGCGTATCGCGAGTTCCCGTGGTCACGCACCCGGCGGTTCGTGTCGAACGTCCGCATCACCGGTGGCGACGACCGGTCGGTGCACGTGGAAGCCAACTTCGTCGTGTACCGGGTACGGGACGGCGTGAACCCGTACATCGGCCGGTACGTGTACCGCCTGGTCCCCGACGGCGAGAGCTTCAAGATCAGCTACCGGAGGGCGGAGCTCGATCTCGAATCGCTGAGACCGCACGGGACCGTCAGCATCATCGTTTGACGAGAACAGCAGGACCGGGGGACGCAACGTCATGACACACCGAACCGCTGCGCACGCGCGACGCGGAAGCGAAGGGATGGAGATGAGCCGTTCAGGACGGTCACGATTGCGGGTCGTGGGGGCGCTGTGCGTCATCCTCGGCCTGGTCACCGCTGCGTGCGGGGGGAGCAAGAGCTCGAGCGGCACGGCGTCGTCGGGTGACAAGAAGTCGGGAAGCTCGGCGTCCGTGAAGCCCGGTGCCGCAGGTATCGCTTCGAAGGCGCGCGACATCGGCGGCCTCATCAAGCTGGATGACGGCGAGGCCATGTGGAAGACCCGTCCGGCCAGCGAGAGCCGTGTCGGTGTGACCAAGACGGAGGTCGTGCTCGGCGCCCACATGCCGCTGTCCGGCCCGCTGGCGGCCATCGCCGAGAAGCCCGGCTTCGAGGCCATCGTGAACGCGGTGAACGAAGCCGGCGGTATCCACGGTCGCAAGATCGTGCTGAAGATCGAGGACAACGGCGCCAACCCGGCCAAGGCGGTGCCCGCCGTCCAGAAGCTCGTCCAGGAGGACAAGGTCTTCGGCATCGTCGGTGGCCAGATCACCGCTGCCCAGCAGGCCGTCATGGGCTCGCTGGCCCAGCAGGGCATCCCGGACATCGCCCCCAACTCGATGATCGCTCCGATCGCCGAGCCCACGGTGAAGACCCGGATTGCCTATGGCCCGTCCGGACAGCTGTTCGGCTACGCCACCGGCAAGTACATCCTCGAGACCTACCCGAAGGCCAAGGTCGCCTACCTCTACCAGAACGACTCCTACGGCCGTGACTCTGCCGGCGGGGTGAAGTACTCGGTGGAGAAGGGCGGCGGCACGGCCGTGGCGGACGTGCCCTTCAACCTGGGCGCCTCGGCCGACTTCACCTCGGCGGCCCAGCAGCTGGTGAACTCCAAGCCCGACGTCATCTTCGTCGAGGCCCAGTTCCCGCAGGCCGTGCCCTTCATGAAGGCGCTGCGCGGCACCCTGGGCAGCAAGATCCCGGTGGTGTTCGGCAACGGCCAGCCCGAGGCCTACCTCACCGGCGACTCGCCTGACTTCGACGGCGCGACGGGCTTCATCTACGAGAAGCCGTTCAGCGACTACAGCATCCCGATCAACAAGGTCGCCAAGGACTTCTTCGAGAAGGCGGGCGTCACCTACAAGGGCGGTCCGGCCCTGATCTCCTACCTGGCCGTCGCCCAGATGAGCCTCATGTTGCGGGCCATGGAGCTGGCGGGTCCCGACCTGACCCGTGAGGGCCTGATGGAGGCCTTCGAGAAGGGCTTCACCGGCGACTGGAGCTGCTCGGTCTGCGTGGGCCCGGCCATCCTCGGGCCGGAGGACCACTGGGCCGGTGAGTCGCTCCAGCTGGTGAAGTGGGACAACGCCAGCACCACCCTCAAGGCCATCGGCCAACCCGTCTCCTACGAGACGAGCCAGGGCAAGGGTCTGCGCCAGACCGCACCCGAGCTCATCAAGGGCCAGTAACTCCAACCAGTACGCCACGAGGGCGCGGGGCCGACCGGCCTCGCGCCCTCCATTCGCAAAGGGGGCTCTGTACGTGGACCTCGTTCATCGCATCGGCTATGTCGCTCTGGGTGTTCCCGACCTCGACCGGGCCGTGGACTTCTACCGGCGGTTCATCCACCTCGACGTGTCCGAGCGCGGGGCGGGCATGGCCTTCCTCACCGGAGGCACCGAGCATCACTGGCTCCGGCTGCACCAGGCAGACCAGGCCGGTGTGATCCGCATCGGCTACCAGGTCGAGCGGGGCGCGCTGGACGAGATCACGAACCGGCTCGACGAGCAGGGCGTGGCGTGGCACGAGGCCGGCGGGCTCCAGAGCGACCGCCTGCGCAAGGCCATCCGCTTCCGCGACCCCGACGGCATCGAGGTCGAGCTGTTCGACGACATGGTGTCGCTGCCCCTCGCTCCGCCCGTCAACGCCGTGCAGATGACGCAACTGCTGCACGCCGTGTGGCTGAGCAACAACCCGACGGCCACCGGCGACTTCTGGGGGCGGGTCCTCAACTTCCAGGCCTCGGACTACATCGAGGACATGGGCGTGTTCATGCGCTGCGGCAACAAGTACCACCACTCGATGGCCGCCCTGCGCACGGGCCAGTCGCCCGGCCGCCTGGACCACTTCTGCATCCTCGTGCCCGAGATCGACGACGTGCTCCGGGCCCGCAACATCGCCATGGCCGGCGGGGTCAAACTGCGCCAGGACGTCATCCGCCACGCGGCGTCGGGCTCCATCTCCACGTACCTCATCGAGCCCAACGCCGGCATCTGCGTGGAGTTCTGCGTGGACCACGGGCAGATCACCGACCCGACCTACGAACCCCGGACCCTGCTGGCGTCCCCGGCCACGGCCGACATCTGGCAGCCGTTCAACTTCGACACCAGCAGCGGCGCCGGCGAAGCGACCGCCCACACGGTCGACGAGCTGACCTCAGCCGTCGCCAACAGCATCGCGTAGCGGGGCGACAGATGAGCTCGACGACACCGGCGGCGTCTGTGCTCGACTCGACTCGGACGGGGGACGGGGCCTTGCTCGACGTGCGCGGCGTGAGCCTCAACTTCGGGGGTATCAACGCCCTTTCGAACATCGACCTGTCGGTACGGGAGCGGGAGATCTTCGCGCTCATCGGCCCCAACGGTGCCGGCAAGAGCACGCTGTTCAACTGCATCACCCGGCTGTACAAGCCCACCGAAGGCAGCATCACCTTCGCCGGTCACGACCTGTTGGCGTTGCAGGCCCACGACCTGCCCGCCATCGGCATCGCCCGCACGTTCCAGAACACGGCGCTCTTCCCGCAGCTGTCCGTGCTCGACAACGTGCTCGTCGGCGCCCACCACGCCACCGATCACAGCCCGGTCCGGGCCGTGCTGCGCACGTCCTCGTGGCGGCGCAACGAGACCGAGGTGCGGGAGCGGGCGGAGAAGCTGCTCGTGTCGCTCAGCCTCGACTCGATGGCCAGGCGGCGCCTGGGGTCGCTCGACTTCCCCACACAGAAGCGGGTCGAGTTGGCCCGGGCCCTGCTGGCGTCGCCCCGCCTGCTGCTGCTGGACGAGCCCGCCGGCGGCCTGGCTCGCGAGGAGGCCGAGGAGCTGTCGCTCCTCGTGCGCAAGCTGCGCGACGAGGAGGACCTCACCGTATTGCTGGTCGAGCACCACATGGCCATGGTCATGAAGCTTGCCGATCGCATCTGCGTGCTCGACTCCGGCGTGAAGCTGGCCGAGGGAACACCCCACGAAGTGCAACACGACCCGGACGTCATCCGGGTCTACCTCGGTTCCTCCCGGAAGAAGGAGGGCAAGCCGTGAACCAGGGGGGCGGGACGGCAGCGCCGATACTCGAACTACAGGACGTCTACGCCGGCTACGGCCGGGTACCCGTCTTGCACGGCATCTCCCTCGCCGTGCAGCCCGGCGAGATCGTGGCCCTGCTCGGTGCCAACGGCGCCGGCAAGTCCACCACCTTGCGGGTGATCTCCCGCCTACTCGCCCACACGTCGGGCTCGGTCACCTTCGACGGCGCCGACGTGGCCCGGCTCACCCCCGCGGCGCTGGTGCGCGCCGGCCTGGTGCACGTGCCCGAGGGCCGGCGCATCTTCGCCGGGCTCACGGTGGAGGAGAACCTCCTCGTCGCCGGCTACACGCTGGCGTCCACGCGCAAGGCCCGCAAGCGGTTGGCGGCCGTCACCGACCTGTTCCCGATTCTGGGCGCCCGGCACAACCAGACGGCCGGGCTGCTGTCGGGCGGCGAGCAGCAACAGCTCGCCATCGGCCGGGCCATGATGCTGGAGCCGCGTGTGGTGCTGCTCGACGAGCCATCGCTGGGGCTGGCCCCGCTGGTGGTCGAGAGCCTGGCCGACACGATCACCGCCCTCAACACCGATCGCGGTGTCGCCATCCTGCTCGTGGAGCAGGACCTGGCGCTGGCCGAGCGGGTGGCCCACCGGGGCTACGTGCTGGAGACGGGAACGATCGTCAGTGAAGGCCTGGCCGACGAGGTCATCACCGACGAAGCCATCAGTCAGATCTACCTCGGAGCCGACAGGGGGGCACCGTGACGAACTTCGCGCAACAGGTCGTGTCCGGCGTGATGGCCGGCAGCCTGTATGCACTGCTTGCCCTCGCCTTCGTGCTCGTGTACCGGGCCAGCGGGGTCATCAACTTCAGCCAGGGCGAGATGGCCATGGTCACGACCTACCTGGCGTGGGTGGCGTCGCAGCACATGCCGTACGCGCTGGCCATCGTGGTGATGCTGGCTGGGAGCTTCGTGCTCGGCTGCCTGGTGTTCCGGGTGGTGATCAGCCGCTTCGAAGGACGCAGCGAGCTGCAGACCTTCGTGGCCGTGATCATGCTCTTCTTGATATTCGACTCGATCGGGCTGGCCCTCTTCGGCCCTGATCCCCGCGAGTTCAAGGAGCCGTTCCGCGGCCACCCGTTGCACGTGGCCGGCATCACCATCCCCATCCACGACCTGTACATCCTGGCGTCGGCTCTGGTCATCGTCGTCGGCCTGTACGTCTTGTTCCAGCGAACGCGGTTGGGCCTGGCCCTGCGGGCCACCGCCACTGACCGGGTGGCCGCCGAACTGATGGGCGTGCCCACCCAGCGGATGCTCACGGTGGGCTGGGGCCTGGCTGGTGCCGCCGGCGGCATGGCCGGCGTGCTCATCGCCCCGGTCGTGACCCTCACCCCCGGCCTCATGTCGGCCGTGCTGGTGGCAGCCGTCTGCGCCCTGATCATCGGCGGCCTGGAGAGCCCGGGCGGGGCGATCATCGGCGGCGTGCTGGTCGGCGTCATCCAGAACCTCGTGTCGACGTACCTGTCGGGCATCGTGGACTTCCTGCACCTGCCCCTCGAGGTCACCGATGCCAACGCCTACCGCGACATCGCCACCGCCCTCGTGCTGCTCGTCGTGCTGCTGATCAGGCCCGCCGGCCTGTTCGGGCGCAGCGCGGTGGCCAAGGTCTAGGGGGTCGGACCGATGTCCCTCGTACAGATGGAGCGTCCGGGTGCCGCCCTGCGCCGGCCCGACATGCTGGCCGTGCTCGCCGCCGCCCTGTGGCTCGGGTGGGAGACCGGGCACACGCGCGGCCTGTTGGTCTTCCTGGTCGCCACCGCCGTCGGCATGCTGTTCCCGTGGCGGCCGGCCGCGGAATCGCCGCACCACCGCTGGGTGTACGTGGCCGTGGCCGTGGCCTGCGTGGCCCCGTTCGTGGCGTCGAACGAGTACCAGCTCACGCAGTTGGCCATCGCCGCCTACTCGGCCGTGGTGCTCCTGGGCCTCAACATGATCGTCGGCGTCGCCGGGCAGATGTCGTTCGCCCACGTGGCCTTCATGGGTGTGGGCGCGTACAGCTTCGCCATCTTCGCCGGACGGTGGGACCTCAACTTCGCCGTCGCCCTGCTCGGCACCCTGGTGGTGTCGGCCATCGCCGGCCTCATCGTCGGTGCCCCCGCCCTGCGGTTGCGGGGCCACTACCTCGGCGTCGCCACCATCGTGGTCGCCGTGGTGTTCCCGTCGTTCGTGAAGCTCGACGACCTGCGGGAGTGGACCGGCGGCGTGCAGGGCATCACCATGTTCGAGCGCACCTTCGGTCCGCCGTTCAACGCCTCGTGGCTGTCGCCCGGACGTTGGTACTACATCGTCGGTGCCGTCGGATTGGGCGCCGGCGCGTGGGTGTTCCATGCGTTGTTGCGGTCGTCCACGGGCCGGGCCGCCCAGGCGATCAGGGACAACGAGCTGGCGGCTCGGTCGATGGGCGTGAACGTCTCGCGCGTGAAGCTGCTGCTGTTCTCGGTGAGCGCGGTGTTCGCCGGCTTCGCCGGCATCGTGTTCTTCCTCGCCGGCAACCGGGTGGTGTCGCCCGACTCCTTCACCCTCACGCTGCTGCTCGAGTTCCTCGCCGTCATGGTCATCGGCGGCGCTCGCTCCATGGCCGGTGCCGTGCTCGGTGGCGTCGGCCTCGTCTACGTCTACCGCGGCGCCCTGGCCCGGTTCATCGAGGGCATCGACAACGAGGGTGGCCGCAACGCCGTGATCCTCGGAGCTGTCGTCGGCCTGCTGCTGGGGCGGTGGCTCCTGGCCTCGCTGGCCAAGCGCAGGGAGGTGGGTCGGGGTGCCGGGTGGACGGTGTCGGTGGTTGCCGCCGTCGCCGGTGGCCTGCTCCTGCCCTGGCTGTACCACCGCTACGGCGGGTCCATCCACGTCGAGAACCTGGCTGACGCCATCACCGGCATCGCCGTCATCATCGTGCTCCAGCTGATGCCGGAAGGGTTGTCGGGCTTCCTCGAAGGATTGCGTGTGCGGCGAGGACGGAAGGTCGACGACCAGCTCAGCGCGGCCGAGGCCCAGCTCGACCCGCGCCCGGCCACCGGCCTGGGTGCCACCGCCGGCCCGAGCGCCCTCGCCCCGCTCCCTGTCGAGCCCGCCGCCCCGTGAGCCGGCCGCAGGGGATCGGCCCAGGCGACCGCTTCCGGGTGCGCATCGACGCGTCCAAGTGCGACGGCCAGGGCGTGTGCGGCCTGGTCGCGCCCGAGCTGTTCAGCTTCGATCGCTACGGCTACGCCTACCTCGTCGACGGCGTTCAGGACGTGCTCGACGCCGACGACTCGGCCCGGCGCTCGGCCATCGAGGCCGAGGCCACCTGCCCCCGGCTCGCCATCGTGCTGGAGAAGTTGGGCCCTGCTCCCGCCGCCGCAGGGGGCGCTCCCGTCGCCCCGGCTGCGACCCGTCCCCCGGTCCCGGCCGACTGGTCGGACGACCGCCGGCGCCTGCATGTGGGCGACGCAGTGGAGACGCTGGACGACTGGAAGGCGGCGGGTGGTTTCGGGCCGGTGGAGCGGGAGCGGTTGTGGGCCGACGCCGAGGCCTTCGGCCTGCGGGGCCAAGGCGGTGCCCTGTTCCCGGTCGTGTCGAAGTGGCGGCAGCTCGACGGCGCCCGCGACGCGGTGGTGCTGGTCAACGCGGCCGAGCGCGAGCCGGGCACGATGAAGGACCGCTACCTGCTGGCCCACCGCCCCTTCTTGTTCCTCGACGGCGTGCGCCTGGCCGCTCTGGCCGTCGGTGCCACCAAAGCCGTGGTGGCCGTGGACGAGGACCACGCCGACATCGCCGACGGCGTGCGCACCGCCCTGGCCGCGGCCGGGCCGGTGATGGACGGCGTGGCCGTGGATGTGACCCTCGTGCCCGCCAAGTACGTGGCGGGGGAGGAGACGGCGCTCATCGCCAGCGTGCAGGGTGGCCCGCCCCTGCCCAAGTGGCGCCCGCCCTACCCGAGCACGGCCGGCCTCAACGGCAAGCCCACGCTGGTGCACAACGCCGAGACCGTGTGCCAGATCGGGCTGATCGGTGCGCGGGGCGCGGCCATGGAGGCCACCACGCTGTTCACCGTCGGGCCTTTCGGCGGCCCCTTCGACGTGGTGGAGCGGCCCTTCGGCTACTCGCTCGCCGCCCTGCTGTCGGAGTGCGGTTACGGCACGGCCGGCAGTGCTGGCGCCATCGGCGCGGTGATCGTGGGCGGGTACTCGGGTGGCGTGGTGGCGCCCGATCGTCTCGAGGTCGCCATGTGGAACGACCCGCTGAAGTCCGTGGGTGCGTCGCTGGGCACCAAGTCGGTTCAGGTCGTGCCGGCCGAGCGCTGCCCGGTGGAGGTGGTGGCGTCCATCCTCGAGTTCTTCGGTGGGGAGACGGCCCGGCAGTGCCCGCCCTGTGAGCGGGGCCTGCCGGACATGGCCGCCATCGTGCGCCGGCTGGAGCGGGGCGAGGCGCAGACCGGGGACATGGACGACCTGTCGACGTTCATGGGCACGCTGGCCGGCCGGGGCATCTGCCGCCTGCCCGATGGGGCGGCCCGGGTGGCGCTCGCCCTGCTCGCCAACTTCGAGGACCACGTGGCTTCGCACCTGGCTGGTGCGTGCCCGTTGGTCGCGGTCGGCCCGTGAGTGACGCGGTCGGCGCCGCTCCCAACCGCCGGGCCACGGCCTGGTTGGTCGCCCTCTGCTGCCTGCCCAACGCATCGCTCGTGGCCTATGTCAACGTCGCCCTCCCCAGCATCCGGGAGACGTTCGGCGTGAACGCGGCCACGTTGTCGTGGGCCTCCTCGGGCTACATCACCGCCGGTGCCGCCGCCGCGGTGGCGTGCGGCCGGGTGGCGGACGTCCTCGGACTGCGCCGCACCATGCTCGCCTGCATCAGCGGGTACACGGCGGCCTCGCTGGCGGTGGCGACGTCGCCCACCTTCGCCCTGCTGGTTGCGGCGCGCGTCGTGCAGGGGTTCTGCGGCATGGGCCTGGCGTCGCTCGCCATCGCCGCCGGCGCGCGCCTGTTCGACCCCACCGAGCGGGCCCGGGTGATGGGCCTCATGCTTTCGATGTTCGGCGCCGGGCTCATCATCGCCAGCCTCGCCGGCGGGCACCTGATCGAAGGCGTCGGCTGGCGCTGGCCGTTCGCCGGGTCCGGCGTGCTCGCCCTCTTGCTGCTGCGGGGCATCGTGCGGCACATGCCCGGTGTGCCGGCCAAGGAAGCGCGACCGCCGATGGACTTCGTCGGCGGCGCCCTTGCTCTCGCCGGCATTGTCGGCTCCCTCATCTGGATCAACGACCTGGGTCGCCGCCCTGGTGGGCCCCGTGCCCTGATCGCGCTGGCCGTCGCCGTGGTGGCGTGGACCGGCTTCTGGTCGTGGATCCGCCGGGCCCCCCACCCGTTCCTCGACCCCGCGCTCCTGCGGGACGGCGGCTACGTCACCGCCTGCGGCTTGGGTGGTGCCATGCAGGCGCTGTACGTCGGCACCGGGTTCCTCGTGCCCCTCGTGTTGCACGACGTGTTCCACCGTTCGCCAGGTGCCATCGGCCTGCTCGTGCAGCCCGGCTTCGTGGCCCTCGCCGCCTGCGGGCTGCTGTCCCGGCGCCTGCTGGGTCGCGATCCACTGGCGGTCGTCGCCTCCGTCAGCGTGGTCGCCGGCCTGGTGGGGCTGGCGTTGGCGGCCGTCGGGGCGCGCAGCGTCATGTGGTACGAGTTGGCCGCCTTCGCCGTGTTCGGCGGGGCGTATGCCATCGCCCAGGCCGGCCTCACCGTGGTGGTGGCGCGCATGCTGCCCGACGCGTACCAGGCCACCGGGCTGGGGTTCTTCGCCTTCTTCTACTTCGCCTGCGGCTCGCTGGCGGTGAGCGCCACCGGTGGCGTGGCGTCGGGCCGCAAGGTCGCCGGGCACGCCTTGCTGCCGTGGGTCGGGAGCCGGCTCGTCGGCTTCTCCGACGCGTTCGTCGTGCTGGGCGTGCTCGGGCTGCTCTGTGTCGTTCTGGCCGTGGCCCAGCAGCGCCGCGTGGGGCGAGTAGCGCGCATGGCCGACGTCCCCGCGCCGGTGCCGGTGGCGTGATGCCGGTCACCGTCGTCACCGGCGCCACCGAAGGGATCGGGCGGGGCATCGTCGAGCTGCTGGCCGCCCGCGGTCACCGCGTCGCCGCGATGGCGCGGGGTGCGGCATCAGCCGGTTGGGATGCGATCGCAGACACCGTGCGCGGCTACGCCTGCGACGTGGGCGACCGGCAGTCCATCGCTGCCGCGGTCGAAGCCATCGTCGCCGCCGAGGGCCGGGTGGATGGTCTGGTCAACTGCGCCGGCGTGCTGCGCACGGGAACGCCGTCCACGGACGACGACCCCGCCGCCTCCGATGAGCAGTGGCGGATCAACTTCCACGGCACGGTGGCCATGTGCCGGGCCCTGCTTCCCGCCCTGCGCGCCTCGCGCGGCACCATCGTGAACATCAGCTCGTCGACCGTGGCCCGGCCCGTGGCCCGCATGACGTCGTACGCCGCCACCAAGTCGGCGGTCGAGGTCTACTCGCAGGGCCTGGCCGCCGAGGTCGCCCGCGACGGCGTGCGCGTGCACGTCCTGCGGCCCGGCTTGGTGCGCAGCAACATCCACTATGCCAACGGCTCGACGGTCGAGGCCTACGAGACGTTCCTGCGCGAGGCGGTGGGGCGCATCCCGCTCGGGCGAGTGGGCGAGCCGGCCGACATCGCCGGCCCGGTGGCCTTCCTGCTCTCCGACGACGCCCGCTGGATGACGGGCTCCATCCTCACCGTCGACGGCGGCCGCTCCCTCGTCTGACCGGCTGGCCGCGCGCACGCCGCCAGGGAGCGCGATGCCGACGTTTCCGAGATCGGGCTGCCATGCGGCGGCGGTCTTCCTCGGGTTGCGGTCCGAGGCGCGCCCGCTCAGTCGCGACGTCGGGCGGCGCGGCGCTGGACGATCTGCTGGTGAAGGCGGTTGAACCTCGGCTTCGACTCTGACGGGAATCGCCCGAGCCGAGCGGCGGCCAGGAGATAGGCATAGAGCTCAGCTCGCGCCTCGACCGCGACGACCTCGATGATCTCGATGCCGCCCGACTGCCCTAGGTCCCGGTAGACGATGCGGTGTGACGGCGGGTCGCCGAGTCCGAAGTACAGCTTTCGGCAGTCGCCGAGGTCACCGGTCGCCGCCATGTCGCTGAGGGGGACACCTTCGATCTGCCGTCGCTCCAGATCGCGGATCCGCTGAAGCGCCAACTGCGCCAGCCGCCGGTCGCCGTCAACCAAGCGGCGAACGTCGGCCTTGGCCGCGTCGAGAAACAGGGCCCGCCGTGGTGCCGGGGGGCTCAATCGAGTTCGAGGCCGAGCGAGGCCGCCACGTCCTCCACGGTGTGGCGTGTGCCGTCATCGGCTGCGAGGCGCTCCCGCGCCCGTGCCGCGATAACGAGGTCTTCGACAATGGGGTCGAGTAACTCGATGAGCTCGTACGGCACGATCGCTGCTTCTGGCTTGCGCCGGGAACCGAACAGGATGGGGCCGCTGGCCGCGCCGTGCTCGCGGAAGTCGGCGGCGATCGCGGTCAGGTACCTCCGCGCCTCGCTCGTCGGGAGCACCTCAGTGGGCGGGAAGACCTTCGCCATGGCGCCACTTTGGCACGCCCCAGCAACTTGTGCAACTACTTGTACAAGAGTGTGGGCCTCTATGCGGTTCTCGGGTTGGCCGCGCTCACACCGTTCGATGGCGCGGTCAGCGCCGTCAGACGCCGGTGGGGGCGATCATGCGGGCGCCCTCGTCGGCCGGGGCGGCCAGGGCCCGGTACAGCGACAGCAGGCTGGCGCCGGGCGGGGGCACGGGCGGCTTGAAGTCCCGCAAGCGCTCGGCGATGAGGACCTGGCCCCGGGCCGCGGACAGCACGTCCGGCCCGTCGCCCGCGGCGCCCAGCAGGTGCAGCTCCCGGCCCACCACGTCGACCAGGATGACGTCGCCCTCCCGCACGGCGGCGATGGGCCCACCCAGCGCCGCCTCGGGTGACACGTGCCCGATGCACGGCCCCTTGCTGGCGCCCGAGAACCGGCCATCGGTGATGAGCGCGCACGACGACGCCAGCGCCGGGTCCGACGCGATGGCCGACGTCACGTAGTACTGCTCGGGCATGCCCGACCCTCGCGGTCCCTCGTTGCGGATCACGAGCACGTCGCCGGGCCGGATGCGGCGCTCGGCGATGGCGGCCAGCGCGTCCTCCTGGCGCTCGAAGACGCGGGCCGGTCCCTGTACCTGCCGGGCCGACGGCAGCACGGCCGTGCGCTTCACCACACCGCCCCGCGGTGCGAGGTTGCCCGTGAGCACGGCGATGGCGCCCTGTCCCTCGACGGGGTTGGACGCGGGCCGGATGATGTCGGTGGGCGCGAGCCCCAGCGCGGCCAGCTCGGGCACGTCCCTCGTGAAGAAGCCCGAGGCCTCGAACGCGTCCAGCTCCTCGCCCCACGGTCGCCCGGTCGCGCACAGCGCGTCCAGGTGCAACGACGACCTGATCTCGCGCATGACGCGGGGCACGCCGCCCGCGTACCAGAACAGGTGGGCGGGATAGCGGCCGGTGGGCCGGGCGTCGACCAGGAAGGGGATGGCGTCGTTCAGCTCCTGCAACCGGGCCAGGCTGAAGGGCACCCCCGCCTCGGCGGCGATGGCGGGCAGGTGCAGCAGGAAGTTGGTCGACCCGCCCACGGCGGCGTGGATCATGATGGCGTTCTCGAACGCCTGCTCGGTGAGCATGTGCCGGCTGGTGCGCCCGGCCCGCAGGTGGGCCACGACCGCCTCGCCCGCGTCCCGCGCCCGCTGCAGGATGAGGTCGCCGTTGGCGGGCGCCACCGCCGTGTGTGGGAGTGCCAACCCCAGCACTTCGGACAGCACCTGCGACGTGAGGGCGGTGCCCATGAACGCGCACGACCCGCACGAGGGCACGGCCGTGTCCACCCAGCGCTGGTAGGCCTCCTCGTCCAGCTCGCCCCGGCGCAGGGCGGCGGCGATGGCGCCGATCTGGTCGACGGTCACGCCTCCCTCACCCGCCGGCATCGACCCGCCGGGCACGTGCACGGCCGGCAGGTCCAGGCGGGCGGCGGCCATGAGGTGGGCGGGCACCGCCTTGTCGCACCCGGACACGAACACGACGGCGTCGTAGTACCCGCTGCGCGCGTGCATCTCGGCGATGCCGGCGATGGCGTCCCGGGACGGGAGCGAGTAGTCCATGCCGTCGGTGCCCTGGGCGATGCCGTCGCACATGTCGGTGCAGGCGTACTTGGCCACTGCCGCGCCGGCGGCCACCCCGCCCTCCTTGGCCGCCTGGGCCAAGCCGAACAGGTGCACCGACCCGGGATGGGAGTCGCCCGCCACCGACTCGACCAGCAGGTACGGCTTGTCGAGGTCGGCCCGGCTCCAGCCCACGCCCAGCCGCAACGGGTCGGCCTCGGGCGCCTGCTTCCTGGCTGCCTGGCTGCGCAACTCCACCGGATGGTTGCTCACCAGTCGGCCACCGATCCGTCCTCGTGCCACCAGCGCAGGATCTCCTCGCGCTCGCCCGGGTGGGCTCGCACCGCTTCCTCGTTCACCTCGATGCCCAGCCCGGGCGTGTCGATGGGCCGGGCCCGCCCGCCCACGATGGGGAAGGGGATGGGGCACACGTCGTCCCGCCACGGCACGTCGGCTCGCAACTGCTCCTGGATGAGGAAGTTGGGTGTGGCGAAGGCCAGGTGGATGGCGGCCGTCGTCGAGATGGGGCCGAGCGGGTTGTGGAAGGCGACCGAAGCGTTGAACGACTCGCCCAGCGCCGCGATCTTGCGCCCCTCCCACAGTCCACCGGTGTGGCACAGGTCGGGCTGGAGAACGGCGGCCGCGGCCGATTCGAGCACGGGCAGGAAGTCCCGCCGGCCGACCAGGCGTTCGCCCGTGGCGACGGGGATGGGCGCCACCGCTCGCGCCACCCGGGCCAGGCCGGGCACGTCGCCGGGCAGGACGGGCTCCTCGATGAACAGCGGGTCGTAGGGCCCGATGACCTCGGCGTAGCGGAGGGCCTGCTCGGGCCAGGTGCGACCGTGGAAGTCCACCATGACGTCGACGTTGGGGCCCACCGCTTCACGGACGCAGCGCATGGTCGCCTCGCACGCGTCGAGCTCCCGGCGGCCGGTGAGAGGACCGCTGCGGGGCACGGCGTTGACCTTGATGGCGTCGAAGCCGGCGGCCACGCTGGCCCGGGCCCGGTCGGCCATGTTGGCGGGAGCGTCGTCGGTGTACATGGCGGTCAGCTCGCCGCCGCCCAGGTGGTCGTACAGCCGCACCTCGTCGCGCACGCGGCCGCCCAGCAGTTGGTACACGGGCACGCCCAGGGCCTTGCCGCTGATGTCCCAGCACGCCTGCTCGATGCCGGAGAACGCGCTCATGCCGATGAGTCCCTTGGGCCAGAACGGCTGGCGCCAGGCCGTCTGGCACAGGTGCTCGATGCGCTGCGGGTCCTCGCCGATCAGGAACGGTTCCAGGTCCTTGAGGGCGCCGATCACTGCGTTCGTGTGCCACTCCAGTGACGCTTCGCCCCAGCCCACCAGCCCCTCGTCGGTGCTCACCTTGACGAACACCCAGGTGCGCATGCGGGCATTGACCGGAAACGGCGTGATGCCGGTGATCCTCATGCGTGGGTCCTCATGCGCTGGTCCTCATGCGCTGGTCCTCATGCGCTGTCTTCATGTGGCGGTCCCCCTCCCCGCGTTAGTATAGATACTTATCAAACGTCGGGTCGAGGGGCGCAGGGCGACGATGCAGGAGGGACGGCTGGCGTGAAGGTCGTGGCTGTAGAGACGGTGCGCGTGCCCCAGCATCCCGAGTACGTCTGGGTGCTGGTCGAGACGGACGAGGGCCTGGTGGGCACGGGCGAGACCATGCCCCGCGTGGGCCCGGTCGAGCGCGTCGTACACGATGTCCTCGCCCCCCTGCTCGTGGGCGCCGACCCTGCCCCTGAACCCTTCTGGCAGCGGGCTTTCCAGGCCCTCGCCTACCACGGCTACGCGGGAGCGGAGCTGCGGGCGCTGTCGGCCGTCGACATCGCCCTCTGGGACGTCCTCGGCCAAGCGGCCGGCCTCCCTGTCCACCGCCTGCTGGGTGGCCCCTGCCGGGACCGGGTGCCCGTCTACAACACCTGCGTCAGCCACGGCGCCATCCGTGACCACGAGCGCTTCCTCGGCACGGCCGCCGGGCCCGACGGCGCCGGCGCCCTGGCTCGCGAATTGGTCGACGAGGGCTTCTCGGCCATGAAGATCTGGCCCTTCGACAACCACTCGGTGGCGTCCGGCGGCCAGCGCATCACCAACGAGCAGCTGGCCCAGGCCTGCCGGTCGCTTGCCGCCATCCGTGACTCGGTGGGCGACGCCATCGAGATCGCCCTCGAAGGCCACTCGTGCTGGAACCTCCCCTCGGCCGTGCGCATCGCACGCGCCCTGGAGGAGTTCCGCCCGCTGTGGCTCGAGGATCTCCTCCCGGCGGGCGACCCCGGCGCCTGGGCCGAGCTGCGGCGCTCGACCACCACGCCCATCTGCGGGAGCGAGCGCCTCTTCACCCGCTACGGCCTGGCACCGTTCCTCGACGCCCACGCCCTCGACATCGTGAAGCAGGACCTGTGCTGGACGGGCGGCTTCACCGAGTTCGCCAAGCTGGCTGCCCTGGCTGCCGCCCGCGAGCTGCCCGTCGCCCCCCACAACTGCCACGGGCCGGTGGGGGCCATGGCCACCCTCCACGCCTCGGCCGCCATCCCCAACCTGTACCTCATGGAGTCGGTGCGGGCCTTCTCCCGCGGCTTCCACGCCGACCTGGTCGACACCCCGCCGGTGATCGACGCCGGCTTCGCCATCGTGCCCGAGCGCCCGGGACTGGGTCTGCGCCTACGGGACGACGTGCTGGCTGTGGCTGCACGTGTCCGCACCGACCAGACCACCACCACCGGATGGGCGGCGGGCGACCCCTGGGCCGGCCAGTTGGGAGACCGGGTGTGACCGGCGCCGCCCCGGCGTTGCTCGACGAACGCACGGCCGTGCCCTATCTCATCGGTCGCCACGTCCTCAGTGGTGACGAGCCGGCCACCGTTTCCTCGCTCGGCGGGGGCGTGTCCAACGTGGTGCTGGCCGTCCGCACGCCGTCCATCGACGTGGTGGTCAAGCAGTCCCTGCCCCAGCTGCGCGTGCAGGAGGAGTGGCTGGCCAAGCGGGAGCGGGCCATCACCGAAGCGGCCGCCCTCCAGGTGGCGGGGGAACTGGCCCCCGGCTCGGTCCCGGCCGTGCTCGACGCCGACCCCGACCTCTTCACCCTCACCATCGCCTGCGCCCCGGGCTCGTGGGCCAACTGGAAGGACCTCCTCCTCGCCGGCCGGGCCGACCCCGAGATCGCCGCCCGCCTCGGCCACCTCCTCGCCGTGTGGCACACGGGCACGTCGCTGTCCCCCGACCCCCGCTTCGACGATGCCGAGGCCTTCGACCAGCTGCGCGTCGACCCCTACTACCGCACGGTGCTGGCCCGGCATCCGGAGGTGGGCGACGCCATCAGCGCCTGCATGCACAACATGGCGATGCGACGCCGCTGTCTCGTCCACGGCGACTACTCGCCCAAGAACGTCCTGGTCGGCGACGGGCAGGTGTGGGTGCTCGACTTCGAGGTGGCCCACCTGGGCGACCCCGCCTTCGACATCGCCTTCCTCCTCAACCACTTGGTGCTGAAGGCGCTGCACCGCCCGGCCAACCTGGCCGACTACCGGCGTTGCGCCCACGCCTTCCTCGACGCCTACTCGGGGGCGGTGGCGCCGACCCTGGCCGACCCCGTCGCCTACGTGCTCTCCCACCTCGGGTGCCTGCTGCTGGCCCGGGTGGACGGCAAGTCGCCGGCCGAGTACCTGACCGGCCCGGAGCGGGACGTGGCCCGGGCTCTGGCCCTGGCCGTGCTGACCGACCCCCCGGCCGACCTGGCCGGCCTGTGGCGCCGGGTGGAGGCAGCCACCGCGTGAGTACACCCAGATGAACATCGCCGAGATCACCGGCCTCCTGGCGTGGGAGGCGCTCGACTCCCGGGGCAACCCCACCGTCGCCTGCGAGGTGCGGCTGCGCGGTGGCGCCACCGCCGAGGCGGCCGTTCCCTCGGGCGCGTCGACAGGGACGCACGAGGCGCTCGAGCTGCGGGACGGGGGCACTCGTTACGGCGGCAAGGGCGTGCGGACCGCGGTCGGCCACGTCAAGGACGAGCTGGCCGCCGCCGTGGTGGGCCGGGACGCATCCGACCAGGTCGGCCTCGACCTGGCCCTGGCCGACGCCGACGCCAGCCCCGGCTTCGAGCGGCTGGGGGCCAACGCCGTGCTGGCCGTGTCCATCGCTTCCGCCCGGGCGGCGGCGGCGGCGAGCGGACTGCCCCTGTGGCAGTGGCTGGCCGGCCAGGACGGGGCCGTGCCCATCATGCCCATGCCCATGTTCAACATCCTGTCGGGGGGCGCGCACGCGGCCCGGGCCGTGGACGTGCAGGACTTCCTCGTCGTCCCCGTGGGCGCCTCGGCGTTCAGCGAGGCCCTGGAGTGGGGTTGGCGGGTGCGCCGGGCTGCGGTGGACGTAGCCGGCGACCGGGGCCTGGCCGCCACCGCCGCGCTGGTGGCCGACGAGGGAGGATTGGGCCTGGTTCTCGAATCGAACCGCGCCGCTCTCCAGCTGTTGTACGAATCCATCGAGCGGTCGGGCCTGGTCCCGGGCGAGCAGGTCGCCATCGCTCTCGACGTGGCCGCCACCCAGCTCGCCGTGACCGGCGGCGCTGGCACCCGGTACCGGCTGGCCGCCGAGGGACGGGAGATCGACGCATCCGCCCTGGTGGACGAGCTGGAGGCGTGGGTCGACGCCTTTCCCGTGGTGTCCATCGAGGACCCCCTGGGCGAGGACGACTGGGCCGGCTGGGCCGAGGCGGGCGAGCGCCTGGGATCGAGGGTCCAGCTGATCGGCGACGATCTGTTCGTCACCGATGTGGAACGATTGGGCCAAGGCGTCGAACGATCCGTCGCCAACGCAGTGCTGGTGAAGCCCAACCAGACGGGAACCCTGTCCCGGGCCAAGGCCGTCGTCGACAGGGCCAAGGAGGTCGGGTTCGCCACCGTGGTGTCGGCCCGGTCGGGCGAGACCGAGGACGCCTGGCTGTCCGACCTGGCCGTGGGCTGGGGCGCCGGCCAGATCAAGGTGGGGTCGCTCACCCGCTCCGAGCGCACGGCCAAGTGGAACCGGCTGCTGCGCATCGAGGCCGAGCATCCCGAGATGCAGTTCTTCCGATTCGGCAAGAGGAGTTCATGATGCGGTTCGCTGGTCGTACGGCGGTGGTGACGGGTGCAGGGTCGGGCATCGGGTTCGAGATGGCCCGGTTGCTGCTCGAGGAGGGGGCCACGGTGATCGCCGCCGACCTGGACCCGGCGTCGGTGCCCGATGGCGCCGTGGGCGTGAAGGCCGACGTCTCCCAGGTGCCCGACGTGGAAGCCATGATCCGCACGGCTCTCGACCAGACGGGCCGGCTGGACGTGCTCCTCAACAACGCCGGCATCGGCTCCACGGCCGATCCGGTGTCGTGCACGGTCGAGGACTGGGACCGGGTGTTCTCGGTCAACGTGCGGGGCGTGTTCCTCGGCACCAAGTTCGCCCTGCCCGCCATGCTGGAGGCGGGCCGCGGCGCCATCGTGAACACGGCTTCGGTCGCCGGGATGGTGGGCCTGCCCAACCGCACGTCTTACTGCGCCAGCAAGGGCGCCGTCATCGCCTTCACCCGCCAGGTGGCCGTGCAGTACGCGAGCACGGGCGTGCGCTGCAACTGCGTGTGCCCGGGCACGGTGGACTCGCCGTGGGTGGGCCGGCTCATGGACGAGACCGAGGATCCGGCCGCCACGCGAGCCGCCCTCACCGCCCGCCAGCCCATGGGCCGGCTGGGCCAGCCGGTGGAGATCGCCAAGGCCGCGCTGTACCTGGCGTCGGACGACGCCGGGTTCGTGACCGGCGAGGCCCTGGTGATCGACGGCGGCCTGACCGCGGCGTGACCCCACCCGACGGTTACGAGAAAACCTTGCCGGGCCGGCCGTCCCCAATGGTAAGAATGCTGTCCTAATGGCCCAACCCCCAAGTACCGAGCCAGCAGGAGACCGCCAGCTGGCGCGCCGGCTGATCGCCGGCGCCTTCCGCGCCCGCCGCCGCCAGCTGGTAGCCGCCATCGCCGGAGCCGCGCTCTACACGGTCAGCATGTTGTTGGTGCCGCTGCTGTCGAAGGTCGTGCTCGACGGCATCGTCGCCCACCGGCCCCTCCACGACCTCACCGCCCCGCTCGTGGGCCTCCTCCTGGTGGGCCTGGGCCGGGCCGGCGCCGGCGCCCTGCGCAAGTTCCACGCCACCAAGTTCATGGCCCTGGTGAGCCTGGACCTGCGGGACCGTCTGTACCGCCACTTCCAGCGCCTGTCGTTCGCCTTCCACGATCGGCTGGGCCCGGGCGAGCTGATGTCGCGGGTGGCGGGCGACGTCACCGTGCTGGAACAGACCGTCGGCATGCTGCCGTACTCGGTGCAGTCGGTGGCCCTGGGCGTGTGCGGCGCCATCCTCCTGTTCGCCCTCCAGCCCGTGCTGGCCGCCATCGTGGTGGTGGCCATGGCCGTGCTGTCGGTCGGCGCCCTGCGCATGGGCCGGGTGCTCTACCCCTTGTCCCGCAAGATCCAGGACCGGCTCGGTGACTTCGGCCAGTTCGTGGAGCAG
>Ga0070741_10003741_pt1 | contig 36882 bp, 27 predicted proteins | sample Coa_R1_4_FD_66440 | JGI IMG/M metagenome (GOLD analysis project Ga0070741, IMG submission 66440) | Surface soil microbial communities from Centralia Pennsylvania, which are recovering from an underground coalmine fire - Coalmine... | ecosystem: Environmental > Terrestrial > Soil > Unclassified ... | reverse complement strand
GATCCTTTCGCAGTGAATCATTTGCTGACGGCAATCCTGATGCATGACCTTTACGACACCGGGGCCATGAACACCGGCGATTATGCCAATGACAGCTTCATTGGACGCGCCCCTCGCCCCACGGATCAGAAGGTCAAGGATCAGATCAAGGAACTGGTGAAGCGGGCGCAGAACCTGGAAGAACAGCAGCTCAGGAAAAATCCCAACGACATCGATGCGCTGTATTGCCGGGGGGTGACGCGGGCGCAATTCGCGGTTTATACCGGCCTGGTGGAGCGCGCATGGTTCTCGGCCCTGCGGAACGCGGTCGGAGCCCGCCACGACCATGAGCGTGTGCTGGAATTGGATCCCACATACGTCGATGCCAAGCTGGTGGTCGGCACGCACAACTATGTTGTCGGCAACCTGCCTTGGAGCGTGAAAGTCGCAGCCGCGATCGCTGGCCTCAGCGGCTCTAAAGACAAGGGACTTGCCTACCTGCGCGAGGTCGCCAGGAGCGACGGTGAAAACGCTGTGGACGCCAAGGTGGTGCTGACGCTATTCCTGCGCCGCGAACATCAGTACGACGAGGCGCTCGGATACATGCAGGATCTGACGGCGAAGTATCCGAAAAACCATCTTTTCCCCACCGAAGTTGCCAACCTGCAGCGCGCCTCGGGAGATCTGCCGGCCGCGGAAGCCACCTACCGCAAAGTCTGGCAGAACGGACGCGAAGGGAAGTATGGCAATCTGCATTATGAATTGGCGGCCTGGGGATGGGGCGAATTGTTGCGCAGCAAGAAGGATCTGCCCGGCGCGGCGGCTGCCTATGAGCTGGTGAATCAGGCGCCCAATCCGGATCCGGACATTCTGCAGAAAGCGAACCTGGCGGCCGGGGAGATGTACGACCTGATGCAGAAGCGGGATCTGGCCATGAAGCGCTACGAAACGGTCCTGGCGGGAAATGCCAATACAGGACCCGCCGATCAGGCGCGGCGCTACATTCGCGAGGCGTACCGGGAGTGAGGGAACCTGCGGGCTGAAACCTTCGTATAGTCCTGTGGGGGCAAAATTATGTATTGCAACCATTGCGGAAAAGTAATTCAAGACGACGCCTCGGTTTGCGCCTATTGCGGCATTCGAGTGGGATCCTGCCTGGCGCGGAGAAAGCTCATCCGCCCCCGGGTTGGACGCAAGATCGCCGGCGTTTGCCTCGGGTTCGCCGAGTACTTCGACATGGATGTCACGCTGGTAAGGGTTGTGTGGCTGATCGTGGCTTGCATGACCGTGATCGGTTTCCTGTCGTATCCGATCGCATGGATCATCATGCCCGAAGAGCCGCGGCTATTGCCTGCTCCGGTCGGCACGCCGCAGGCTACACACTCCTAGGCAGACCTTCGTCCCTCGGAGGTCTCGCCGACTGCTGAACGCAAGCGCTGTTGCCTCGTCGTTGTATGCTTTAATCGCTGCATGCAGCCTCATTCCTTCCAACGGGTCCAGAGCGGCGACGCGGAAATACGCTACTGGACTGTTGGGGACGGTCCTCCCGTTGTCCTGCTGCATCCCTTCCCGCTTCATCACGAGTTCTGGTTGCCGGTAGCGGAGACTCTGGCGTCGCGGTACCGGCTGATCATGCCTGATCTGCGCGGACACGGGGAATCCGGCATAGGAGAGGGGCCCGCCACCATGGAAAAACATGCGGCGGACGTGCGGGTGGTAATGGACGATGCCGATGTGGGCCGCGCCCCTATGATCGGAGTCTCCATCGGCGGCTACCTGCTGTTTGAATTCTGGCGCCGGTACCGCGGACGAGTGGCCGCGCTCGGACTGTGTAATACGAAAGCTCCGGCCGACAATGGCGAAGCTCGCGCCGGACGCCTGCAGGCTGCCAACGATGTGCTGGATCGCGGCACGGAGCCCTTTTTTCGATCCATGATTGCCAAGGTTCTGGCCAAGAGCACCCGCGAATCGGGTCCCGACCTGGTCGACAATGCCATCCGAATGATGCAGAAGATGTCCCCCGAAGCTGTGGCGCAGGTGCAGCGTGGTATGGCCGAGCGTCCTGACTCAGTCGAAACGCTCAAGACGATCAATGTCCCCACACTGCTGGTGACCGGGGATGAGGATCTGATGACCGGGATAACAGAAGCCGAACTCATGCGCCAGCACATTGGCCGCAGCGAACTGCGCGTGATTCCGAAGGCGGGACATTATTCGGCGTGGGAACAGCCGGAACAATTCGCGCGCTTGCTGCGGCAATTTCTAGATGCAATCTAGCCCTCTAGCCGAGGGCGACAGATTTGGAAGGTCACCGTAGAGACGTAGCTTGCTACGTCTTGCCGCGAGCTATCCGTGTCGGCGCGGCCGGCAGAGACGTTGCAAGCAACGTCTCTACGATCGGTTCCCGGGCAGGAGTTCCCGAGCTACGGAAGTTTGTACTCGCCTCACCGGGTTAAGGCCTGGCCCCCGGCTTTTAGCCCTTTGCCTTCGAGTGGACTAAAATCAGGGCGCCATGAAAACCCTCGCCGTCCTGATCATCTCCACAATCTTCTCTATCATTACTTTCGCCCAGAGCGCGGCGCGCCCACATATCACGGGCATCGATCACGTCGCTTTTTATACCACCAACCCTGAGGGCGTAAGAAAGCTGTACAGCGAGATTCTGGGCCTCGCTCCCGTGCCTCCCATCGAATCGGGCGAGACCGCGCGGTACATGTCGGGCAAGCAATGGGCCGGATACAGCGCCGCGCCCGATCCGAAAGCTACTGATCGGATGGATCATGTGGCCTTTACCACTGACAACATCGCCGGGCTGCGACGGTATCTCGTGCAGAAAGGATTCAAGCCCGGACAGATTCAAGGCCGATCCGACCACAGCCTCACCTTCGTGGTCGACGATCCCGAGGGGCACCACATCGAGTTCGTGGAGCGCGCGAAAAACGAGAGCACGCCGGCAGCGCCGGACGCGGTCTCGCGCCGCATGATCCATGCCGGTTTCCTGGTGCACAACCGGGCGGCAGCGGATCATTTTTACCTGGAGGTGCTGGGCTTCCGCCCCTACTGGCATGGCGGGATGAAGGACAACGAGACCGACTGGGTTGCCCTGCAGGTTCCTGACGGCACCGACTGGCTGGAGTACATGCTGAACCAGTCCGCACATTCCGACCTGCGGCTTACCGGGGTCATGAATCACATCTCCTATGGCGTCTCTGACATGAAGAAGTCCCAGGCCCTGCTGGAAGCGCACGGCTGGAAGGAGCACGGGGATGAGCACGCCCAGATGGGACGCGATGGCAAGCGCCAGTTGAATGTTTTCGATCCCGACCTGACGCGCATCGAACTGATGGAATTCAAGCCGGCCGAGAAGCCCTGCTGCAGCGAATTTACGGGTCCGCATCCCAGCGAAAGCGAGTAAATCGGGATAGTTTCGAGTTTCGTGTTTCCAGTTTCGAGCAGTTCGGTGGATCTGACGCACCTCAGGTGTACTTGAAACTCGAAACTCGAAACTCGAAACTCGAAACTCGAAACCTGAAACTCTTCTGGGATTTGTTAGAATTCCCGCGATGACAACTCCCACGTTGGAATTCGTTCTGGTGCCGGCGGGCAGCCGGGTCACCGCCAAAGGGGACGGCGCGGCGGTGGATCTTGGCGGCGCATCCCAGCGCGTCTTTCTGGTCACGCTTTCGATTACCAGCATCATTGAGCAGGAGTCGCTGGACGTCAGTTTCTACGGTTCGTCCGATGGTGCCGCCTGGACGCCCAAGCCGATTGCGGCATTTCCCCAGCAGTTCTATACCGGCGATTGGCCGTTGTTGCTTGATCTCACCGCGCAGCCTGATGTGAAGTTCGTGCGCGCCCATTGGGAAGTGGCACGCTGGGGACGCGGTACGGAGACTCCTATGTTCGAGTTCGGCGTCACTCTCAAGGAAGTTCCACCGGAGATTCTGCGAGAGGCGAAGGCTGACGCCAAAGCTCTGGCCTGAGCAACGTTAATGTCTGATTCTCGATGGTTGCTCGAGAAGCTGTCCCGGATTTTCTATCAGCCAAGAAGATCACCGTCATCTGTCAAGAATTCCGCGTCCCACTTCATTCATGAAGCCCGAATCCGAAATCACGGTGAAGCCTGCGCACAACCTTCGCGGCACAGTGCAGTTGCCGGGCGACAAGTCGATTTCGCACCGCTATGCCATGTTGTCGGGAATCGCCGAAGGCGCGTCGCGGCTGGAGAATTATTCCACCGGTGCCGACTGCGCCAGCACGCTGTCGTGCATGCGCGCGCTGGGCGTCAAGTGGAGCCGCATGGATGGGCCCGGCAATGTCATTCAGGTGGAAGGCCGCGGACTGTCGCTGGCGGCGCCCTCCGAGCCGCTGGATTGCGGGAACTCCGGTTCGACCATGCGGATGCTAAGCGGTATTGTCGCAGGGCAGCGGTTCACGTCCGAGATGGTGGGAGACGAATCGCTTTCCCGCCGCCCCATGGAGCGCGTGATCAAGCCTCTCACCGCCATGGGCGCCCGCATCGAATCGCAGCAGGGCAACCCTCCATTGCGCATCCACGGGGGATCGCTGAAGGCCATCGATTACACGATGCCGGTGGCCAGCGCCCAGGTGAAATCCTGCGTTCTGTTGGCCGGCCTTTTTGCGGAGGGAGAGACGCGGGTCGAGGAATCGCTGCGCACCCGCGATCACACCGAGGTTGCCTTGCGCGCCTTCGGAGTCCACCTGGACCGCAAGCTGGCCGGCTCCGGCAGTGAAGTCCGCGTCCGCGGCGGGCAGCGCTTGCGCGGGTTCGACGCCCGCATTCCCGGAGATCTCTCCAGTGCTGCTTTCTTTTTGTGCGCAGCGGCGCTTTTCCCCGGCTCGCAGTTGACCATCACGCATTTGCTTATGAATCCCACCCGGGCCCGGCTGCTGGACATCCTGATGCAGATGGGGCTGCACATTTCCGTGACCCAACTGGACGAGATACACGGCGAACTCGTCGGGTCTCTGCAAATCGAGGGCGCGGACCTGAAGGGGACCAGCATCGCGGCCGGGGATTCCGCCGCCCTGATCGATGAGATTCCGGTGCTCGCTGCCATCGCACCATTCACCGCGCAGGGAATTGAGATTCGAGATGCCAAGGAGCTGCGCGTGAAGGAATCGGACCGTATCGCAGCGCTGGCCGAGAACCTGCGCCGGATGGGCGCTGCAGTCGAGGAGCGCGAAGACGGCCTGAAGATTCCCGGCGGACAGACTCTACATGGCGCCGAAATTGATTCTTTGGGGGACCATCGAATTGCCATGGCGTTTGCCGTGGCCGCTCTGCGCGCCCAGGGGGAGACTCTGATTCATGGGGCCGAAGCGGCGGCCATCTCGTATCCGGCCTTTTTCCACACCCTGGAAGAGCTGGCCGAGCGCTAATGCGGCGCCACATCCCCCGTTCGAGTAACCGCCGCCCTATGACCTCCGTGACCTGTTCTCTATTTGCCATCCAGTGAAAAATACCCGTATCCCGAGGCTCTCCGCCTCGGATTCAACTGGGGTTCCCCTCTTGCGGAGGAAAATGAGAATGCGTTTCAAACTCGCTTTCTGCGTGGTGCTCGGCCTGGCGTCGGTTGGTTTCGCCAAAGAGCCGAAGACTTATCAGACAGGGAAGCTTATGCAGATGGATTCGGTGCCGTGCGGGACGGCGGAGAAGGACGCGAAGAGTTTTGCCGGCGAGATGCTCGGTACCGACTCCGGCAGCAAGAAGACACGGGAAGTTCTCTGCCAGGAATACATTTTGCAGGCCGAGCACGTGATCTATCGCATTCGCCCGCGCGACGAGAAGCATCCCGTGCTCCTGCCTCCGGGCGAGCGAGCGCAGTTTCGGCTGCAAAAGGACAAAATGCTATTGAAGGTCGAAGACCTCGACGGCAAGGAGCGCGAGTACATCGTGGTTTCCATGACTCCAAGATCGGACGGCAGCACGGCCGATGCGACTCCCTCACGCCTGAACCATCTGCAATAACCGAAGCGCCACTCAAACGGGGGGACGCGGACTGCCATCCGCGTCCTTTGTTTTGTTAGGATTACGTCCTCGCCCCCGGGGACTCAAACCCGGGTTTCACCTGCAGGGTTTCCCCTTCCAACCATTCGCCGCGCAGAGCGCATCAATTACCCGTAGTTTGGCTGTGTCTCTCTGCTCGCCCTGGGCCGTGCCTGGGGTTGAAAAGTGTGCTCGGCACAAAACTTTTAGGAGTCAACCCATGAAACGGTATCTAGGCATTGTAGCTGCGGCGCTATTCTTTGCCGCCCCAATGGTGGTGGCGCAAGAATACGATCATATGGATCATGTCGAACTGGGCGTGTTCGCGAATTATTACCGGCTGACCGACCCCGGCCCGACCAAGAACTTCCTCGGCCTGGGCGGCCGTGCTGCTTTCGGCATCCGGCCCAGCATTCAGCTGGAAGCGGAAATGGCATACGATTTCAAGCGGAACTACACCAACACCTTCGACAACGGTACGGTGACGACCGCGACCGTGACCACCGGCCTGCGCACCCTGCACGGCTTCTTCGGTCCGAAATTCCAGACCGGATCCGGGGCATTCCGCGCCTTCATTACGGGCAAGGTGGGATTCGATAATTTCAGTGTCAGCCATGAAAACGCGCCGTCGGGATTTGTGAGCAGCGTCGGCCTGATGAATGGCGCCACCTACTTCGCGCTGTATCCGGCGGGCGGCATCGAGGCTTTTGCCGGACCGATTGGGGTCCGCCTGGAAGTCGGCGACGACATCTTCTTCAACAACGGCGCGCATAACAACCTGCGGGCAAGCATCGGCCCTCAGTTCCGGTTCTAGCGGCGTATTCGTAGTGCCAGGCGGCGGCCTTCAGGGTCGCCGCTTTTTTCTTTGCGACATCCCTCGCTGAGTTTCATCGCCCCGCGGGCTGCTGTGATACAGTATTGCCCACTCACCGCCGGCTGTGGGGCTGGCCGTATCCTGAGTTGCCGCTCGTCCCAAGGAGTTCTTCAATGACCACTCTGCGCGACCTGGTGAAAGACCGCCGGCTGTATGCGGTGGATTCGAACCGCTCCGTGCTGGAGGCTGCCCGCTACATGATGGAACACAATGTGGGCGCCGTCCCGGTATTGCGGGATGGCGACCTGGCGGGAATCCTCTCCGAGCGGGATATCATGAACCGGGTAGTCGCGCTCGGGCGCACGCCCGGCACCACCGCGGTGGCGGAAGTGATGACTGCCAACCCGCGATCCGTGGCTGCCGACGAAAGTATTGAAGAGTGCCTCTTCATCATGCGCGAGTTCGGGTTCCGCCACCTGCCCATTGTGGATGGCAAGGAACTGATGGGCGTGATTTCGCTGCGCGACGTGCTGATGCACCAGGCCGCCGAACTGGAGCGCCAGGCGCGGCGGGCGGCATCTTAAGAGCTGCCGGTGTGCCAGCGTGGGGCTGATACCCAAGGCTGGCTCTAACGCCGGCGCAGCAATTTTTCTCCCCCCTTGGGGGGTAGCGTAAAAGGGAACTCGAATACTTTCCCGTTCATGGGGACGCGCAGGATAAATTCCTCCGGCGTTTTCCATCCCCCGATCCATTTGTTTTTCGTGCTGAACAGAACCCACCCGCTTACCTGGGGATTGCCGGCGTCGAGATGCGCCGCGCGCAGGCTGTCTTTGCCCACAAACTCCTGCAATTCGGCGGAGTCTTTCAGGTAGGCGCGCAGGTACGCTTCTTTTTCGGCGTTCTTAACCGGATCCTTCTTGACCTCGCGGGCCGTCTGGCGGTTCAGGGCATCGGCGTCGCCCTGGATCTTGCGGGTAAACTCGTCGGGATCGAGCGCGGTCTGTTCCACCTGGAAATGCTTTACAAATTCGAGTGAGATGTTGTGCGCGTTAAGGTCCAGGCTCTGCTGGCCGCGGTCGCGCAATTCGAGCAGCACGGCAAAGAATGGTTCGTGCCGGCGGCGGACCTTTTCCAGTTCCTGCTCGTCCACCGCCAGGGTGATGCCCAGGTCACCGGACCAGAGTCCATAGCGAAGCTTGCCGTCAGGACTGCGGGAAAAGGTGCAGCCGGGAGCCCGTTCGTCCCAGCGCACCGCCGGATTGTTTTTCTTGTCCCCCGCCGGAGATGCCGCACCTGGGGCGGTCCAGAGCAGGGAAGTCACCGCAAGCGCAGCCATCATCCGGTGCAGAGTGCGAGGCGCCGGGCACATGGCTTATGGCTTCGTTGGGGCGGTAACTGCGAGCGAGACGCTGGGGGCCGAAGTAGACGTTCCCGCGTTGCTCGAGATCACGCCGTCGGAATCGATGCCCACGATGGTGAAGGTGTACGTGTTGGCGGGAGTCACTCCATTGGGAGTGGTAGTGCTGGTGGCGGTGGTGCTGCTGCAGGAGGGCAATAGCAAAATGGAGGCGCTCACCACAACTATGGCGAGGAGGGCGCAGGCTTTTCGGGAGCGTTTCCCGCCGAAGAGCGTGCCGATGCCCACCAGTCCCAGCAGGGGCATGGACAGCCACAGAGCGTAGAAGCTCCGCGGATGCGCTGCGGCGCCAGTCGTCACCGGGCCAAAAGTGCTGATGGTGAGGGTCGCAGTCTCGGGATTGGCGCCCAGCGTGAGACTGCTGGCATTGCCCGGGTAGGTGAACGAACACACCGGGGCGATAGTGACCAGCGGGGTAATGGAACTGCAATACAAAGTGATTCCGCCATTGGCGGGCGTCAGGTATCCATTCATCGGATTGACGCTGATCGTGCCCTCCGCGCCGCTGCCCGCAGGCACGCTGTTGGGGGCAAGCGCGTTCTGGATGGTGATGGTGAATTGCGGCGTGACCGCAAGCACGGTCAATTGCAGCGGCGGCGGCGAAAAGGTCGTGGTCGGCCCGGTGCCGGTGATGGTCACGCTGTATCCCACGGTGGTGGTCTGGGTCGTGCTGGTGATGGTCGCCGTAGCCGTCGCCGGAGGCGTGACGGTCGCCGGACTCACGCTGCAGCCCGGAGTCGAAGTGGTGGGCTGGGTGGCTGTCACCTGGCAGGTCAGAGCGACGGTCCCGGTGAAGCCGGTGGCGGGAGTGACCATAATCGAGGACGAAGAAGTTCCTCCCGGAAAAATCGCGACCGGGTCAAGGGAGGTCGCGCTCAGATCGAACTCGCTGGTTCCCTGGGCCAGAGCCGCGGGTGCGAGCGTGAGGAAAACCGCCAGCAGACACCATGCCGCCGTGGCGGCCAGCCGAGTCCAGAATTTCACCTTGGATGCAGACCCCTCGAATTTCACCATGAGCAGGTTTAGTAGCTTCGATTCCCGGGAGCGCCCAAAAGCTGCCCCGTGCGCGGGATAGTCTGCGACACAACTCCCGAATCTCGCTACGGAATGTTCCATACTACCATCGAAGAGGAGTTCAGAAGTTCAGGGCAAGAGAGAACGGCCGCCCTCCGCGTGGAAGGCGGCCGCTGCGCAGTGCGAGTTGCTAATTCACCGTCAACAGTAAAGGTGGCACAATGGAATGCGTTAGAACTCCATCGGTTCCAGTGACCGTAATCGTATAAGTCCCCGCTGGCGTCCCGGGATTTCCGCCTCCTCCTCCGCCACCTCCACCACCGCTTCCGCCCCCGCAAGCAGGCATGAGAAGCAAGCTACCAAGTATGACAATGAGGGTGGGTGCTAGCAGAGCTGCGCGCCGTAAGCGGGCGGAGCACGTTCCAACCCCCAATACGGTGATTGCCAGCATCGGAAGGAAGATCGCCAACAATATGCCGCCAGGCTGAGAGTTCGGCGCAAGCATTGCCGTGGCCGCTGTTGTGTTGACGGTCAGGGTTGATGTGCCAGAGCCCCCGGGTACCGAGGTTGGAGACAGAGAGCAGGTTGGAGCTGGAGTTCCGCCACCGCTGACCTGACAACTAAGATTCACAGTGTTGCTGTAACCGTTGAAGGGAGCGACGGTGATCGTGGAAGTAGTGGATCCTCCTGCATTCACGGCCGAAAGAGGCGTGCCGGCAATGCTGAAATCGGGCGTCGGCGCAAACACCGTGACGAATGCGTCAGGGCAGGGCACTATTTGTGTGGTCGCCAGCGTACAATTTCCCCCGCCTCCGTACGGTACGCCGTTCGAAACCGGAAGATCGGCCGAGTTGGTAACGCCCGTTACGAGGACGTCCCCTGTGACTTGATCGACGGCAATGCCGCCGAACACGAAGTCCTCGTCCCCGGAGCCACCGACGAACGTTGAGAATGGCAGACTGAGGCTTGAGCCCGTCAATGCAAATTCGGTGACGAATGCGTCTGACTTGAACGCAGCGCCACCTCCTCCGAATGTGCCCTGTGTGGCACCCTGTACGGGAAAGTCTGACGACGTGGTCAGGCCAGTGACATATGCTGTGTTGATGATATTGTCCACAGCTATGCTGAAGCCCTGATCGCTGCCAGTGCCGCCCAAGTAAGTTGAGTAGTTTAATGATGTTCCCGTGGGATTCAAGCTGGTGACAAAGGCATTTTCCGCTCCCACTAGAGTGCTCAATCCGGTCACAGGGTTCTGGGTCCAAAAATCCGTCGAGGAGGTACGTCCAGTGATGTATGCGTTGCCGGAAGAGTCCGCTGCGATCGCGAACGCATCATCGGAGTCTCCGCCACCCAGGTACGTGGAATAGATGTAACCTGGAGTGTTGGTAGGCGTGATTGCGGTAACGAAAGCATCATCGAAAATGGTTCCCGCACCCGCGTTGCAACTACCATTAGGGTCCGTCCCGCAGGCTACCTGCAGCGCTCCCGTTGTCACCGGGAAGTCCGCTGAAACCGTCTCCCCGCTCACATAGACGTTACCCGCCGGATCCAGTGCAACGCCAGTCGCGAGATCGGCGTTGCTGCCTCCTAGATAACTCAGGAAAAGGTACTGGCTGCCATCATTCTTCACCTTGGCGATGAAACCGTCGTCCGCTCCGTTTGACCCTGCGCCATTATTCAACTGTCCTCCCCCTGATAATGGGTTGAGTACGCCACCTCCCAGATTCGTGGAGTAAGTATCTCCGACTACGTACACGTTCTGGGCCGAGTCAACCGCCACTCCTAGAGCGATATCACTGTCTGTACCCCCGACGTAGGTCGACCATAACAGGCTCGAACCATCAGGCTTGAGCTTGAACAGGAACCCATCGTTTGGACCGGATGTAGTGCCGCCTCCAAACACAGTCTGACCGGTCGTGACGGGGAACAACGCCGAACTTGTTCCCCCGGCGACATAAATACCTGTACTGTCGACTGCGATAGCGTCACCGTTGTCTTCATTTTCGCCTCCCACGAGAGTAGTGAAAACAAGATTACCGGCCGTATCCAATTCAGTGACAAACACATCGAAGCCAGCCACAGGCCCAATGGTAGTAATTCCGCCCGAGGGCCCAGGAAAGTCGATGGAGTCAGTCTCACCAGTGATATAAGCATTGCCACTACCATCGACTGTAATGGCATTCGCATCGTCTTCCTTAGAGCCACCCAAATACGTGGAGTAGGAGACTGCCGGATCAATAACCAACTGGCGGCTTCGATCATAAGCGGCCAGAGCGAAGGTGACTTGATTCTGCTTGACCACGAAGCGGGCATCGACCGCCTCCCGGACCCCATTCTCTTCCTGGTAGGCGAACGGCCGATGCAATAGGAGATCACCTGCGGCGGAGACGAGAACGAGATCGCCGGACGGGTTCGTGCGCAGTTCCTTGAGACCTTTGAAGCCTAGTTGGACGGACTGCGGGCTCGCCCCCGGGTTAACAATGAAATCGAATTCCAGCTTGCCCTTCCCATGAAACCACAGATCCACACCCGGATAGATCTCGTGATAACGGACATTGGCATATTGCGCAATATGACTGCGCCACTTGCTGGGGTCGCGGCCCACCAGGTAGTTGGTCGTGCCGGGAAGTTGGTTCTCGGCTGTGAGCTTCGGCGATGGATTCGATCCCAGCATCTCCATAGCGATGGATGCCACCAAGTTGTTCCGGCGGCCATTGGCCGGCACTCGTCGCCCTAGTTCCTTCATCGTTTTGGCAGGACCTATCAACTTGTGCCGGAGCATAGCCCGTGGCCCAATTGTCGAGGTATCCCGGAGCCCGGCTTTCGCCGCGACCGGCATAACAAAGTAGGCCTTGTCCGACGTCAAAAAGAGCGTGTATCCCTTTCCCCTCGCTGTGTACTTCACCTGAGGGTCGGCCTGTCCCTGATTAGCTTCGAATGCCAGAGGCAACGTGGCATAACTCTCTTGGGCCCGTGCCTGCGCCTTTGTTGTTCGCGATCGTGCCTTCAACAGCGAGAGCGAATTCTTGGCTGGAACGGTTGTGGCAGGTCCACGCGAGTTGGCAGGGCCAGCACCTATTACGCCAATAGCGGCCACGATCACGATGGCAAGAATGCAAACCGCGGGCATCCAGACTTTCAGGGCAGATTTAGACACGACGGTCCTCCTGGGATGGTTCCTTTACGCTGGTGGGTGAAAGTAGACTCGGCTGGGCGACACCCCGACCCTTTACTCCCCAGCCGCCAGTTCTGGCAATGTACGTACCGCAGTCGTCGAGTATGGTACGCCCACCCATCCTTAGTCAATGAAAGGAGGCTAGCAATCTGGATACCACGCGGGGGGCCAGGAGAGCCCCCAAATGAGCGTGCCGGAGCGGCAAACTCGCGCTCGGGCGGCTTCTACGGCACGGTTACGATCACCGCACTGCAGGGTTTAGACCCGCGGCGGCGATAGCCGTGCTGCACAGCCGAGTCGAAATATATGGCGTCTTCGCCCTCCAAATCGAACTCCTCGCTGCCGATTTTGATGGTCAGCGAACCCTTAATAACGAATAGAAATTCCACGCCCGGATGAGAGTGGGGCTTGGCTTTTTCTGACCCGATCTCCTGAAAATCTGCCAGGAACGCGCTCAGCTTTCGGTCGGTGGCGCGATAGTCCAGGCACTCGAAGTAGTAGGGGACATCCTGCGCTCCGGGCCTCTCCGGGAAGCGGACCCGCTCCCCCTTGCGCACCACGCCTACCACCCGCCGTTTGCGCTCATCGGTGAAGAAGAAGTCCAGCCCGACTCCAAACACCATGGCTATGCGCAATAGTGTGGGCAGAGTGGGAAACAACTTTCCTCTCTCCAGTTTGGACAGCAAGGCCGCCGACAGGCCGGTATGCTTGCCCAGTTCTACCAATCCCATGCTCTTGCGAAGGCGCAGCGTGCGCAGCTTTTCGCCAATCGAGTACCGCCCCAAACCTTCAGAAATTGTGTTGCTTACGCCGGTCATGATTGCATAATAATAAAATAGATATTCATATTAGTAAATAGTCGAGGCGCGGAAGCGGAAAGCTTCCGCGCGCGAGGGCATGATTATTTCGGCTGCGCCGGCGGTTGCTGCTGAGGTTTTTTCTTGAATAATCCCATGACGCTGTTGATGGGATTGTCCTGCGGCTGCTGGTTGGGATTGTTCTGGTTGTTGAGCTGGTTTTTAAGCGCTCCCTGCAGGAATCCGGTTGCGAGTCCCTTAACATCGGGGGTGAATTTCGGGTCCGACGTCGTGCCGGTGATGCCGAAAGGGATCCCCATGCCCCCGACCTGCGCATTCATCTTGAAGGCAAGCTCATTGTTTGGACTGACGTTGCCGCCGCCGGTCAGCACGCCAATGGCAGGGACGGTGAGGTTGATATTGCTGGCCTCGGTCCCTTGCGGAGCCATCTTCACGTCGGAGCTGAAATTCTGGATGGTGGTGTCGTTGCCGGTATTTTTGCCGGCCAGCGCGGAAATGGCAGCCATCTTCTGGCCCAGGTTGAAATTGGCCAGCTGCGTGTTCTGCAGCTTCACCGCGCCGGTGCTCACCAGCCTGTCAACCGGCCCGGAGCTCGCCATGTTCACGTCGAGGTCGCCGCCCTTGAGCGTTGCCTTGGGAGGCAATATCACTCCAACTGCGGGCAACATGGCCTGAAGGTCGTCCACCGGCATGTTTTGCCCGTTGAGTTTCAGATTCACCGATGTCACTTTGCCGTGCGCGTCATAGGTGCCGGTCAAGTGCGCAACCGCCTTGCCCATGGAGACGTCGCCGCGGGTGATGTTGCCGACTTCTCTGGCCAGGTTGTGAACTACGGTGAAGTCCAGTTTCACCGGCTGGGGCGCCGGAGAACCCTTCTTGACGACCTGCAATTTCGAGCAGGTCAGGGTTCCATTCGCCTTGGCTTCGTTGCCGTTCGAGACCACCGTGCCGTTGAGATCGGCAATGCCCTGGATTCCGGCGGCAGGATCGATAAATCCTGAAGCGGCGAGATTCATATTCTGTACCGAGATTTTGGCGTTGAGCGGGGTGAGCGCGGCGTCATTGACATCGATGGGACCGGCGGTGCCCGTCAGTTTCATGTTGCCGCCCGCGGGCAGGTTCGCGGTCATCTCGAAGGGAAACGACGAGCTGAATGAAAAGTTTTTGATCGAGATATTAACTTCGTTGTACACGCGTTTCGGCTCCGTGGAGTCCGCCCGCGATACGTTCACCCGGCCGTGGTTCACGTTCAGCTTTCCGATGGATAGATTCATGGGATTGCTGCTGGATTTCTCGGCGGACGTGCCGGTCGATTTCTCTGCCGGAGCGGTATCCTGAGCCGAAGGTTTCGCAGTGTTAGGCGATTTCTGGGCTGCTCCTTTGCCGGTACTCGACGCCGCGCCGGAGGGCCGCGCCGGCGCGGAAGGATTCTTTCCTCCCAGGCTGGAGAAGTTCCAGCGCTCACCATTTTCCGATTTCACCAGGCTGATCTGCGGCTGGTCCAGAGTGATGTCCCGGATGTTGAGGGTCTTGGAAAGAATCAGGGGCAACAGTTCAACCCCGACCTTCAGCGATTTCGCCTGCACGAACGGAGCACTGCTGAACTGCGGGTCGTCGGCGATGGAAATGTTATCCGCGGCCACGCTGCCGGACCAGAGCGCCAGAGAGAGGTTTCCCACCTTCACCTGCCTGCCCAGGGCATCGGTGAGTTCGGATTCGAGCTTCGGTCGAAAGGTATTGGCATCGATAAAAAACGGCACCACGATAACAGCGATGATCAGCAGGCCAATGATGATGGCCAGGACTTTCAGAAAAGTTTTCATGATTTCCAACCTCCTGCCAGAACCGGCAAATTGCAGTCGTACGAGAAGGAGATCGTGCGGCGCTGCAAGTCTATCACTGAGAGTCCTGCAGCAGTTCGGGGGAGGGAAGGCGCGCCGGCGGTTGTCCGCCAGTCCCCCCGGCCGCGGCTAACTCCTTCTTCGCTTCCTGTTTGCGTCCCAAGTGGAGCAGCACTTGACCGCGGATGTAATGCGCATCGGTGCGCGCGGGATCGGCCTTGAGAGCGGCATCGGCCTGCTCCAGCGCCGCCGCATACTTCTTCTGGCGCTGGTAAATTCTGGCCAATCCCAGGCGGGAACTGGCCAGGCGCGGGTCGCGCCGCAGCGCTTCCTGATAGCTCTTCTCGGCGTTGGTGTCGTCCTGCGTCTGCCAATAGACATCCCCGAGTTGCTCGTAATTGAGAGCCAAGTCCGGCTCGATCTCGGCGTCTTTCAGAAATTCATCCCGCGCCCGGGAATAGTCCTGCTTTCCCAGGTACGCCAGTCCCAGGTTGAAGTGGACAAACGGAAGCCTGGGGTTCGCCCGGGCGGACGCCTCGAACTGCGCGATCGCCTGGTCGTATTCCTGCCGATTCAGATGATATTTCCCGGCGAAGAGATGGTATTCCGGGGAGTTATTTCCTACCTTAAGGAGTTGCCGGGTGGCGCGATCGTCGAGATCGGTCCGGCCCGCCCGGTGCGCCGCGTTGCTCAGGACATACAGGTAGGCGAATTCGCCCGATTCCTGAGGCCAGAGCGGCTCCAGCGTGGTTGCGGCATCCGCCCAGCGATCGGCAAAGAAATAGCAAAGGCCGAGCAGATACCTGGCCTGGGCGGCGTCCGGTTGCTGGCGCAGGACCGATTCGAAGGCAGGGATGGCTTTGAGAAACTCATTCTGCCGATAATAGGCGAGGCCGATATTGAGCCGGATTCCCGGCGCCTGGGGTTTCAGGCGCTCGGCATGTTGGAGGGCACTGACGGCCTTGGACCACTGCTTGCCCCGCATGTAGACCACGCCCAAATTGGTGTAGGCGTCACCCGACTGCGGATCCAGTTGCAGCACCTGCCGAAAATCACGTTCTGCCTCGACCAGGTTGCCGGCAGCCAATGCAGCGCGGCCACGCTCAAAGATCTGGGCCGGGTCGGCTGCGGCAGACGAGGCGGCCCTGGGTTGACGAACAGATTGGTCCGCTCCCGGTTGCGCCTGCAGGGCGGAAACTAGCGGAGCCGCGGCCGGCAGCAAAAGGAAAAAGAAAATATTCGATGTGATGCGCGCCCTTGACACTCGCATGACTCTCTGCTGTAGTGTCCGCCAGCGCTCGCTTTAAATTCAAGCCCGGCGGGCGGCTTGCTGAATCATCGCTTGTGTTGAGTGTTTCTTTGTTCTCCGGTTCGCTGCCAGGCCTGCAATGGTGACCATTCGTGACGTGGCGAAGGAAAGCGGCTTTTCCTCAACCACGGTGTCGATTGTTTTAAATAACGCGCCGTTGTCACGCTACATTCCCCCCGCTACGAAGAAGCGGATTGAGCGCGCCGCGCAGAAGCTGGGCTACCGGCCCAACCAGTTCGCGCGGTCGCTGCGCAGCAAGCGCAGCCATACTGTCGGGGTAATGGTCTTCGACATGACCGACCCTTTCTGCACCATGATTCTGCGGGGAATCGAGAACACACTCTACGAGTCGTCCTATCTACCGATTCTTACGGACGTCCATAACGAGGGAAGCCGGTTCGAGCGCTACCTGGAGATGCTGCTGGACCGGCGGATTGAAGGACTGATCGTCATCGCCAACTGGCTGTTCCTCGATATCAACCTGCTTGCCGATCTGGAGAAAAGCAGGATTCCCACTGCCATGATCGGCTTCGAGTTGAATACCGAGTCGATGAGTTCGGTGATCGTGGACAACGAAGTGGGCGGAGAGTTGGCCCTGGAACACCTGCACTCCCTGGGACACCGGAAGATCGCATTCATTCGCGGGCCCAAGGGACTGACCGACAGTTCCCCGCGCTGGAAGGGAATCCGAACGTTCGCCAAACAATGCGGCATGGAAATCGACAACCGCCTGGTGATGGACCTGGCGGAGTCGAGCGATCCCCTGTCCAGTTTCGAATCCGGCTATAAACTTACCGAAGAGTTGATTCGGCAGAAACGGCAATTTACGGCCCTGCTCGCTTTTGACGATATGAGCGCTTTCGGGGCGATTCGCGCGCTCAACAAGGCGGGGATCCACGTCCCGCGGCAGTGTTCGGTAATCGGTTTCGACGATGTGGCAACGTCCGCGATCTACACTCCTTCGCTCACCACGGTGCGACAGCCGATGGAGGCCATGGGGATGTCGGCCGTCGGTATCGTAATCGAAGGGATCAACGCGGTTTTAGACAAGCGCGAGTTCCGAGCGACTCACCGCAAGGTAGTCCCCGAGTTAGTGGTGCGCGAGTCCACTGGCACACCGGCTAGCACCATTAGAGGTCACCAGGAGGTTTAGTGAGCAGCATCACGGGCGCGCTTTTTTCTTGACAGTGAGCAGCGTGTAAAGCCAATATTCATACGATTTAATAGACTCCAACTGGGTCTCAGGCTGCAAACAAGTATTTCGAGCGGAGTGTGAGCCGGGAAGCTCGCACTAGAACGTCAAAGTTGACCGAACCGGCGCGGGCCGTGCTCGCGCGTTATGAGGGACAAATCACCATGAAATCTTCTCGCCTATTGTTAGGGATACTGATCGTGCTGGCATTTTGCGTAGTCAGTTGGGCCCAGACCGGTTCCATCACCGGAACCGTGAAAGATCCCTCCGGAGCCGCCATCGCGGGCGCCACGGTCGTAGTCACCAGTCCTGACAAGGGCATCACCCGGGAGATGCAGACCAACTCCACCGGGGACTACAACCAGTCCGGCCTGACGCAGGGCGTCTACGACATCATTGTGACTGCGAGCGGCTTCAAGAAATACCAGGCCAAAGGGGTGAAACTGGACGTGGCGGAGAAGGCCCGCGTTGACGTCACCCTGCAGGTGGGCGCTGCCACAACGGAAGTCGTTGTGGAGGGCTCAAACGTAGCCCAGGTGGAAACCCAGTCTTCGGAATTGGCGGGGACGGTGACCGGGAAAGAGATCACTCAGTTGCAGTTGAATGGGCGGAATTTCACGACGTTGGTCACCCTCGTTCCGGGCGTCAGTAATCAGACCGGCATGGATGAGCCGCAGGTCGGCATCAACGGCAACGTTGGGTTCAGCATGAACGGCGGGCGCACGGAGTACAACAACTGGGAATTGGACGGCGGCGACAACATGGATAACGGCAGCAATAGCACGCTGAATGTCTATCCAAGCGTTGACTCGATTGCAGAGTTCAAGGTGCTGACCTCCAATTACGGCGCGCAGTATGGCCGGAACGGTTCCGGCACGGTTGAAGTGGAAACCAAGTCCGGCACCAAAGAATTTCACGGCAATGCCTATGAGTTTGTCCGCAACGACGCCTTCAACGCTTTGAACTATGCGGATATGGCCTCTCATGGCGGCTCAGGGAAAATTGCTCCCTACAAGAAGAACGATTTCGGGTACACGATTGGCGGTCCCGTGTTTATTCCGGGTCTGTACAACAAGAACAAGCAGAAAACCTTCTTTTTCTGGTCGCAGGAATGGCGCCGCGACCGCGTGCCGGCTAGCTTCAATACTACCGTCCCTTACAGCGCGGAACGCTCGGGCGACTTCAGCGATCTGTGTCCAAACGTCAACAATACGGACGACCCCTTCGCAGATTGCCCGATCGATCCCAGGACCGGCGCCTTTTATGACGGTAGCCAGGGTCCACTTCCCGTCGATCCGGCTGCTGCGGCTCTACTACCGCTTATTCCTGTGGGAACTGTAGATGTACCCGGGGCGTCCAGCTATATCGCTAACGTGACGCTCCCGACATCTTGGCGGGAAGAACTGGTGCGTGTGGATCACAACATTAACGAGCATAACCGGGCCACGTTTCGGTACATCCACGATTCCTGGAATACGATCGAGCCCGGCCCCATATGGGACTCCGCATCCTTCCCCACCGTGCAGACCGCGTTCAATGGACCCGGGGTTAGCATGGTGGCACGGCTGACCAGTAATATCTCTCCAACCCTCCTGAACGAATTCGTAGCGAGCTATACCACCGACCACATTTCCTTTAAGTCGGTAGGCTATTTCCAGCGTCCTGCCAATTTCCCCATGGGATTTATCTTCAATAACGGATTTGGCGGTAAACTCCCCGCCATCAGTCTCAGTGGCGGCATCTACGATGGAATTGCTGAGGACCCGAACGGCATCTGGCCTGAGGGGCCGTATAACTCCAACCCCACATACACGTATCGCGATAACCTGACGAAAATTGTCGGGCGTCACAACCTGGCTTTTGGGGCCTACTTCGTTGCCGGCCAGAAGAACGAACTGAGCAGCGTGCAAGTGAACGGCGCACTTACCTTTGACACGGGCTCTGCCGTCAGCACCAACAATGCCTTTGCGGATATGCTGCTGGGGCATATTGCCAGTTTCGGCCAAGGCAGCAATCAAGTGAAGTTCTATAACCGGTACAAAATTCTGGAACCCTACTTCCAGGACGATTGGCGCGTAACGGACCGGTTAACTCTAAATTTGGGCGTGCGTGTCAGCTTGGAAGGAACTTACCGGGAACGTTACAAGCACGCCTATAACTGGGATCCTGCGGCATACAACGCCGCAACTGCGGCCGTCCTCTGTCCCGCAGACGCCGACCCATCGGTTTGCACGCCAGGTTCGATCATCGCCGGTAACCCACTCGATGGACTAGTGCAATGTGGTGTGGGAGGGGTACCTGTTGGCTGCTCGAAAGGACACCCGTTCAATGCGGCACCGCGCATCGGTTTTGCGTGGGACCCGCGCGGAGACGGCAAGACTGCCATTCGCGGCGGATACGGAATCTTCTGGGAGCACGCCAACGGCAACGAGGCAAACACGGAAGGAATAGAAGGCCAGACCTCTCCTTTACTCCAGACTCAAACTCAGAACCTGATCACCGGTTACACCAATGTGGGTGGAGGCGCTTTGGCTCCCGCTTTCCCCGCCAGTTTCTACTCAATTCCGGCCCAGGTGGTCTGGCCATACATGCAGCAGTGGCACTTGGATCTTCAACGGGAACTGCCATCCCACATTGTGACGACCTTTTCGTATGTCGGGAGCAAGGGGACCCACCTCGGGCGGCAGCGCGACTTGAACCAGTTGGTGCCCACTCCCGCGTCTGAGAATCCGTTCTTGCCTGGCCAACCGATCACGGATGTTGAGTGCGGCACGGTCACGAACGCAGGCCTTCCGGATGTCAGCGCCGTCGTCAACGGAACTACCATCACGGGACAGACTGCCATCAACCTTCAAACTGCTTGTGGTAACGATCCCAATCCTTATCGCCAGTTCCAGGGCATCGCTAACATCACTCGACTGGAGAACAAAGCGTCCTCCATCTACCATGCTTTCCAGGTTTCGGCCCGAAAGAGCGTCGGGGCCTTGAGCCTGAGTTTGGCCTATACGTACAGTCACTCCATCGATGACTCCTCGGACCGTTACAACGGCGATTTCGTTAACTCGTACGACATTGCCTCCAGCCGTGCGAGTTCCAATTTCGATCAGCGTCACATGCTGAATATCGGGTACGTGTATGACCTTCCCTTCTTCAGGAAACCCGGTCTGACGCACTCCGTTCTCGGTGGGTGGCAATGGTCGGGCCTCGTGGCCTTTTCAACGGGAACACCCTTCACCGTGACGAATGGAACCGATATTGGCGACAACGCTGGCGTTGGCAACGGCGTCGGTACCGGGTCCTATGCGGATGTGGTCGGCAATCCAAGGACTAACATCCCGCCGCGGAGTGCGGTCTCCCAGAGTAGTGATGCAGGTTTCTTCTATAATCCGGGTGCGTTTGCGGTGCCGACTGGCCTCACCTTCGGAAACTCGGGCAGAAACTACCTGCGCAATCCCAACCGAACCAACTTTGATATGGCATTGTTCAAGCATTTTGCCATCAAAGAGAGCACAGCTTTCGAGTTCAGGTTCGAAGCCTTCAACGTGTTCAACCACAGCGAATGGACGGGTCCCTCCGGTGACATGACCGCGACCAACGGAACGCCGAAGTCCGGCTTCCTTGAAATCGGGGGCGCTCACCTCGCCCGGGTAGTGCAACTGGGCGCGAAGTTCATCTTCTAACTAAGTAGTGAGCAAAAAACTGAACCGGCCTCGCAAGAGGCCGGTTCTTTTGCCAGAAGACTGCTCTAGACTCGGTACTGCCCATTCTCTATCCCACCTGCACCGTCTGCCTCGCACCCACCGCCTGCAACGCATGCTCCAGATCTGCTGTTAAGTCGTCGGCGCTCTCGATACCTACCGATAGCCGGATCATCTGTTCGGTCACGCCCATCTTCCGGCGCTCCTCTTCTGGAACTGTCAGGTGCGAAGTGAGCACGGGGATGCACACCAGCGACTCGACTCCTCCCAGGCTGGGAGCCAGGGTGAACAGGCGTAAAGCTTCACTGACGCGGCGCGCGTCTTCGCCTGTGCCTTCCACTTCAAACGTGACCATGCCGCCGCCGCCCGACATCTGCGCTCGCGCCAGCGCGTGCTGCGCATGGCTTCCCAAAAAAGGATAGTGCACCCGCCGCACCTTGGCGTGCTGCTCAAGAAACTCAGCCACGCGCTGCGCATTTTCATTCTGCCGGGCAACGCGCACCGCCAGCGTCTTCAAACCGCGCACCAGCATCCAGGATGCGTGCGGGTCCATGCAGTTGCCGATCGTCGTCCGGGTGGAAAGAATCTTCTCGATGAGTTCCTTGCGGCCAGCCACCACGCCGCAGATGAGGTCGGTATGGCCGCTCAGATACTTTGTCCCCGAGTGCATGATCAGATCGATACCGTACTCAGCGGGATGCTGGTTGATGGGCGTGCCGAACGTGCTGTCGATCATGCTGATGAGTCCGTGCTCCCTTGCCAATGCAGACGTCCTTTGCAGATCGACCACGCGCAGTGCCGGATTGGTCGGAGACTCCAGATACAAGAGCTTCGTGGCCGGACGGATGGCCCGTTCATGCTGGCTGTAATCCGTGGTATCCACAAAGGTGGTTTCCACGCCGAACTTGGGCAGCCATTGCGAGAGGAACTTGTGGGTTCCACCGTACACTTCGCGCTGCGCCACAATGTGATCGCCCGCCTTGAGCAGGGCCATGATCGTGGTAGTGATCGCGCCCATGCCGGAAGAAAAAGTCAGCGCCGCATCCACACCTTCGAGTTCCGCGATGGTCTTCTCCGCCACCGTGTTCGTGGGATTGCCATAGCGGGTGTAATAGCTGTCGCTGCCTGTAACCCGCAGTTGCTCGTCGTTATCTTTCACCTCGAAGGTAGAAGTCTGGTAAATGGGCAGGGACATGGGACCGTTCTTCTTTTCCAGATCCGCCGCCCCCCGCGTGACCTGGGTTTCCGGGCGATCAAACTTTCGGTTCATACCCACCTCACTTCTCTTCAGAGTAATTCTGCCGCTTCGGTTGGGCAAGCGGAAGGGTACGCTTTTAGAATTGCGTTCTGCGCCGAGACTATCTCGTAGGCTTCGCGGCCGGACCAATGGGTCCGGCCCTCGTGTTTTATGCGGGGCGCCCGGCGTGTTCGTCCGGCGGCCTTCGTGCGCTCTCACAGAGACATCTCCATGCCTCATTTATAATTCCCGATCATGGATTTGGGATTGAAGAACCGTGTGGCCCTGGTGGCCGCCTCCAGCCAGGGACTGGGCCTGGCGACGGCCGAAGCCTTCGCGGCCGAGGGTTGCCGGGTGGCCATGTGCGCCCGCAACCGGCAGGCGCTGGGAGCTAACGCGGAAAGAATGAGGAAGCAGCACAATGTCGAAGTTTTCACCGACGCCTTCGACGTTACCGACTCCGAGGAGGTCAGCCGCTTCGTCGCAGCGGTCGCCGACAAGTTCGGCAGCGTGGACATTTGCGTGACGAACGCCGGGGGCCCTCCTGCCAAGGGATTTCTGGCCGCCTCGCTGGAGGACTGGCAGCATGCCATCGATGCCAATTTCCTGAGCACTGTGTATTTCGCGCGCGAAGTGATCCCCCATATGCAGCGCCAGCATTGGGGACGGATCATCACCATTACATCCATCACGACCAAGCAACCGGTCGCCGATCTCGTATTGTCGAACGCAGTCCGCGCGGCAGTAGTGGGGCTGGTCAAGAGCCTGGCGAACGAATTCGGAAAAGACGGAATCCTGGTGAACAATGTCGGGCCGGGATTTACGGCCACCGACCGGCTGAAAGAGTTAGCCAAAGCGCGGTCTGTGGCCACGGGCAGGCCCGAGCAGGAGTTTTTGGATGCGTGGGCGGCGGACGCACCGTTGAAGCGTCTAGGCAGCCCGCGAGAGTTCGGCGAAACCGTAGTCTGGCTGGCATCCGAGCGCGCTTCCTACATCACGGGACAAACCGTGCTGGTCGATGGCGGCATGTATAAAGGGTTATGAGCGGGGAGCAGTGAGCAGTGAGCAATGAGCGAGAAGACGTCGATTTGCTCATAGCTCACCGCTCATCGCTCACCACTCAAGGAGCTTCATGCGATCTATTTCTTCACGCATTTCCGTGATGAGCGGGGAAGGCGCCCTATCCGTCTTCGCCCGGGCCAAGGAGCTTGAGGCCGAGGGGCGCTCCATCATTCACCTGGAGTTGGGCGAGCCGGATTTTCACCCCGGACAGTCGGTTATAGAGTCGGCGCAGAAGGCGCTGGCTGCGGGCAAAGATCGATATTGCGCCGTCAACGGGCTGCCGGCCCTGAAGCAGGAGATCGCCGCGTATCTGGATCGCACCCGGAATATCAAGGTTGCCGCCGACAATGTGGTGATCGCGCCGGGCTGCAAGCTTGCACTTTTTCAATCGATGATGGCGCTGCTCGAACCGGGCGACGAAGTCCTGTATCCCGATCCTGGCTTCCCTGGATACGCTTCCATCTCGCTTGGGCTCGGGGCCGTGCCCGTCCCTTTTACGTTGTCAGCGCGGAATCAATTCCAACCAGATCCCGCGGAAGTTGCGGCGAAGATCACTCCGCGGACCCGCATGCTGCTGACCAACTCTCCGGGCAATCCTACGGGGACGGTCTACACCGATTCCGTGCAGCGCGCCTTGGCAGAGTTAGCGGTGAAGCACGATCTTTGGGTGCTCTCGGACGAAATCTACGCCCGCATCATTTATGGAAATGAATATCTTTCCATGCTGCGCTATCCGGGCATGGCCGAGCGCACGCTCATCATCGACGGATTCTCCAAAAGCTTCGCCATGACGGGATGGAGGCTCGGCTACACGGTGGCGCCGCCGGAGGTCGTTCCCGCGCTGGCGATGATGGTCGTCAACACCTACACCTGCGTAGCCGAGTTCACGCAATATGCAGCGATCGATGCCCTGCGCGATCGGGAGAACAACACGGCGCGCATGGTAGGCGAGTTCAGCCGCCGCCGCGCCCAGTTCGCCCGCGACCTGAACCGCGTCCCCGGGTTCCGCTGCCAGCCGCCGGATGGCGCTTTCTATGCCTGGGTCGATATCACCGGAACGGGCACGAGCGCGGAAGAGTTGTGCCGTATCCTGCTGGAGGAAGCAGGCGTGGCCGCAATCCCAGGCGCCGCGTTCGGGGCAGCGGGCAAGGATTTCATCCGCTTCTCTTTCGCCTCGTCCATGTCCACGTTGCAGGAAGCTGTAGAACGCATTCAAAAAGTAGCAACCGCCTGGCAGGGAACGGCCGTTCGCTGATTCCCGGCGCGGCCGGCTGCGACAGGTAAGGTGGGGCGTCCCGCTCGCGGGCAGGGAGGCTGGTCGCCTGCGCAGTTCAGCTTGCGAATGTACCCTTGGGGGCCGATATGAAAGTTTCGAGTTGCGTATTGAGTTTCTGGCTCGTCTTTGCGTTGCCCAGCCGGGCTCTAGCCCAGGCCCGCCCGTTTCCAGGCCCCGACGTTCAGCAGATCTACCAGCGGCTGCTGCCGCAAATCGAAAAGATCCCGGCTTTTGATCACCATGCGCACCCGGGATACGCGGACGATCCCGATGTGGACGCGATGGCCGCGCCGCCCAACGCCAGCGAAGCGCTGCGCACGCGCGACGACAATCCGGAACTCGCGGCGGCCGCGAAAGCCCTGTTCGGTTACCCGTACAACGATCTCTCTCCGGAGCACGCGAAGTGGCTCCTTAACAAGAAGAACGAACTGAAGAAGCAGCTCGCAGGCCCAGCCTACTTCAATTCGATTCTCGACAAGATCAACATTGAGAGTTCAGTAGCCAACCGCGCCATGATGCCTGGCTACCTCGATTCCAAGCGCTTTCCCTGGGTCTTCTTTGGGGATGCCTTCATGTGGCCGTTCAACAATGAGCGGGAGACGGCACGTAACCCCGACGAGGGCGTCTACATTCCTTTGCAGGAGAAGATGCTGCATCGCTGGATGCAGCAGGAGAGCGTCAGCAAGCTGCCCGCAGGCTTTGGCGAATATCTGAAGTTCATCACCCAGGTGTTGGAAGACAACTCGAAACGGGGCGGCATCGCGATCAAGTTTGAAGTGGCTTACTTCCGTCCCACGACGTTCACGGATCCAAGCCGGACCCAGGCGGAAGAGATTTACGCGCATTACGCGGCCGGGGGAGTCCCCAGCGAGAAGGAATACCGCACCTTTCAGGACTTCATTTTCCGCTATCTCGTGCAGGAAGGCGGCCGCCTGCACCTGCCCATTCACATTCATACGGCGATCGGCATCGGGGACTACTTCAACCTTTCGCAAAGCAACATCATGAACCTGGAGAGCGTGCTGCGCGATCCGCGCTACTCGTCGACAACGTTCGTAATGATCCACGGAGGATATCCTTTGGAGCGGCAGGCGATCTGGCTGGCCGCGATGAAGAACGTCTATCTGGATACGTCGTTTGGAGAGCTGGCGCAGTATCCCTCGGCCTTCAAGGAGACGTTGAAAATGTTCCTGGAAACTTTTCCCGACAAGATTACCTTCGGCACCGATTGTTTCCCGTACAATCAGGTGCTGGGGGCGGAAGAGAGCTACTGGCTGGGCGCGCAATCCTCGCGCACGGCACTGGCCGCGGCTCTGGCGGAGATGATCTCCGAGGGAGAAATCAGCGAGCCGCGCGCCCTGGAATTGGCCCATGCGTATTTGCACGATACGGCGGTGAAGCTATACGACGGCAGAGTGCGCTGAAGAGCCTGTCAGGAATCAGCGGGAAGAGCGAAATACAAGGTTGAAATCCAGATGCCGAAATCAAAAGCAAAGTCCAAATCTGTGAAAGCCAAATCCGGTTCGCGCTCGAAAACTCAGTCCCACACGCGGGCGAAGCGTGCCGTCACAAAACACGCGGCCGCGCCAGCGTCGCTGCAATACATTCCCTGGCACACCATCCCGCTGGAAGACCTGAATCCACTCTTACAGCGCCAGTTTGTCGTAGGCCAGGAAATCATGCTGGCGCGCGTGCTGCTGAAAAAAGGATGCATCGTTCCCCTGCACTCCCATCCCAATGAGCAACTGACCTACATCGTCGAGGGAGCCCTGAAGTTCTGGATCGACAACCGGGAAATCGTGGTGCACGCCGGGGAGGTTCTCTGTATCCCGTCGGACATGCCGCACAAAGCCGAGGCAATGGAAGACACCGTGGACCTTGATATATTCGCCCCGCCGCGTGCCGACTGGATCAACAAGACCGACCAGTACCTGCGGAAAGACAAGTAGATCGCACCCATGCCTTCACTTTCAACGTCGGCGCCCGGAGTGCGTCAGGGGAACTTCCGCTTCCGGTGCATTGCGTGCGGCGAGCTGAGCAGCCAGGCCAGCCAGGATTTTCGCTGCGCGCATTGCGGTGATCTGCTGGAGATCACGTATCCGGATTGGCTGAACGAGAAGCCTGATGCCTCCCGGCTAAAAGAGCGCTGGCGAGAGCGGCGCCTGGGTTCGCGGCCTGTGGACGCGAGCGGGGTGTGGCGTTTTCGCGAGCTGCTGCCGCCGATGGCGGACGAAGAGGACGCCATCACTCTGCGGGAAGGCAATACCCCGCTATACGCGCTGCCGCAGTGCGCCCGAAGGACAGGGATTCCCCGCCTCTTTGCCAAACATCAAGGGATGAATCCCACCGGCTCATTCAAAGATACGGGCATGACTGTGGCGGCCACCTTCGCGCGCCGCGCCGGCTTCCGGTGGGTGGCCTGCGCTTCTACCGGCAACACTTCCGCATCGATGGCCGCCTACGCCGCGCGGGGAGGGATGCGCAGCCTGGTGCTGGTCCCGGAAGGAAAGATTTCCTGGAGCAAACTCTCACAGGCTCTCGATTATGGCGCGGTGACCTGCCAGTTGCGGACTGATTTCGACGGCTGCCTGCAGTTGCTGCAGGAAGTCGTGTTGCGCGCCCCGGTTTACCAGCTCAATTCGATCAATCCCTTTCGCCTGGAAGGCCAGAAGACTTTGGCGCTGGAGTTGATGGAGCAACTGGATTGGAATCCGCCGGATCACATCATCGTTCCCGGAGGGAACCTGGGCAACAGTTCCGCGATCGGAAAAGCGCTGGTGGAAATGCGCGACCTCGGGCTGATCTCCCGCCTCCCTAAACTTTCCGTCATCCAGGCGGAAGGCGCGAACGCATTGGTGCGGACGTTGCGTGAAGCCGCGGGAAAGCGCCTGATCAGCGTCGCAGCCGAGACCCGCGCCACCGCCATCCGCATCGGCCATCCCGCATCGTGGAAGAAGGCGGCCCACGTCCTGGAAGCCACCAGCGGCGCCTGCGAACAGGTAAGCGAAGTCGAGATCGCGCAGGCGAAAGCCGAGATCGGCGCCGAAGGCATTGGTTGCGAGCCGGCCTCCGCAGTTACGCTCGCCGGATTGAAGAAGCTGATCCAGCAAGGCTTCGTGAAGCCCGACCAGACTGTAGTACTGGTGCTGACCGGGAATCTGCTGAAAGACCCCGACTTCACCATCGACTTCCATCGCGGTGAGTTGTTCAAGGAAACCGGGGAGGAGGACGCAATGTCCAGCCTGAAGTCCCTGCGTCATCCGCCGATTGTTCTCGATGCCACACTGGAGGCAGTGATCCGCACCCTGGAGCACGCCGAGAAGTCCTGAACAGAATCATGCCCAGCAAGAAAAGCTCAAGACGCCTGCGTCTCTCGCTCCCGGCCACGTCAGCCAACCTTGGCCCGGCGTTCGACGCTGCCGCCATCGCCCTCGATTTCTACATCACCATCGATGCGGTGGAATCTGACCAATTCTCGATTCATGCTGCGGGGCGTGACTGCGAGATCTGCGGCAAGATCGAAGATCACCTGATTCTCGATACGTACCGTGAAGTGCTCAAAGCCGAGGCTCGCCCGGTTCTGCCGCTGTCGCTGGGCATCGATAACGATATTCCGATTGGCAAAGGTTGCGGATCATCGGCGGCGGCGCGGCTGGCCGGAATCGCGCTGGCCGTTCATTTCGGGCGGCTCGGCTGGACCGATGCGCAGATTATCGGGGAAGCCTCGCGCCGGGAGCATCATCCCGACAACGCTTCCGCCTGCTGGATGGGTGGCCTTACCGTTGCCCGCATGTGCGGGGAAGCAGAAGCGCAGGTAGTTTCTGTCCGGCCCAAAGGCAAGTGGCCGCTCCTGCTGGCCGTGCCCGCGAACAGCCTCTCGACCGAGGCGGCCCGCGGCGTACTCCCGCAGCAGTACTCGCGAGCCGATGCGGTGATTAATATTCAGAACTCCATGTTGTTGCTGGCGGCCTTCACCCAGGGCCGGCCGGATCTGTTGTCCGCGGCGCTGGAAGACCGCATTCATCAGCCCTATCGTGCCGCACTCTGCCCCCTTCTGCCGCGGCTTCAGCAGTTGAAGGGCAAACACGGCATTCTTGGCGCAGTTCTCAGCGGGGCCGGACCCTCGGTCCTGCTTTTCCTCGATCCTCGTGCTTCAGGTGCAAGCATCCGCAAAGCGGTCGCAGATCATCTTCGCGGCAGCGGATTGACGGCAGAATTGATATCCACTTCCATGACATTGCGCCGGGTGCGGATATAGACGCCTTTTTTCATCTGCAGCGGTGGCGCGATCCAGAAACGGAGTCGAAGAACCAGCGAGCGCGTACGTTTATTTTGTAAATCCGTACTTCCGCAGAATTCCCGAAACTTCTGCGGATTGCAGATACTGTAGAAATAAAGCGGCTTCCTTCTTGTGCCGCGAGTGGGCTAGCACGACTGCACCCTGGGCCAGGGGCGGATAGTCCTGCCCGGGGACCTCCCAAAATCTGCCTTTTCCCTGCATGCCGGGTGCGACGGCGTGCGCCAGCGCTACAAGCCCGGCCTGGGCATTTCCCGACTCCACGAATTGGGCCGCTTGCGACACATTCTCGCCCATGACCAGCTTGTCGCTGACCCGTTCATACAATCCGGCATGCTTGAGCGCGGCGATGGCCGCGCGCCCATATGGGGCATGTTGCGGATTGGCGATCGCGATCTTTTTCACCGATGCATCCAGCAGTGCGTTCATTCCCTGATGTTCCAGGTCGAGCCGGGAGCCGGCCGGCACCCACAAGACGAGCTTGCCGACGGCATACTCGGAAAGACTTCCCGCCTCAGCCGCTCCTTCAGCCACGAGTTGGCGAGGATAATCCATGTCTGCCGACAGGAAGACGTCGAATGGCGCTCCGTTGTGAATTTCCTGGGTGAGCATTCCAGAGGCTCCGAAGGAGAGCTTCAGCCGCACCCCGGTCTTGCGCTCGTAATCGCTGCCAATTTCTTTCAGCGCGGAACTCAGGTCAGCGGCGGCAGCTACGGCCAGTTCGACAGCTTGCTGGTTTTCCTGGGACTCTGCAGGCATAGCCGACAAAGGAAGAAATCCGGTAATTACCAACCAGATCGCTGCAAGGAAAAAGGCTCTCATGGTCCAATCCACCTTATAAGACTTGAGGCATGATTCGAAAGCAGCAATTGTAACGTCCCCGCCGGGGCGCATGGAACGATGAGAGTGCGCGTTCCCAAATTGGTCCGACTTGCGCGACCTATTGTCGTTTTGGATTGATTCGTCCGCCTCTGCTTCCGATACTGTCGAGTGAGCGTCATGGGTCACGTTGGCACGCTTATCTCTCTTCTGGTCCTATCTCTTTCGGTTGTATCGATGGCGCAAGTGCAAGGGGCGAAGCAGAATTCTGCGCTGGTCCCAATTCCTGATCCGGACCGGGGCCACATCAAGGAGCGCAGTGAGTGGTTCTATCGCGGCCGGGTGGAGGGCGGGCGACCCTCTGCGGAACTGCGCCACCGCGCGTATCAAAGGAAGTTGCAGATGCGCGCGCAACGCGCCGTGGCCGCACGTATTGCGGCGGCGCCTGACGCCGCGTCCCTTTCTACTGGATCCTGGATTCCTCTAGGTCCCGTGCCCATGGCCTCCGATGCCAGCGGCGAGGGTGCGCAGGACTACCGCCAGGCCGCCGGGCGAGTGACCTCCGTAGCCGTCGATCCCGCGGACCCCACCGGGAATACCGTTTACATTGGCGCGGCTCAAGGCGGAGTCTGGAAGTCTACTAACGCTGCTTACGGTGTGGCGGACAACGTTGCCTGGACGCCGCTGACGGATAATCAAGCGACCCTGTCCATCGGCGCAGTCGCCATTCAGCCGGGAAATTCCGATCCCGCCCGATCCGTCATCCTTGCGGCCACAGGGGAAGCCAATAACTCGGGCGATTCATACTACGGGCTGGGCATCCTGCGCTCGACCGATGCAGGCAATACCTGGGCCCTGATCTCTACTGCCAATAACGGCGCGCTCTCCTTCAGCGGCCTGGGCGGCACGCGCATGGCGTTCAGTACGGCGAACGTGAATCTGGTGGTTTCGGCGATGGCAACTAGTTCTGAGGGTCTGATCGATGGAGCGGTGACCGCAGGTACGACGCGAGGCCTGTACACGTCGGTGAATGCCGGACAAACCTGGACCTACAATGCGCTCGTTGATCCCGGAGGCGCCACCGACGCGACTTCCGCCACCTCGATTGCCTACAATGCCGCAGCCAACTCGGGTGCCGGGCTGTTTTTCGCCGCTGTCCGCTACCATGGCTTTTATTCGTCTCCCGACGGCACACACTGGACTCGCCTGGCCACACAACCGGGCGGAGCAGTGCTCAGTAGTGCCGCGTGCCCGCCGCAATCAACCTCCAATCAGCGGGCTTGCCCCATCTATCGCGCCGAGATCACGGTGGTTCCTGGACGCAACGAGATGTACGCCTGGTATGTCTCCCTCGATGCATCGGGCAGCGTCGCAGACCGAGGCATCTGGCAGAGCATAAACGGGGGAGCCTCGTGGGCTGCGATCTCCAGCAGCGGCATAAGCAATTGCGGCGATATCGCGGGCTGCGGGGTCGAGCAGGGAACCTACAACCTGGAGTTGCTGGCAGTTCCCAACGGCTCTGCGACGGATCTTTATGCCGGCGCCGTGAATATTTACAAATGCGCGATCAGCGTTGCGAATCCCGCCTGTGCGTCCTCCCCGTTTATGAACCTCACGCACGCGTATGGCTGCGTTCCCGCAGGCGCGCCAGCCCATGTCCACCCGGACCAGCACGCTATTGCGGCAATCATCCCTGCTGTCGGCGGCGACTCCCGAAGTGAGCTGCTTTACTTTGCCAACGACGGCGGCGTCTATCGGGCGCTCAACGGATATTCCGGCCTGAACAGCGGTTCCTGCTCCGCCAGCAACCAGTTCGACGACCTGAATCAGAATCTGGGATCGCTGGCGCAATTCGTCAGCTTTTCGCAGCATCCCACCGATGCGGATACTCTCGTCGGAGGCACGCAGGACAATGGAACGCCTGCGACGAGCCAGGCCACCCGGACCAACCCGGCCTGGGTGAATATTCTAGGCGGCGGCGGTGGATACAACGCCATCGATCCGGTGACGCCGATGAACTGGTATGCGTCAAACCCGGACCTGCCGCCCGGCGGCCTCGGCATTCAGCTTTGCAGCAGCGGCGTGAACTGCAACAACGGCACGTTTGATTTCGTGGTGACCAGCAACGACGTCGGCGGCGACGATGGCGATTTTTATTTTCCTTACATTCTGGATTCAGGTTCAGCGACCGCGATGCTTGTCGGCACGTGCCGGGTTTGGCGCGGCTCCCGGACCGGGGGAGCCTTTACGGCGCTCAGCCCGAATTTCGAGACCCTGGGCTCGGGAACCTGCACCGGGAGTGAAGTGAACCAGGTGCGCGCTTTGGCCACTGCCGGTCCGACTCAGAGCAGCAGCGGTTCCAGCGTCATCTATGCCACCACCAGCGGGCGTGGTCCGGTCGAGGGCCCGCTTTACACGGAATCCGGCGGGAGGGTTTGGGTTACCACAGATTCTTCCGCCGGTGTATTCGCCTTCACGGACGTGACTGAGAACGGTCCGGGAGGCAGCATTAACCCCCTGCAATTCCCTATTTCGAGCGTGGCCGCCGACCCCTCGGACCCGACAGGGCGGACCGCATTCGTCACGGTAATGGGATTCACCGGCGGCACCGGCCATGTCTGGAAGACCACGAACGCAGGCGCAACCTGGACTGACTTTACCGCCAACCTGCCCGATGTGCCCGCCAATGCCGTCGCGGTATATCCCGCGTTGTCGCAAGTCTACGTGGGGACCGATGTCGGCGTTTTCGCGAGTGCGACCTCCACCCCGAATTGGACCGAACTCGGTCCCAACCCTGCAACGAACCAGCCGGGATATCTACCCAACGTTGCCGTCACGGCGCTCGGGATTTTCTCCTCAGGGGGGCAGCAGCTCTTGCGGGCCTCCACCTATGGCCGCGGGATCTGGCAATTCAATCTCGTGATCACTCCGGATTTCCAAATGTCGGTCAGCAACACGCCCTTAACAGCCTTTGCCGGGCAGACAGCCGCGTTCAACGGGACCATGACCGCGCTGAACGGATATTCGAACCTCGTGACCCTGAGTTGCACGGCTGATTCCTCACCCCCGCCCAGCGTATGTTCGCCTTCGCCGCTCACACTGAAGCCGGTCTCCCGGACTCCATTTACGGTGAGCGTGAGTGGCACCGCCGGCGACTATCTGTTCAATATTGGGGCGGTAGGTTCTGATGCGAATCACCTGACACACCAGTTTTCCGTAGCCCTGCACCTGATCAGCTTTGCCCTCAGTACTCCATCGCCCGCAAGCGTAACGGTGCCCCGCGGAACGACGTCCTCGGCCGCAAATTTTCAGATCAGCGCGGCGGGATCATTCAGCCAGAGCGTCGCTGTTACGTGCAGTACAACCATAGTGAATGCCATCTGTAACCTGACGCCTGGCGCGACCGTTCATCCAACATCGATTAGTCCGGTGGACATGGGCGCTTCGGTGACTGTGCCCGCGACAACCGCGCCGGGCAGCTATCCTGTCAACCTTCAGGCCACGACCTCGGGAACATCGCCGCTGACCGCCTCATTTTCTTTGAACGTGACCTCCAACCCCGACTTCACCCTGATCGATCCTGAACCCTTTCCCAGCATCAAAGTGGGCAGCACGGGCACCACCGGGCCAATCGAAGTGGATGCCCAGGATGGATTTGCCGGCACCGTAGTTCTCGCCTGCCCTGCCACCTATGGAACGGGCAGTTGCAGTATCAGTCCAAGTTCGGTGAGTTCTTTCCCGGCTACGGCGACCCTCACGATCAATGGGACCAGCTTTACCGCCGGGGCGTACACGTTGGCGGTAACAGGGACATCCGGATCGGTGGTGCATACTCGCGATGTGCATTTCCATGTCGGGGATTATTCGATTTCCGGAACTCAGACGTTGTCGGCGACTCCGGGCAGCCAGGTCCTGGCCAGCTTAGCCTTCGCCTCCTCGAATGAATACAGCGGGCAAATTGAGGTGGACTGCAACGCGACCGCGCTGCCTGCCGCCATGTGTACGATGACCCCGTCGAATCCTGTCAGCGTGACCAGCGGCGGCACGACCCAGGTGACAGTTGCAATCAATGTTCCCAGTGATGCAATTCCTGGCAGCTACAACATCGCGATAACTTCCCATGACACGAGCGGAACCCCCAGCCATTCGTCGACGATCACGCTTACCATTTCGCAGGACTTTATCCTCACCTCCGCTACCCCGAGCCAGACCGTGAATGCGGGGCAGACCACGGGCGCCTACAACCTGACCATCCAGCCCAAAGGCATTTCCTTCGACGCTGCGGTCAGCCTTGCGTGTACTGAGGGCCTGCCTTCCGGTGCACAGTGCAGCTTTAGTCCGTCAACTCCGGTCACTCCCGGAGCCTCCGCGATCAACGTGGTGATGAGCATCTCTACCCAGAACAGCAGAGCGGCAGTGAATTCGCGCCTGCTCCATGCCTGGATTGTTTATGGGGCATGGTTGCTGATTCCGGGATTCGTGCTTTCCTCGGCACTGGGAAGGAGACCCCGGAAAAGGAAGCCCAGGTTACTGGCGGCTATTGGTGCCATCCCGCTCTTGCTCTGCCTGCTGTCCTGCTCCGGGGTGAGCACGTCCGCCGAAGGGGGAACACCGCCATCTCCTAATCCCACCACCTATCAGGTTACGGTGAGTGGGAGTTCCCCAGGAACAGCGCCGAGCCCCGGCCATAGCGCAGTTGTGACCCTCGTCGTAAACTAGTGGCTTTGACAGCGTTACGCCTCGCTGCGCTTGGGCGGCGGACGAATGCGTCCGCCCAAGTAGGAACGCATTTGCGCAATAGCCGGGCAAACCGCGGACATGACCGACTCACGCTTTAACGTAATCATCATCGGCGGGGGTGTCGTAGGACTGGGGGTAGCGCTGGAAATCACCCGGCGCTTCCCGCGCCGGCGTCTGCTGGTTCTGGAAAAGGAAGACCGGGTCGCCCGCCATCAGAGCGGCCATAACAGCGGGGTCATTCACTCCGGCGTGTACTACAAGCCGGGTTCGCTGAAGGCGCGCCTGTGCGTGGCAGGCGCGGCGGCAATGGTCGAGTTCTGCCGGGAGCACGGCATTCCGCACCAGGTTTGCGGCAAGGTGATTGTCGCGACCGCGCCGGATGAACTCCCGCGCCTCGAGGAACTCAAAAAGCGTGGCGAAGCGAACGGCTTGCTTGGCCTGCGCCTGATTGGACCGGAGGAGTTGCGTGAACTGGAGCCGCATGCCAACGGACTGAAGGCCCTGATCGTGCCCTCAACCGGCGTGACCGATTACGCGGCGGTCTGCGAGAAATATGCGGAACTGATCGCCGGTGCCGGGGGTACGGTCCTCACCTCCGCGGCCGCGCAAGCGATCCGACGCTCCGGTGCCGAAATCGTCGTGGAGACGCCTCGCGGGGCGTTCTCTGCGAACGCCCTCATCAACTGCGCAGGCCTGCAGAGTGACCGGATCAGCCGCATGGCCGGAGACGATCCCGGCGTCATGATCGTGCCCTTTCGCGGGGAATACTACGATCTTGTACCGCAGCGCGCGCTGCTGGTCCGCGCCCTCATCTATCCCGTGCCCGATCCGCGGTTTCCGTTTCTGGGCGTACACTTCACCCGCCGGATTACAGGGAAAGTGGATGCCGGGCCCAATGCTGTCCTCGCCCTTTCCCGCGAAGGCTATCGTCACGCTGACGTCAACCTGCGTGATCTCGCATCCTGTGCCGCCTTTCCCGGATTCTGGCGGATGGCAGGCCAACACTGGCGGAACGCGCTGGGCGAATGGCACCGATCCTTCTCCAAAGCGGCCTTCGTGCGCGCCCTGCAGCGCTTACTTCCGGAGGTGCAGGCGGACGACCTGGTCCCCGGAGGATCCGGAGTCCGCGCCCAGGCACTCGGGCCGGATGGCACCCTGGTCGATGACTTCCGGTTCGTGCCGTCCGGCAAGGTGCTGCACGTGCTGAATGTACCCTCGCCAGCCGCGACGGCGTCTCTGACCATTGGCAGGTCGATTGTGGATCTCGCGGCCGCCAGCCTGGACTTGAACTAATGAGCCGGGACGGCTTTTGCGTTCCCGCGAATACGGGCCATTAGAAGAAAAATTAATCGGGCTTAAATGAAAAGAAGTACGCGCAATTTTCACGCCTCGTGTTAGCGTGAGTGCCATACCTCGGTCGCTTGAGCGGCAACCGGTTCAAGGGGGAGAGATGAGGGCTTGCATCAACTCGAAGTGCGTAGCCTTTGGCCGCCTGGTTTATTCGGTGGCAACGCGTTGTCCGCTGTGCAAGTGGGACCTGAAATTCACCCTTCCCGCAAGTGAAGCGCCTGCGTCCGGCAAGGTTCAGGCCAGTCCGGCACGCTGAACTTCACCGGACGGAACTTCACCGACCTATATCTTCATTCCACAAATCCGCGTGCTGGCGGATAAATTCCGCCATCATCTGGATGCACTCCGGGTCATCCATGACAACCACGTCGACGCCGTGTTGCCGGAAAAGATCTTCCGAGCCCGGGAAATTGCGATTCTCCCCAATGATAATTCGGGGAATCCGGTAGAGCAGGGCAGTGCCCGTGCACATGATGCACGGGCTGAGAGTGCTGACCAAGGTCAACCCGTCCCAATCGCGGCGCCGTCCCGCATTTCGAATACATACGGTTTCCGCGTGTGCGGTGGGATCCCCAGTCTGCACCCGGAGGTTATGGCCACGCGCGACAACCCGGCCATCGCGCCCAGCCAGTACGGATCCGATGGGCAACCCACCTTCCCGCAGCCCTTCCTTCGCCTCCCGCAGAGCCTCCTGGAGCAACGCGCGGTAGTCGTTCATCAGCGCTTACTCTAGCAAGAGTCTTCGCTCCAGGAAACCCGGGCCGGCGGATTCTTTCATTGATAGGTCAGCGTCAGGTTGTCCAGGTAGATGCTGTAGGGGTCCTGGCGAACATT